>Ga0335069_10005009_pt1 | contig 19496 bp, 17 predicted proteins | sample Lox_Sample_11_FD_206714 | JGI IMG/M metagenome (GOLD analysis project Ga0335069, IMG submission 206714) | Soil microbial communities from Loxahatchee National Wildlife Refuge, Florida, United States - Lox_Sample_1.1 | ecosystem: Environmental > Terrestrial > Soil > Wetlands | place: USA... | reverse complement strand
GCACAGTGCCGCTGAAATGTCACTATATTCTGTAATATTCAATAGGATGGCACCTTCAGCTGAAACGAGAGACTCACTTCGCAAAGACTTTGTGGACTTAGTACTGTCGAACAGGTTTCCGCCAGCACAGGCACAACTTTTCGGCGGCGAAAGCGAAGGGGACTCGATGAAAATGCCAACGTGGCCGGGGATAAACTCCGCTGATCTTCGCATGTTGGGATGGATATGGCAAGGCTGCGACGCCAAGTGCCGCATTTTAATCCAGGATCTGGCTGTTCGCGAGCTTTACAAACGCGTTGCGGTAGTTAGCCAGGATGGCAACGAAGATCTCTGGCAGCGTGCTGTCAAGTTCGCTGTAGATGCAACTCCGGACAAACGCCTTCAACTGGACAAAGAGATTGTTATTCAGCTTTATCAGGTTCTCGACGAGATTGGTCCGGCGGCAAAACTGAGTACCACCTACACTGTTACTGATGCTGTGAATAAACTGGGAGAAGCCGACAATCTTTATGTCCCTGTCTTGGTTGACATTCCGCGTGACCGAGGGAGGAGCATGAAGGAGCTTCGATTCTTCGAGGAGAATGACCGGTGGAAACACTCCACGGACGATTACGAGAACATAGCGACCGGACGATCTAGAATGTGGAACAGAATGACTGATACGTTCACAGCTGCAGCCGGAAAGATCAGAATTTTCGCCCACAGCAGCCTGGTGTCCGTTCTAAGAGCCGTGGAGCAGAACAGGTTCGAAGCCGCACTGAACAACGCGCTTTCCATTATCGGAGACTGAAGGCGGGTGGCCCACATCTGGGATTTCCTCTCGACGGTGTCCCACATCTGGCTGGTGGCCCACGTCTGATCCTGTTCTCGACGGTGGCCCACATCTGCCCGGTTTTGGCAGATGTGGGTCCTTTTCGGTTCCTCGCGCAGGAAACCAAAACGACTCTCCTTCCGCCGCCGGTCCATTGGACCCGACCTATCGGGCACGACCCTCCGCCGGAAACACCCACATCTGCCAAATCTAATCCAGTGTCTGTCGTATGGAGAATCTATCTGGAGCTTTGGACCAGTGATAAAAGCTGTTACCTGACCCGTAGTTACAGCTTCAAGCTGAAAATTCGCTGCCTGCTCTGTCGGTAAGAAATGATCGACGATCAATTCGTACTCGGTACTCGGGCCGAGAGCAAACTGTCCCGAATCCATGCCGACTTGTCGTGCAGTTCTTACCTCGGGGGTCACCCAAATCCGGCCATGTAGGGTCACTTCAAAACCGGCCATATAGAACCCACCCAGGGCGTTGACTCTGACGAGAAGCTTTGTAGCTTCCGTCGGTATGGCCAATGTCTTGAGCGAGGATAAGCAACAACAAGTCATAGCACTGGGACGGCTGGGATGGTCCCTGCGGCGGATTGAGCGGGAGACCGGCGTCCGCCGGGAAACTGCGGCGGTGTATCTGCGGGCGGCCGGGGTAGCGGTGCGGCCTCCCGGCTGGGGACGGAAACCGCCCGCAAAACCGGCCATGGAGGTGGCCACCGACTCGGAAGGGTCAAAACCGGCCATACAAGTGGCCACCGACTTTGCGGCTCTGCCAGCCTGCGAGCCACAACCCGAAACGGCCTCGCCGTGTGCGATTCGCCCACGGCGGAGTCCACGCGCCAGTGCCTGCGAGCCTTACCGGGAACTGATCGAACTGGCCCTGGCTCGCGGCCGCAATGCCATAGCCATCTGGCAGGACCTGGTTTCCTTCCATGGCTTCGCCAGCCGCTATCCCAGCGTCAAGCGCTTTGTTCGCCAACTGCGCGGCACCCAGATCCCGTCCGCCCGCGTGGTGATCGAGACCGCTCCCGGCGAAGAAGCGCAAGTCGACTACGGTACCGGGCCCATGGTGCGCGATCCGCTCAGCGGCAAGTATCGCCGCACCCGGCTGTTCGTCATGACGCTGGCCTACAGCCGCAAGGCCGTGCGTCTGCTCGCCTTTCGCTCCAGCAGCCGCCTCTGGGCCGAGTTGCACGAGCAAGCCTTTCGCCGCCTGGGTGGAGCCACGCGCATCGTGGTCCTGGATAATCTGCGCGAAGGCGTGCTGGTCCCAGATGTGTACGACCCCACGCTGAATCCCCTCTATCGCGACGTGCTGTCGCACTACGGCGCCGTGGCCATGCCTTGTCGCGTGCGCGATCCTGATCGCAAAGGCAAGGTCGAATCTGGCGTAGGTCACGCCCAGAAGACGCCGTTGAAAGGGCTGCGCTTCGAGAGCCTGGAAGAGGCGCAAGCCTATCTCGACCACTGGGAACTGCACTGGGCCGACACCCGCATTCATGGCACCACTAAGCGGCAAGTCTCCGCCATGTTCGCCGAAGAGCGGCCCGCGCTGTTGCCGCTGCCTGTGGAACCGTTTCGCTATTACCAGTTCGGCGAGCGCACCGTACATCTGGACGGCTGTGTCGAGGTCGAGTCGGCCTACTACGGCGCACCACCGGGCTGGATCGGACGCCAGGTGAAGGTGCAGTGGAACCAAGTCTGCGTGCGTCTGCTAGACCCCAAGACCGGCCAGCTACTACGAGAACACTTTCGCCAGAAGCGGGGTGGACACGCCATCCAGGCGCGGGATCGTTCTCCGCGCACTCCGCTGCGCACCCAGCAACTGCTGTGGCGGGCCGAGAAGGCCGGACCGAATATCGGCCAACTCTGCCATGTGCTTCACGAGCGGCAAGGCGAGCCGGCCATCCGCCGCATCCTGGGCGTTCTCAGTTTGGCTAAGAAGCAGGGCGTGGCCGCCGTCGAAGAAGCCTGCGCCACCGCCCTGGAGATGGGTCTTCCCGACTACCGCTTTGTGCGCCGCTACCTGGAGCGCGGCCCGCAACTGCCGCTCAGTCTGCGCCAGATCGATCCCCTCATCCGCGAACTGGTGCAGTACCGCGAGCTGATCGAACAACGCACCAAGGAGATGGAATCATGAACTTGATTGAGCTGGATCGTGCCCTGCGACAACTGCGGCTCGGCGGTATGGCCGCGGTGTTGGAAACTCGTTTGCGCCAAGCCCAGGCGGAGTCCATGCCGCCCATTGACCTGATCTCCTGCCTGGTCTCCGACGAGTTGCTCAGACGCAGTGAGCGGCTCCTGGAGCGCCGTCGCAAGCAGGCGCAGTTTCGCGATCCGCAGAAGACCCTGGACAACTTCGACTTCACCTTCAACTCCAAGATGAACCGCAGCCTGGTCTTCGACCTGGCCACCGGCGCCTTCATCGCCCGCCACGAGGATGGACTTTTTCTCGGTCCGCCGGGGAGCGGCAAAAGTCACTTGGCGCAAGCTATCGGACAGGCCGTCATTCAACAGGGCTATCGCGTGCTTTACCGCGAAACCCACACCCTGCTCGATGAACTCGCCGAAGCCACCATCGACGGCACCCGCAAAGAGCACATGGACTTGTTGGTGACTGTGCCGCTGCTGATCATCGATGACCTGGGCATGCGCAAGCTGCCGCCCACGGCTGCTGAGGATCTGCTGGAGATCATCATGCGCCGCTACGAGCGGACCAGCACCCTGCTGACCTCCAACCGCCCGGTGGACGACTGGGGCAAACTGCTGGGTGATACTGCCGCGGTCAGCGCCATGCTCGACCGCTTGCTCCACCACGGACATCTGCTCAAGTGCGGCCCGCGCAGTTGGCGCACCAAGGCCGGCCCCGCCAACCCCAAGGAGAACGCCCAGTGAAACTACAACCAAACCCGACAAGGAGGCCGGGCAAAAACCGCCCGGCAACGTTCGCGTTCCTTGAGCCAGGGCCTCCGCTTGGGAACTTCACCAAAGAATCACTGGCCAAAAAACAACCCTCCGCCAGCGGTACTCACTCGCAGAGGGTTTTGACAAGCCGATTCTTCGGAGCCAGCTCCGTCGCCTCGGCCCTGGATCTTCGCTCCGGGCGCGACCCCGATGCGAAGGTGCTCAAACTATCATGTTCAGCTCGTTGAGAAGTAGACCGATTCGTGTTCTCGAATTACGTCAACTTGCCGGATGTCGGCAGGCGGAGTAAAACAACCCTGTCCGGGTAGAGCTCATATGGCCGGTTTTGAGATGGCCACATATGGCCGGTTTTGAAGTGACCACCGAGGGTCACGAGAGATGGCGGACGTTGGCTTTCACTTTTTGTGACTGCTTTCTCGGTGACAAGGAGAAAGCGGCAACCGCTGCTCAGGATGCGTTCGCGGCTTTTCTGCTCGATTCCCGCGGGACGGTTCACGACCGCGTTCCGTTGATGTTGCTGCAATACGCGATGGGTGTCGCGTTGGACCAGAGGTCAGAAGAAGCGGCGCTCCCGGCGACAGACGAGCTGGAGAGAACGATTCCCCGCTTGCCGCCCGCCGAACGCGCCGTATTTATCCTGCGCGGAATTCTTGACCTCTCCCCGTTTGAAGTGGCGGTCATTGGTCGAACAACGAGCGACGAAGTGCATAGACTCTGGACCGCCTCCCTCCTGCATCTCCATGACCTTTGGGTGAAGGAGCGACCGCTGACCAAGCCCCGGCCGGGGTGGCTGCTGAATTCACCGCGCGTCAGAACTGCAGCTTCACGGTGAACTGGCCGGAGCGCGGGCCGCCGACAGCATACAGCGGAGCCCTGCAGGTTCAGGCTTGTTGATCTTGACCTTCGCGGGCGAGGCGAACCGCGGGCATCTCATCCATGCCCAGGGATGGCGAGACAAAAATACGACCTTCGAGAGCCTCCCGGATAGCCGGAATCAAATCATTGGTCAGACACGACTTCACAACGTAGCCCGCGGCTCCAACCGAAAATGCGGCTGTAACGAAGTCGGACTGTGTCTGCACTGTCAGGAATATCACCCTGGCTCTGGAGCCGGCCTTGTTAAGATGGGAAGAAGCTTCGATGCCGTTCATAACCGGCATGGAAATGTCGAGGATAAGAATATCGGGATCCAGGTTGGTGACGGCTTGAACAGCCAGCTCTCCGTTCTCGACCGCGCCCACTACATCAAAATCGACGGCGAGCAGCTGGGTAACCGTCTTCAGAACTGCCTGGTGGTCATCAGCCAGCAAGATGCGTGGGCGTTCCCTGTCGATTTTCAAGCCGTCGCCTGCTGGCTTGCATCCGTTTCTGCAACCGCCGGAATACGGACGGTTATCTCGGTCCCATGCTTCGGCTTCGATACGATCGAAATCCTACCCTTCAGCAAATTGACGCGCTCTCGCATGCTGAGCAAGCCCAGACCATGGCCACTCATTGCCGCCTCGAGGTCGAGCCCCTTTCCTGAATCACGAATCGTAAGCTGTATCTCCCCAGGTATTCCCACCAGCCGTGCCTCGAACCTCCCCACCCCACTATGCTTCACCGCATTGTGCAAGGCTTCCTGAAGGACTCGAAACAGACCCAGGGCGATGTCCGGAGGCAGTGAACTGGGCACGTGGCTGTGCGTAAAATCGACCTCCACTTTCTGCCGCTTCGCAAACTCTGCGCAAAAACCCCTCATGGCCGGAACCAGGCCCAGATACTCCAAGCTTGAGGAGTGCAAGTCGTGCGACAACAGTTGGATATCGGACGAGATTTCCGTGGTGCGCTTGAACAACTCCTCGGTTCGCTGGCGGATCTGGACCGCCGAAAGACGAGGGATCTCCTTGAGCTGTTGAATCTCGATCGCCAGCATTGCCAGGCGTTGATTGATATCGTCGTGCAGTTCCCTGGCGATACGCTTGCGTTCTTTTTCTTGCGCTTCAATCAGCTTGCCGCTTACAGTGCGAAGGGCTTCTTCCCCTCTCTTGCGGTCGGTAATATCCACACAAGAACCGATGTAACCCACAAAAGAACCGTCTGGGTTGACGATCGGCGCGCCTATGTCGTCGACCCATCGGTATTCTCCATCATGTCTTCGCAGCCTATACTCCATCCTGAACGGGACGCGACTGTCAAAGCATTGAGTATAGGTCTCCAAACATTTCGACAAGTCATTGGGGTGGACACTTCCCGCCCAGCCGTTCCCAAGCTGCGTCTCCAGCGGCTGTCCGGTGAACCGGAGCCATGATTGGTTGAAATAATTGCAGAGCTTGTCCGGACCCGACATCCAGATCATTACAGGAGCTGCGTTTGCGACCAGACGAAAGCGTTCCTGGCTCTCTCGCAGGGTCTGTTCTGCTCGCTTGCGTTCGGTGATATCTCGCACGGCCGACTGAGTCCCGGCCAGCTTGCCGTCCCGGGTTCTGACTGAAACTACGTCTACCTCCAGCCACATTCGCGTGCCATCACGCCGACACCCTTCATATTCGAAGTGAGCCGGCATCGCTTCCCCTCTCATCCGTCGGTCGTGACGATCGCGCAATTGTGCTCGGTACTCTGGTGCAATGTAGTCCTCGAGCTTGATATTGTGCAGTTCTTCCCGTCTAAACCCAAAAAGATTCAAGAACCGGTCATTCGCAAACACAACATGGCCGGCGACGTCGTCTACGACGAGGGCATCTCCGATGTGTTCGACCACACGACGGAACCGCTCTTCGCTTTCCCTCAGTGCTTCTTCCACCTGGCGGCGCTCGGTGATGTCCTGAGCGGTACCCCGATACCGGACTATGCGGCCACTGGCATCGCGTTCAGCTTCACCTCGGGTAGAGACCCATCGTTTGCTCCCATCCGGACGAATCGCCTCCAGGTCGATGCTGGCGATACCTCCCGTTTGCCAAAACTCTTCTCGTATTGCATTGAGCCGCTCCCAGCTCCCGGCCGTGAAGAGTTGTGCGAGTTCGGTAAATCGGGGTGGCGGGAGACTGGGATCGCGGCCATGGATGCGATACATTTCGTCCGACCAGGTGATGGCATCGCTCTCTGGATCCCGTGTCCAGATGCCTATTTGTGCAACTCGTTGCGCTTCCTTAAGCTCAGACTCTCGTTGGCGCAGTTCCTCTTCTACCCGTTTGCGCTCGGTGATGTTCACGATTTGAGAAACGAGGTATTCCGGCTTGCCTTCGCGATCCCGAATCAAGGTGGGACTCACCTCGCCCCACAGTACCTGGCCGTTCTTATGGAGATAGCGCTTTTCGAATCGTTGCGAACCAGATTTGCCGGCGAGTGCTCGGCCCATCGCGTCCGAGGAGGCGTCCTGGTCCTCGGGATAGGTGAGGGACAGAACATCCCTGCCGATCAATTCCTGCTCCGAGTATCCGACGAACTCACAAAATGCCCGGTTGGCGGTCAGAAAACGGCCCTCCGGCGAGAGCATCACCATACCTGTGGCGGCGTCCTGAAAGACTCGGCGGAATTTCTCCTCACTCTCTTGCAGGGCCTGCTCCGCCCGCTTGCGTTCTGTGATGTCTGCAACCGCGGAAAGGACGAACTGCTCGCTGTCGATCTCAATCAGTTCCGCTGATCCCAAGCCGACGCCGATGCTGCCGTCTTTCCTACGAAAAACGACCTCAAGGTCACGAATACTCCCTTCGGCCTGTAGCCGTCGTACGAACTCCAACCTCTCGGAAGGATCTACCCAGAGATTCAGGTCAAATGGTGTGCGCCCAAGAACTTCCTCGCGGCTATGACCGCTCAAGCGCACAAACGTTTCGTTGACGTCAATGTAGCGATGATCTTTGGCGCTCGTCAGTGTGAGGGCCACTGGGCTTTCCCGAAAAGCTTTGGAGAACTTCTCCTCGGATTTCTTCAATGCCCCTTCCGCCCACTTGCGAGCAGTGATGTTCAAAATTTGAGAAACGAAATAATCCGGCTTGCCGGTGCTATCCCGCATCAAGGTGATACTCACCTCGCCCCACAGTGCCTGGCCGTTCTTGTGGAGGTAGCGCTTTTCGAATCGTTGCGAACCAGCTTCGGGGGCGAGTGCTTGATCCATCGCCCGCGAGGAGATGGCCTGGTCTTCGGGATGGGTAACAGATGCAATATCCCTGCCAATAAGCTCCTTCTCCGAATATCCGAGGAACTCACAAAATGCCCGATTGGCGGCCAGAAAACGGAGCTCCGGCGAGATCATCACCATGCCCGCGGCAGCGTCCTGAAACACTCTGCGGAATTTTTCCTCACTCTCTCGCAGGGCCTGCTCCGCCAGCTTGCGTTCCGTGATGTCGGCAGTCGCGGCAAGGACGAACTGCTCACCCTCAATCTCAATCAGCTCCACTGATGCTAGGCCGACACGGACACTTCCGCCCTTCGTACGAACGGCAACCTCCACGTCTCGAATACTGCCTTCCGCCAGGAGCCGTCGCATTAGCCCCAGTCTCTGGGAACGATCTACCCAGAGCCCCAAGTCAAAGGGTGTGCGTCCAAGAACTTCCTCACGGCTGTAACCGGTAAGGCGCTGAAAGGTCTCATTGACATCAACGTATCTGTGATCTTTGGCGCTCGTTAGGGTGAGGGCCATCGGGCTTTCGCGAAAAGCTTTGGAAAACTTCTCCTCCGATTTCTTCAGCGCCTCTTCCACGTGCTTGTACTCGGTGACGTCAGCGCCAACATTAAGCAGGCACGGTTCACCGCCCAGTGTGATCAGTTCTCCTGACATCAGAGCGACGCGAATACTGCCGTCTCTCATACGAAAACGGACTTCCTGGTTGCGAAAACCCCCGTCGGCCAAAGCCCGGTTTACGAGTTCCAGCCTTTCCGCCGGATCCGCATAGAGCCCGATTTCAAGCGGCGTCCGTCCGATGATCTCCTCACGGCGCCAGCCGGTGATACGTTCATAAGTTTCGTTCACATCGATGTAATGATGGTCTTTGGTGCTGGTTATCGTGAGTGACATCGGGCTTCGCCGGAATGCCTTGGAGAACGTCTCTTCGGATTTTCTCAAGGCCTCTTCCGTCCGTTTGCGAGCGGTGATGTCGATGAACGCAACCACCGCCCCTATGACTTGGCCTCCTCTGCGCTGAGGGCTGGACCAGTATTCAGCATGGAGACTCGTTCCGTCAGCTCGCCATAAAACCTCGTCCGGAGTGTTAGCTCCTTCCCCGATCCGAAGTGACCTAAGGATGGGACACTCCTCGGCCGGGTACGGCGTACCGTCCGGTCGCGTGTGATGAATCAAATCGTGCACGCTCTTGCCGATTAATTCATCACTGTGTTGATAGCCCAACAAGCGGAGGCAGGCAGGGTTACAAAATGTGAAGCGGGCTTGGAGGTCAATGCCAAAAATGCCTTCGGCAGTCGACTCCAAAAGGAGAGCCAGTGTATCTGCGCTTTCGAACAGTGCCCGTTCCGCCTGCTGCCGCCGGCGTTCGTAAAAGAGAACCACAAGGCAGGCAGCCGCGGCCGCCGCAACGTCATCCAAGAACGCTGAGAATCCATGAACATTGTGGGCGGTTAGCCAGACTGCGACCGTGCGCCCGAGATAAAACACACAACCGCCCAGGGCGAGGCTCGTGAGCACTCCTCTCCAGCTGTGCCTCGACTTACTGGGATCTCGTGTCATGCAAACTCATAGCAATTGTATTCACGCGCTGAACCCGCATCCGGATGGTACCCGGCGCCGCCCTGTTCTCGCCGAACCATATTATAAGGCTACTTTCTCTATTCTTGGAGCACCTTTCCCATCAACGCACCTTCCGAAGGCCATTGCAACTGGGACTTGGAGACACAGCCCGACGAGCGCCATTACGATCAACATGACCACAACGCCGGAGTCGCGAAAAGTTTCTACGCCCACCAGGAGAGCTGCTGAGATATCCCTCTGTGCGGTGCCGAACGCCAAGATTCTCCTGGTGTCGTTAGACGGACCGCCGAGCGCGAAACCGCAGGCGAACGACGCAACTGACAGGAGCACGCAAACAAGAATCGTGTTAAAGCTGAGAGTCTGCGTGATTTGGGAATAATTGGCAGCCGATACCAGGATGATGACCAGTGCCAGGGCGATGGTGGACGCTCGACGGAGGTAGGGCTGCATGCGGCCTGCAAGAGCTCCTCGGCGTGCCCTGAGCAATAACCCGAGCGTTAGAGGTACGAGCATAACCGTCAAAAGGGGCTTGGCGACCAGCCACGGGCTCACGTGAGACCCGGGAAGGAGAATTGGCAAGACGATGGGCATGTAAACGATCGTCGCGGTCATAAGCAACCCCATCAGCGCAACCGCGAAGGCCGTATTGCCTCTGGCAAACTCAGCAAGCTTGGGCAAGAAAGGTGCTCCCGCACCTGTGCCCAGCAGCAAGACTCCAAGTGCCAGCGACCGATCAACCGCGATCGTTTTCGTAAGGACCAAGGCCAGCAGCGGCACGAGCACGAAGTTTGCAGCCAGGGAGGAGAGCACAAGGCGGGGTGAGCGGAAGGGCTCAAGAACCTGCGAGAGAGTCAGGCCTAATCCGACGCTAAGCATGCTGGTGATAACGAAAGCGAACACGGCCAGCCTCGCTGAGATTTCCAAAACTACGAGCACAGCAGTCCTTCTCCGGAAATGCCTAATTCCACCACCGCCGGAACGCTCACCAAGCTAGAAAAACCGACTCCAACAGACAAAATGAAAAGCCGGAATCTGGACCTCAGTCGCAATCTGCCGCGACAACCCTAGTGCAGTCACGGTTCGGCAGCAACTAGTATTTTTGTCAGTATTGCCAGACTGCCAGTCCGCTATTTTTTCCCGGAAGCTGTTGTCCCGTATGGGGTTATGAGTTTACGGTCCCGTGGCGATTTGTTCGTGTTCACACTGGATTAGGAGTAGAATTAAAGTGTCTTCTCTAGCATGCTTCCGCCGCCTACCCTCACCCGCGGCGGCTACCTGCGAAACCAGACGGTATCTCGCTCGGCAAGGAGCCAGCCGTTATGGCCAACACCGATACCCCCCGTTTCCCTGTTCGCATTCTTGTACTGGATGATTTTGAGCCGTGGCGACAGCACATCTGCTCCTTGCTCCAAACACGGCCGGAGTTACGTGTCATCGCAGAAGTAGCAGATGGATTGGAAGCAGTTCAAAAAGCCCAGGAACTGGAACCAGACTTGATCTTGCTGGACATCGGCCTTCCCAACCTGAGTGGAATAGAAGCTGCGATTCGCATCCGCCAAGTCGCTCCCGACGCAAGAATAATCTTCGTAACTCAGAACAGCGATAAAGAAGTGGTACGGAAAGCATTGAGCACCGGGGCGCAAGGATACGTCCTGAAGACAGATGCCGCGAGCGAACTCTTTACCGCTGTGGCAGGCGTTGTTGGCGGTGATGATTTTGTCAGTAGTGGAATCGAAGGAGACGACTCGGGCGAAACCGAGGGCATGTAAACGCCCCCGACTCAAATGAATACGCCCACGGCCTGTACGGCTTAGACATCGCACCGAAACTCAGGCCCAGCAGGCGATCGAAGGCAACGGGTGAACCGCCCCTCGGCAAGTGCCTAACCGTGGACTTCGATTGAAACTCAGATTTACATTTCATTCAATTGGTACTGTTGTGCGCAAGCGAACGCTCCAATTTTCCAGCCAGGTCGCGGGCGAGGTGCCGTTGCATTACGTTTCGCGTCTCGGGGTTGGCGGCGAGATAACGCTCCAGCGTCGCAGCCTCCCAACGCATGGCTCGAACCGGCTCCACCGCCACCGCATCCAGGTCGGCCGGGACACCGCTCAGCAGAAGTGCAGAGCCCACGATGTCACCTGCACCCAAATCACCAAGGACACGCTCGTCTCTCGTCATTCGTACTTTCCCGCGGACAATGAGCGAAATGGCCTCCACGCATTTGCCGCGCTCTAGCATTTGCTCGCCATTCTCCGCCGTGATCCAGGATCCAATGCTCAGGACCTGCAGGACTTTCCGAGGCGGCAAATCCCGAAAGGCGAGCCGGCGAACCTCCTCCTCGTCCGAGGTCAGCTTAACTGGACGGCGCTCGAGAAACAGACGCCATGACTGGAACAGATTGATCGCCGCAAAAACCACACTCCAAGTAAACGGCGCCCACATCGGTGTCGGCTGAAGGGCAAAATAGGGGATTGCAATCAGGGAGGACGCCAACGCGAACAATCGCAGCCACAGAATGTCGCGAACGCTGTAAGCCACCAACAGCAGGAGATTTGCGGCGTGGATGAAGTAGTTTGGGCTGAATGAGCTCATGGCTGCTGCCTCTCGTCGGTCAGGTGACCATTCTTGCTGGTTGTCATAAACACCTTTATGAACAGAAACACCAAGGTAAGAAAAGATCCCTGTTGAAACGCTTCAAGCCGCATACCGCACGCCCTCTACTTCAGACCAAAGGTCCAACTGAGCCCTGAACTAGTTCCGTAGTCGCTCCCAGAAAGGCCTGGTGGCGGCCGATTGTCCCAGTTGCCGTAGAACGAAATGTTCCATTTCAAGTTACTGAAGAGCTTGATGTAATACGACGCATTCGTGTTGAAACGAATGCGGCCTGGATCAGAAACAGCAGGCAGAATAGCGGCAATTAAGTTGAGATTGGTTTTGCTGAATTTGAAGAGCCTTGCCTCCGTATAGATAATCGCAGCCGCCATGTTCTGCCTGCCTTGGGACACGATCGACTGGTCGTAATGCGTTTCTTGCCAGGCCGCGCCGGCAAGCACCGAAATACTTGCACGGTCTGTGTTTTTCAAATAGCGCCCGACGCCGCCACCGAGCGTGCTCTGCAGCGTGATTCCTTGCTCCGAACTCTGCAAGAAACCGCCGAGCCCCGAGTAGAACCAATCGTTCCAGGGCAACAAGTGGAGAGCGCGGACATTGAGCGAGTTACGAGTGGAAACACTGGCATCGGTGCTGGAGGAAAGGTTGGAATCAAAGCTGGTTTGAACATTCCAGCGTTCTCGGATGTATGCCGTCTGCGCCCCTAGACTGTATTGTGTTGATTGATTACCCTTGGAATAGATCGTCCCAAAGCTTACCTCACCGCTGAATCGCTGCCAGAACTTGTCAGATGTCGCAATCATTCGGACGATCTGAGATTGATTAATGTCAACCTCCTGCTCCGAAGTCTTCACCACCCGAATCATCATGGGCCGTGCGCCGGCCGTTTCCGGAGTTTTAAGCGTTCCCGTATAGACTGAGCCCTCGTCCGTTTTCACCACAAACAACTGCTTGCTCTCCAGATGGGCTACCTTTGACCAATCGACCAGGACTGTACCGTCGACATAGTCGAGGCTGACGTACAACACACCTGCGTCGAGCCCTTTCACCTCGCAGGTCAGACGGTCGCCATTGTTCATGACCATCACGTCGGTCTTGTCTCGCGCGAAAAGCGGCACGGCGAGAACGAGAAGGAAACTCAAAATAAAAATTCGTGTGTTCATGTGCGACACACCCATTTCAAAGAGAACGTGAATTGAACGCCGAGGGTCGCGGTTTCGTAGAGTTCACGCCGATTTCGTGGCTGCTGCCTCGTGGTTTACTTCCTTGTCCGGGGCCAAGGCCCCGGTACGGCTGGCTCCGTTGCCACCAGAATCGGCCGTGAGGTACATGGTCTGGGACGGAAGTGCGATCTGTGCCCCTGCTTTTTGGACGATCTCCATCACGCGCAAAAGCAGCTCCTCCTGAATCTGGAGAAAGTGGTTCCAATCACGAGCGAAAACATAGGCGACGATCTCGAGGTCAAGAGAGAAGGCGCCGAAGCGGAGGAATCGAACTTGCACTGAACCACGATCTACGGCGGAATGTGCGGCAAGCAGGTCTCGGATGCGGTCGGTCACAGAGCGCATCTGCGCGGAGGTGGTTTCATAACGAAGCCCGACCTTGGGATGGAACCAGAACTTGTCCCGCGCAGAGAGGGTTTCGAGGTTCATGTTTGCGATCTGACCGTTGGGGACGATGACCATGGTTCGATCGGGAGTTCGGATACGAATCGAACGCAAACCGACATCTTCGACCGTGCCTACAATGTCGCCCACCTTTAGAGTATCTCCCGCAAGTACAGCACGGTCGAGGATGAGGGAGACTCCTCCGACTATGTTTTCCAGGGTCTTTTGTGCGGCGAGAGCAACTGCAATACCACCAACCCCGAGTCCGGCCAAGCCGGCAGTTGGGCTCACCCCGAAAAAGTGGAGAAGCACCAGTAAGGCCGCGAAAATGCCGAGAATGTCGATGACACGGTGCCCGAGGCGCAGTAGTGACGCGCTCCCGGAACGGTTGCGATCTCGGAGACGCCGCTGGACGTATTCTGCCACCCGGCTGTTCAGCAATAGGAACAGCCAGAGACAGGCAGCGATAAGGATTATGGCAACGACGCTGGACCAGAACTGCCGTGCCACCAACGGAAGGCTGACCCTGTCTAGGCCCCACCGAATGACGGCGGCAATAAGCAGAAGGCGCAGCGGCTTGGCCAGAAGTTCGGGATTCGGCAGACCCGCCCGACGATACAGACGTCGGCGCAATAGGCCTGCCAGCAGGCCAAGAAGCCGATTCAGCAGAACTGTGAGGAAGTAAAGGAGAGGCATGCCTACAAAAACAGCAATCCACTCGAACAGGACTATGCCCGCTACGCGAGTGCTTACCAGGAATTGCGGAAGGACATCGTGTAAGGATACGACGTTGACTTCCTGGTATACGTCCGGGATGGATTCAAGGGTCTTGCTGGAAAAAAGCCAAACTAAGCCGGTTTTCCCGCGGTCCACGCGTTCGACGATTATGTCCAGATTGCCACTGGCCGTGCTGATCGTCCCAACCAGCTCTCGATTGAGTCCGCCTGAAAGGGACCCTTCGGGTTTGTCGCTGAGCTGATTAAGGTGAGCTGGGAGACGTCGGTCGAGGGTTACAAATAGCTGGTGCGCTAGAACTGTGGCGGCTTTACCGCGCAAGCGCGTATTCAGGTATTCAGCGGCGACTTGGTTATCTGCCTTTTGGCCGGCTTTCAGAAACCCCAGAACCGCACCTCGCGGCGTAGTACGGCCAAGAACGTCTTCAGGGGCATCGGGTTTCGCCGCCGCAGGAGCAGTGCCGGGCGGTGCAAGCTGCGGGAAGGCCGAGACACAGGACAGCAGGATGAGAGAAAGCAGTAGAGCGCTGAAGCGCCGCAGCGTCATGCCACTCTCTGACGGAATAGCCCTCTCTGGAGCCGGCACCGGCCGGTCGTTTGCCAAGATTGGTCGTTCCGTGGAGCGATCCGTCATTTCTCCCTCCCCTCATCTCTAGACCCCATTCTCCGTCGGTGGTTCGCCCCTTGTTGACTGGCAGTTTTGCCAGTCGCGTTCGCCTGAAATGTTCAAATATTCTGCGGGTCAGCTTCGCGTCGAAGCAAAGGAACAGGGAATGAAACGCGCTTTGCTCTTGTGTATAAGTTATGGGCTACTGGGCCTACACGGTGTTGCGCAGCAACCCAACGCTGCTGCTAAGCCGGGGACCGCCCATCATAGAAGCACAGCTCAACCGGCCCCCTCGGCTGAGGCCAGTTGGGCAGCTCTGATGGAAGGCAATAAGCGATTCGTTGCCGGCAAGCCTAAAGCTCGCGACCTGGTCGGGCTCCGTGGCAGCCTAGCAAAGAGCCAGCATCCTAATGTTGTCGTCCTCACCTGCTCAGACAGTCGCGTGGCTCCCGAGGTCTTGTTCGATCAGAGTCTGGGCGACCTATTCGTAGTCCGTTCGGCGGGAAATATCGCGGACGCAATCGGAGTCGGCAGCATCGAGTACGCGGTGGAGCATCTGGGTAGCAGTGTGCTCGTCATACTGGGTCACACGAAATGTGGAGCGGTAACCGCTGCGTGCTCAAAAGAGAAGATGCCAACACCGAACCTGCAGGCTATTGTGGACAAAATCGATCCGGCAGTGTCCCGTGCCGGACAGTCCGGGAAAGGCGATGCGCTCATCGAAGCGGCGATCAAGGAAAACGTCCACCAGAGCGCCAAGGACGTGCTCGCGAGCAGCGAAGTCCTGCGTCATTTCGCAGAGCAAGGCAAACTGACGCTTTTTGAAGCCGAGTATCAGTTGGACACTGGGGAAGTGATCCGGCTGGATGCGGGACGGAAATAGTCCCGCCTGTCCCTTGCGTTGCCGTTCTCACCGGCACGTGCTTAGGGGATCGCAGATGCCGCCGGTTCCAGTCAAGAACGTGCTTCTGGTGCACGCCGATCCCCGGATCGAAGAACTCCTCGCGAGTGTTTTCGACCCCGGGTCATGGGTCATACACCGCGCCCCGGACAACGCGTCAGCACTCGTCCTTGCTGAGACCAAGCGCTTCGACCTTATCTTGACAGGCGAAAAGACATCGGGCGCGGAGGATGTCGAGCTGCTCCGCAGGATTCGCCGCATACGTCCGCACACGCGCTTGATCATCCTTACGAGCGAAAGCACGCCTGAGGATGTCATAGCTTCGATGCGCGAGCACGCTTTCAGCTATTTCTCCAGCCCGTTTTCGCGAGATGCCTTCGCCGACATGATTCGAATTGCTGCCGAGGGGCCCTGCTGGGACGATGGCATCGAAGTCGTTTCGGCAACGCCGGAATGGATTCGGATCCTCGCACGCTGCGAGTTGAAAACCGCTGACCGGCTACTGCAATTCCTGGACGAGATCGCTGATCTGCCTGACACCGAACGACACCAGGTCGCCGCAGCTTTTCGCGAGATGCTTCTCAATGCGATCGAGCATGGCGGGAAACTCGATCCGAACAACTACGTCGAGATCGATTATGTCAGGGCTCGTCGTATGGTGACCTGCCGCATCGCGGACCCCGGTCCCGGCTTTGCTTTCGACGATGTCCCGCATGCCGCGATCTCCAATCCAGCGGACGACCCAATTCGTCACGTTGCGTTGCGAGAGGCGCAAGGAATGCGCCCGGGAGGGTTTGGTGTTCTCCTGGCGAGGCAACTCGTTGACCAGCTCATCTACAGCCAGGATGGTAACGAGGTCCTCCTCATCAAATACCTGCATTCCGCCGCTCGCGCAGACGGTGGTTCTCCTTCTTGACGGGAACAATCCAAAGGCTGTTACTTCTGACAGTCGCCTTCCGCCTTGCTGCCCACTAGTCTCTTTGAGAATGTTCTCGGCTGGATCAAACAGCGGCCGAACATCCCTGCTGCTGGATTGCTGAGCACGGCTATTTTGGGCATTGCCAATCAAGCAGAAAACTGACCGAAGTATTCGAGAACTCCGCCGCAGGGAGAAAAGAGCAGGTGCCAGAGCCATGAATCGAAAAACCTCTAGACACATGTTTTCGAGACAGACATTTCGTAGCGTAGTAGCAGTCTTATGCGTGGCGCTGCTCGTGCCCGTTGACTCCGTCGCCTGGGCGTGGTCGCCGCCGCAGCAAGCCGGAGGGAACGCGGAACAAGCTCCAAAAATCCCGAATGACCAACTGGACTCTCTGGTCGCCCCGATTGCGCTCTATCCCGACCCGCTTTTGGCTCAGGCACTCGTAGCTTCTACGTATCCTCTGGAAATTATTCAACTTCAGCAGTGGCTGGCGAAGCACAAAGACCTGAAGGACAAGGCGCTGGCGGACGCGGTGCAGAAGGAGAACTGGGACCCAAGCATCCAGGCTCTGGCGGCACTGCCGCAGGTGGTCACCATACTGTCAGAAAACATCAAGTGGACCACGGACTTGGGAAACGCTTTTCTTGCGCAGCAGAGTGATGTCATGGACGCAGTGCAGCGCATGCGTGCGAAGGCCCAGGGCACCGGGAACCTGAAATCAACCGAACAGCAGAAAGTGGAAACCAAGGTGGTGGAGAGCAAACAGGTAATAGTGATCGAGCCGGCCCAGCCGCAAGTGGTCTACGTTCCGACTTATGACCCTGTCGTGGTCTATGGGGCGCCTGTCTACCCCTATTATCCGATGGTTTATCCACCCGGCTACTACGCCGCAGGCATGGCGCTCTCGTTCGGCCTCGGCATGGCGATGGGCGCTGCTTGGGGAGGAGGCTGGTGCTGCAACGCCGGTTGGGGGGGCAACAACGTCTACATCAATCACAACAATAACTTCGTCAGAAATTCCAACAGGCAAAACGTCAATCGCCCGTCCAATCAGCCCGCCCGCGGCGGCAGTGGCAATTGGCAGCACAATCCGCAACATCGCGGTGGTACTCCTTACTCGAACAGAGCGACTGCGAACAAATATGGCGGCACGGCTCGTGGGGATTCAATGGCCAATCGGCAGGCGAACGCACGCCAGAACATGGGTCAAATGGGAGGCAGACAACAGGCCGGTACGATGGATCGCGGCGGCCGGCAACAAGCCGGCACCATGGATCGCGGCGCGGGTAACAGAGGTCCCTCCGCCGGTGGCGGAGGAGACCGTGTCGGCAACCGAAACGTTCCCAGCGGCGGCTCATCTCGGGGCTCCAACTCGTTTGGCGCCGGCGCCGGCGGGTTCAGCGGAGGTGGCGCCCGGGCAAGCAGCGCGCGTGGCGGTTCCAGCATGGGCGGTGGCGGCATGAGAGGCGGTGGCGGTGGTGGGAGGAGGAGGTAAGTAAGCCATGATCAAGGAGAGACACATGAGCTCAAGAACATCGAACGTCATTGCAGGGAACATCCTTCTCGCCGCCCTGGTGGTCGCTCTGTCCTGTGTTCTAGCAATCCCTTCGCATGGACTGCCGGGATCGAGCGCGCAAAAGGCATTTGCTACACCGCAACAGGCTGCTCAGGCGCTGATTCAGGCAGCAGAACAATTCGATGTTCCTGCCCTGAACGAGATTCTGGGACCCGACGGCAAGGATTTGGTGACCACCTCGGATCCTATCCAAGACAAGAACCGTGCCGCCTTGTTTGTTACAAAAGCCCACGAAAAGACCTCCGTGACAACGGATCCCAAGAACCACAGCCGCGCCACTCTCTCCGTCGGCAATGACGACTGGCCATATCCAGTGCCGATCGTTAACAAAGGGGGGAAGTGGTATTTCGACTCCAAGGCGGGCCGCAACGAAATTCTTGCCAGACGCATCGGCACAAATGAACTGGACGCCATCCAAGTATGTCGCGGGTACGTCGAAGCCCAGAGAGAATATGCATCCGAAATACATGACGACTCTGGAGTCAATCAATACGCCCAGCGGATCATCAGCACGCCAGGAAAGCAGGATGGGCTGGTGTGGCGAAACGCGGATGGAAGTTTAGGAGGTCCAATCAGTGATGAGATCGCGAAAGCGATTGAACAGGGCTACACGAGGCGCAGCGAGCCTTACCATGGCTACTATTTCAAGATTTTGAAAGGGCAGGGTCCGGCGGCACCGCTAGGCACAATCGACTTCGTCATCGAGGGAGTGATGATCGGCGGATTCGCCCTGGTCGCCGCACCTGCAGAATACCGCGTTACCGGGGTTCAGACGTTCATAGTCAGTCATGACGGAATCGTTTACCAAAAGGACTTGGGACCGGATGGCCTCGAAGTCTTCGAAAAGATGGAGCGCTACAACCCCGACAAGACCTGGCATCGCACCAATGACGAATGGCCCACAGAGGTGGCCGCAACCGCCGAATAATTTTAGCCGTGGTGCGATTGGGTGAACGTTCAGCCAAACATTCCCATTGCTAGAAATCGTTTCTATTGAGCATTGCATAATATAGTTACAGCGGAAAGAGTTCGGCCTGTTCCCAGAAGGCGCAGACCAAAGTAGGACGGCGGCGCATGCGGCGGAGCGCTTGGCGTGCGTAATGGCTCAGCTGCCCAAA
>Ga0335069_10005008_pt1 | contig 19499 bp, 13 predicted proteins | sample Lox_Sample_11_FD_206714 | JGI IMG/M metagenome (GOLD analysis project Ga0335069, IMG submission 206714) | Soil microbial communities from Loxahatchee National Wildlife Refuge, Florida, United States - Lox_Sample_1.1 | ecosystem: Environmental > Terrestrial > Soil > Wetlands | place: USA... | reverse complement strand
CGCCTTCGAGCCTTACTCCGGCGTGATGAAAGGCGCCGCCGGCGCCTTGTTGACTCACGGGGCCAATGACGAGGATCGGGCGCTCCTGCTGGCGGCCCTGCTTTCGGCGCAGGGGATCGAGTCGAAGATCGCCTACGCTTCCGTGGCCGAGGCGGCCGCCAACGCTCCGCTGGACGCCGCGTTGAAACAGCCCGACGCCGTGGGCCGGATGCTGGCCACGTTGCCGGCGGCCGCCGCGCCCGCGGCCGGCGAGCCGTTCGACTCGAAGGTGCGGCGCGAGACCCTGGGTCACGGCGCGGTCGACCGCAGCGCCGAAGTCCGGCTGGCGTTCGCCGCGCAGAACTCGCTGCTGAAACCGGCCGCCGCGAAACTCGGGCCGCCGGCCTTCATCGCCCCGCACCGGCGTTGCTGGGTCCAGGCGGCGATCGACGGCGCCACGGTCGACCTGGACACCTCGCAACCCGAAAGCAGGTTCGGCGCCGCGCCGGCCCGCGCGGAAGGCACCTGGGAGGTTTCCGAGCTCCCCGAAATGGCGCCGCACGTGATCACCGTGCGGGTGGTCGAGGAAACCCTGGCCAAGGGCGCGCTCACGCGGCGCGAACTGCTGACCCGGGAATTCCGGTCCGCCGATCTCCTGGCCACCGGCTTCCGGCTGGTGCTCGGACCCGTGGGAGCGCCTGAAACCGCCACCGATTTCCAGGCGAGCGTGGTGGCCGCCGGTGAGGCGACGGCCGGCGAGACTTTTCGCGTGAGCGGCACCGTGCCCAAGCCGGCGGATTCCGCAGGCGCCGGCGGCCTCCTCGGCGGATTTGGCGGCGCACCCGAGCCGGCACCGGCGGCCCCGGAGGGCGCCGAGGGCTCGCAGCTCGCGCGGCTCTGGGTTGAGATCGCCTTCCATTCGCCGGGCCTGCCCGACGAAACCGACCGCCGGATGATCGTCGATCGCGTCGAACGGCAGGGTGACTCGTGGAAGGTCGCCGCCGGACTGGCTGCCGAAGCCACGGTGCGCCCGCTGCTCGTGCAGGTGTGGGATGCGGGACTCGACGTCGGGGCGCCGCACCTGTGCGCGTGGATGGACAGCCTCGTGGCCGCGTTGAAGACCGCCGGGCCCCTGCGCGCGGCGCTGACGTCCGGCGCGGAGGTCAACCGGGACGACCTGCCCGCCCCGACCCTCTCGCCGCAATTGCAGGGATTCTTTTTTGCGAGCGGCATGTACCGGCACTGGCTCGCCTCTTCCGGACGCCAGCCGGTCCTCGCCTTCTACTCGCGACCGCGGCTCGCCTTCCTGCGCCACGGCTTCGTCGTGGCGGACTGGTCCCGTCCCGCGGAACCGCCGCGTTACGCCGAGGGCATCGATCTCGTCAACTCTCCGCTCCGCGACGTCGGCGCGGCGCGCGGGGCCGCGCTCTTCGCGCTGCAGGCCGGAGTCCTTGACACCGTGCTCGAACAGTACGTGTCGGTCGACGAACGGCCGTTGAATACCGTCCCGCTGATCGCGGCCGCCCAGGACCGGCACACGCCGCTGCTCCTGCTCGGCGCCGGCGACCCGGCCGACCGGATCGACGCGCCCCCTGCGATCCGCGCGGCGGTGGCCGAGGATCTCGCGCAGGGCCGGATCGTGCTCGCCCCGGAGCATCCGGTGGCCCTTGCCGGCACAAACGCTTTTGGGTGGTGGAGCATCGACCCCCGCACCGGCGCCACCCTGGGCAAAATGGAGCTCGGTGGCGGCCAGGCGATGATGGAGGTCTCGAAGGTCACCGAGACCGTGGGCAGCCTCGCCCAGGATTTCGGCAAGCTCATGGGCAACATGATCCGGTGCTACGGCGGCGCCATCGGTGCGTCGCTCGGCGGCAAGAAGTCCGGCAAGTCGGTGGAGATGGACCTCGTCAATTGCCTTCGCGAGGCGGTCTGCACGGCGATCAAGGATTTTCAGCAGCTGGCCAAGTCGTCCTTCCCGGCCGACAAGCAGAAGTGGGTGAAGGCGGTGACGGACGAGGAACTCGTGCTCGACACTCTCGACGTCGTGGCCGAACAAACGGAGGTCGCGAACGCCATCAGCGACACCTCCGACCTTCTCAACGGCATGGCCGGGCCGGGCGGGGGAGACGACGATCCGTTTTCCAAGGGCTGCAAGGCCGCGCTCGGAGGCGGTCCATGAACCGGTCCGGCGTCACCTTCGCGCTGGCCGCCGCCGCGGCGCCGTGGCTAGCGGCCGCCGCCGGCTCCCCGGGCGCGCCCACGGCGCAGAACTTCGCCGCCGCGATCACGATCAATTCGGTCGAGCTCCGGCCCGCCTACGGCGGCGAGCGGGCCGGCCGGGACCGGCAGTTCGCCGTGCTGTCCACCACCTGGGTCAACCGCATCGATCCCCAGCTGGCCGAGGCGCGCGGGCTCGCGCCGGGTTATGGCGTCGACGACCTGGCGCAGCATCTTTTTCTCGTCGTCGACGGCCGGATGCTGGGCGTCCTGCGGCCGGGCCTGGCCGGCGCGGGTCGCGCGAGCCTCGGGTCGGTCATGCTGCCGAAGCCGGGCGCCAAGGTGGACGGCGACGTGGTTTTCGAGATCCCGGCCGCCGCGCCGGCTAGCCTCGATCTGCGCTTCTACGACGACATTGCAGGCGACATGGCCGCCTCGCTCCGCGGTCCCGCGCCCGCAGTCCGGCCGCTTCTCCCGCCGCAACGGAACGCCGTGGGCGAATTCGCCGTGTTCGGCTTCGAGGATCCGGCGGCGGGCGCCGCCGCGCCACCCGGCTTCCGCGCGGTCGCGGTCGAGCTGCGCGCCCGCAGCACGTGGACGAACAAGAAGGAGGCGCCGGGCTATGATGCCGCCCGCGAGCCCGGCACCCAGATCGACCGCGTCAACCTCCTCGACTGGCCCGAGGTCCGCACCTACCTGCATGTGCTGGCCGATGGCGTCCACGCCTGCGCCCTGGCGGACGATGCGGCGGTGCCCGACCTGATGCGCTTCATTCCCGAGTTTTTCACCGGGCGGCGGATGGTCTTCCTGGTGCCGGCGGACGCGAAATCACTCGAGTTGTTCTGCGCCATGCCGCATGCCGCGACCGACGACGGCACGCTCGACCTTGCCCCCCTGCGGTTTCCGCTCACGGCGAAGGTCGAGCCGCGGCCGCCGCTGGCGACCGGACTCGCCATCCAGGATGAGATGTTCCGCCTGAGGATCGCGGCGCGACGCACGGCCAGCTTCGCCGGCGAGCCCGCGGGCGACGACAAGGTCTTTGTGGTCCTGGACGTCGAGGTGGTGAACAGCGGCCGCACCGGGGAGTTTTTCCAGCCGCCCGAGCAGCTCGCGCTGGTCGACGCCGACGGAAGCGACGTCGCCGCCGACGCGATCACCAGCCGCGGATCGCGCCGGCCCGAGGGCGACAAGGTGCACCTGCCGGCCGGCGAACGGCGGCGGTTTGAGCTCGCCTACCGCGTCGACGCCCGGCTCGCCCCGGTGAAGCTGTCGTTCCACGGCGGCGAGTTTGCGCAGACCTACGACCTGCCGGTGGCGCCATGAAACGGGGGTTCGTTTTTTTCGGCCTGATCGCGGCGGCGGCCGCCGCCGACGCCGGCGATCCGCCGATCAAGCTGCCGGTGACGATGCACAACTACACCGTGCGCTTCACGCTGTACTCGGTGCGGGTCGCGGGCGCCTATGGCGCCGAGGCCGCACCCGCAGGCACGCATTTCTACATCTTTGGCGCCGGCCTGGAGGATGTGATCGATCCGGCGTTGGCCGCGGAGCGCGACCTGCCGACCGGCGCGAAGAACGACAACCTCGCCGAAGGCCTGAAGCTCGTCCTCGACGATTCCGCGGTGGTGCCGGTGGCGGCGAAGCCGGTGAACACCGCCGGACTGGATCCGAACGATCCGGACGTCGTCGCGCATTCCGGCGGCAGCACGGACGCCGCCTACCTGCGCCAGGTCGTCGGCCTGAAGGATCCGGCGGGCAAGCGCTCGCTCGTGTTCTACGCCCTCGACAAACCGGGGGCCAAGGCGGCGGGCGAACTGGTCTTCGCGGTTCCGCTCACCGCATGGCACAAGATGGAGTTGCGTTACCACGATCCGACCGGCGGCGATTGTTCCGTGCTGCTCGCCGGCTCCGGCGCGGCGCCGGAGCGGCCGGACGCGATCGAGAACCCGCCCGGTACGATCACCAACGAGGTCTTCGCCCTGGCCGCGCACGTCGTCGACGGCCCCGTCACCGGCCGCCCGCCGGCGCCGTACGGGCGGAAATATGTCGTGGTCGACTTCCAGGGCCGCAGTCTGCTCAAGGTGCAGGACCAGTATCCGCCCTACGACCCCACGCATCCGAACGGCGCGCAGTTCTGGCGGCCGGATCCGGCCGGCTGGGGTGACTTCGAGGACTCCGTCCAGCTCGTGGCCGACGGCCGCCTGCCCTGCGGGCTGCAGAACGCGGGCGAATTCTCCGAGGGGATCAGCTTCGAGCCCGGCCTGTGGACCCACCGCCGCCTGATCTTCGCCGCGCCCGCCGCGGCGCGGACACTCGACCTCACGTGTTTCTTCAACGAGTACTCCATCCCGGGCCACGACGAGCCCGTCACGCCCAAGCCGGTTCGGTTCCACCTCGCCGGCGAGACGGCGCCGGCCCCGGCCGAGGACAACCCGGAAAAGCGTTTCACCGACGGGCCGGTGACCGATGCGATCCTCGGCCACGCCGCGACCGACCGCTTTGCCGGGGTCGCGGCGGAGGCGGGCGAAAAGTTCCTCGTGGTCGACGTCTCCGTGCGCAACACGGGCCGGGAAATCGCCGAGTTTCACACCGTCGAGCAGCTCGTGTGGTTCAACCAGAACGACGAGGTCCCGCCGGACGATGCCACGGCCCGCGGACCGCTCGCGCCGCCGCCGTACATCAAGCTGACTCCCGGCGAGACGCGCGTGTTTCAGGTCGTGTGGCGCATCCCGGCCGGCCTGCCCAAGGTGGAGCTGGGACTGAAGGGCAACGAAATCGCCGAACGCTTCACGCTCGCGCTGTCCAAACCCTGACTGCTCCCACGATGAAAATGCTCCGCTGGATCGCCGGTTTCCTGCTGCTCGCCGTCGTGGCCGCCGCGGACGACGCGCCGCCGGCCGAGGCGGCGACGGAACCCGCGGCCGACCCGAACCCGAAGCTGCCCGCGCTGACCGTGGAGCTCCGGACCATCGACCCGCGGGGCGAAGAGGTCACTCCGACCGCCCCGGTGACCGGGCTTGATCACTGGGTGCCGCAGCTGTTCGTGACCGCGCGCGGCCAGTTTCAGGGCGACGACACCTTTGTTTTCACCGCCCGGCTGGTCGCCGAGGACGTTCCGGGCGTCGCGCGCGGCCTGGTCGTCGTGCCGCCGCCGCTCGACAACGACGGCGAACGTCTCTCCGCCGACCACGCCGCGCAGACGATCCCGCTGCTCCTCCCGCGGGCGCTGCTGCCGGGACGTTACCGGGCGGAGGCGATCGACGCCGACACCGGCACCCGGGTCGCCGGCGCCGGCACGCTCGTCGTCCGTTCGCCGGCCGAGACCGGGGACGAATTTGTGCTGTCCGACCCGGAACTCGGCGGCCTGGTCGAGTCCGTCAGCGGGGAGGACGGCGCCGGCCTGTCGTGGGCTCCAAGCACGCTGCTGACCGGCAGCACGATGGAATGGATTCCGGTGTCCCGGCCCGACGCGGCCGCGGACGATCCCACCCCGGAGGTGCCGTGTGAGATGGTGGTGTCTTTTTATCAGCGGCAGCCCGCCCTCGTGGCGCGGGTGGAGCTGGGCGCGAGCGACGTCGACCACGCCCCGCGCGAAGTCGAGGTCTGGACTTCGATGCAGAGCGCGACTGACGGTTTTTCGAAGGTCGGCGGCTTCACGCAACCCGCCGAGAATCCGCAAGCCGAACTCGTGATTCCGGTGGCCCCCACCCCGGCCCGGTTTGTGAAGGTGCGGCTGCTCTCCCGGCAGGGCGAAGCCGCGCTGACGCTGAAGAGCCTGCGCGTGATCGAGGGCCGGGCCGACGGCTACCAGCCGCTGCGACAGCGCAGCCCGGAGCTCGTGCAATGGCGCATGCAGCCGCGCCACGCCGCCCAGCAGGGGCTCTTTTTCCTCAGCGCCAGCGCGGTGGACTTCCAGCGGGAGAAGGCCTGCCTCGGCTGCCACGTGCAGTCGCAGGCCCTGTGGGGGATCTCCGTCGCGGCCCGCAGCGACTACGTCATCAGCCGCGCCACCCAACGACTGCTCAGCCGGTACCTGCAGGCCTCACAGAACGAGGCCGGCGATTTTGCGCGGACCCCGGATCACTCCGAGACCGAGGACACCAGCAACACCGTGTTCGCCGCGCTCGGACTTTCGCTGGCCCACGATGAGCCGGGGGCGACCGAAAGGCTGGTCAAGGCCGCGCAGTGGCTCGCCGCGCACCAGACCGAGGACGGCGCCGCGCCCGCCAATGGCGAGCGGTTGCCAGTCACCCAGGGGGCCATCCTGCATACGAGCCATGCGCTCGATGTCTGGGCCGAGGCGCTGCTCCGCGGCGACAACCCCGGGCTGAAGGCCGCCATCGACCGCGGCCTCAAGTTCATCGCCGCCGCCGAGGTGCACACCACCCAGGACCGGGTTTTTCAGGTGCTGGCCTTCATCCGCCACGGCGACGCCGGGCTGCAGAAGCGGGCGCGCCAGATCTGCACAGAGCTTCTGCTGGAACAGCGGCCCGACGGCGGCTGGCTGCTCGAACCGGACGAGAACCTGCCGACCAGCGCCTTCGCCACGGGCGAGGTGCTCTATGCGCTCCGCACCGCGGGCTTCAGCCCCGCCTCGCCGGCGTTCCAGCGGGGCGTGCGCTTCCTGATCCTGCAACAGAAGGCGGACGGCTCCTGGCAGGAGAAGCCCGAGACCACCGCCTTCGCCTCCACCATGTGGCCGGTCATCGCCCTGACGGGCAGCTTCACCACCAAGATCGAGCCAGCGCACATCGTCGTGACCGCCCGGCCGCGGCCGCTGCCGCCAGCGCCCGCGCCGAAGCCGCCGCCCGTGGCGGCGCCGGCCCCGGCCGCAGAGCTGCCGCCGAACCTCGAGCTAATCCTCGACTGCTCCGGTTCGATGGACACCGATCTCGGCCGGAGCACGCGGATCGCCACGGCGAAGGAGGTGTTGCACAGCCTCATCGCCAGGCTGCCCGACGGACTCCGGGTCGGCCTCCGGCTTTACGGACATCGCTACAGTTCGTTCTCCTCCAAGAGCAACACCGACACCGAACTGGTGGTGCCGATCGGGCCGATCGACCGCGCCGCGCTCACCCGGGTGATCGACGGAGCCAAGGCGCATGGCGAGACGCCGCTGGTGCTCTCCGCGCTGCAGGCGGGCGAGGACCTGAAAAAGCTGGGCGGCGGCACCATCGTGCTGGTGACGGACGGCGAGGAGAGCTGTGGCGGCCGACCCCGGGAAGCCGGTCCGAAACTGGCGGCCCTCGGCGTGCCGGTCCGGCTCGACATCATCGGCTTCACCCTCACCGGCAACCGGATCGCCGCCGACATGCAGGCGTTCGCCGGCGCCACGGGCGGCCGGTACTACTCCGCCGCCGACGGACTGCAGCTGGCGAAGGCGCTGACCGCCGCCACCGCCGCGGGCCCGCGACCCCCGCCGCCACCGCCGCCGCCCGTCGCGGCGCCCCGGCTGGCGCCGCCTGAGGACCTGCCCTACGAGATTTTCAATTCGGCGGGCGAAAAGGCCGGCGCCGGCAGCACGCTCAACCCCGCGGCACCCGCGCTCGAGCCCGGCACCTATCGCGTCGTGCTCCACGACGGGGCGAAAGCCGTGACCAGGGCGGGCGTCAAAGTTGACTCCGACCAGACCGTCGAGCTGGTGTATTCCCCGGCGGACGGCACCCTGGACCCGGCACAGTGAAAGCACCACGCAATTTCTGCCGTGCCAGTCGCGGATTTTCCCTCTACTAGAATCATTCCATCGGGCCCCGGCGTTCCCCGCCGTCGATTCCGTTCCCCGCTCCGGATATCGTCACTCTCATGAAAATCACGCTTCGCTGTCTCGCGGCTGCCGCCGCTTTTCTTGCGCTCACGTCCATGCTCGCCACCCGCGCCTCCGCCGCCATCGTGGCCCAGCGAATCACGATCCAGTTCATCACGCTGCAGGACGGCAAGGCGCCCGGCTCCGAGGTGTCCGTCTTCGTTCACGCCGGCGGGAATGTGGTGGCGCGACTCGAGGACTTCGCCCGCGGCACGATGCCCGGCAACTCGACGTCGCAGGAATTCACCATTCCGATCATCCGCGGACCCGTCACCTCCGACGAGCTGCACGACTTCAAGGTGAATGTCCACCTGCAGGCGCCCCCCGGAAGGACGGACACGTGGAAATTCGACTTCGTGATCAAGATTCACATGTCGAACGGCGGGGTCATCACCCGCGAAGCGCGAAACGTCGGCCTCAAGTCAGTCAGCGGCAGCGCCGCGATCGTCTCGCACGAGTTCCGCCTCTGACGACCCGGTCCGGCGGGATTGGGCCCTTTGCCGGAGTCATCGGCGGGGTCCGGCCGCCGACGCCAACGCCGCGGCGCGCCCAGCGAGACTCCGCCCTACGTGGCGGCGCCGCTGAGCTCGTCGTAGACCGCGCCAAGGTTTCCGGGCAGCCGGCTGGTCTTCTCGTCGGCGAAGTAGTCGGGGAATCCGGGCAGGTTGCCCAGCCGCACGATCTCATCGCGCGTCTTGCCGGCCTTCATTTCCCCCTCCACGTGCGCGACCAGCGCCGCGAGAAAATCGCGCTGCGCGGCGACGTCCGCCAGCGTGCCGGTGACGCCGAACTGCTGGCGGCCGTGGCCGAAGATGAGCTGCACGTCCTTCGGATAGGTGGCGGCCACTTCCTCGAGCGCCTTGATCCAGCCGCGGGCCGAGCAGCCGCCGGGCCGGTCGAGCACCGGGTAGATCCGGTTGGACACGAGGTCGCCGACGTGCGCGACGTTGGCCCGCTCAAAGTAGACGACGATGTCGCCGGCGGTGTGCGCCGGACCAAAATGCTGCGCGGAAACCACCTCGTCGCCGACGTCCTTGCGCCACACGTCGGCAAAGAGCGTGTCGGGCAGCACGGGCTCCCCCGTCTGTGGATTGCGCTCGAACGCCTCCAACTGCAGCTTGGGCACGTTCTTGTGGGCGACCAGCATTCGGGCCGAGGCCTTGAAGACCTTGTTTCCCGCGGTGTGGTCGAAATGGTGGTGGGAGTCGATCGCCGCATCGAGCAGACGGCCGTTGCGTCCGGGCAGGCCCGCGAGGCAGATGGCGGCGGTGTCGGGAAACTGCGTGTCGACCGTCACGGCCGCATCCGCATTCACCAGCCAGCCGATCGTGCCGCCGCGGCCGGTGAAAATGCCCGTGTTCCGCCGGAGCGGCTTGAATTCAGTGACGGGCGTGGGCGGCTTGACCGGCACCGGCTGGGCGGCGGGCGGCGGCGTCTGCGCCCGCAAGGCGCGCTGGCCGAGGAAACCGAGGGACACGGCGGCGCCGGTCCGGAGAAGAAAGTCGCGGCGGGTCATGGCGCGACCATGTTGCCGGAAATTCCAAGCGGGTGAACCATTAATTGACCCCCATGGACCCTCGTCCAGACGGGGACCCCGGCCCTGGCCGATGATTCGGACCGCCCTGAGCTGAACCTCAGGCGGCGCGGCACGGCTTCGCGTCGCATCGTGTCAATTCGTGGTCCCGTCCGGTCTCACCGGCTGAGTGCGAGCAGCACCTCGCCGGGGGCGGGTGTGCCGGCCTCGAGCGTCGCCGTGAGCCCGCGCGTCAGCGGATCGGCCTGTTCCGGCGGAGCGCCGGCCAGCAGCGCGAGCGCCTCCGGCGCCAGCGGGTCGCCCAGCGCGGGAGCCCGGACGAACAACCCCGGGGGCAGCGCCGCGGGAGCCGCATAGTAACGCCCGTGCGCGGCGTCAAAATAGACGGCGGCGGCTCGTGCGAGCAGCTTCGCCGCCAGCGCGTCGGCCTCCGGGTGCTTCCCGGTCCGCGCGAGTTCGCGGCAGCCGACGGCCAGCGCGGTGTAGTCGCCGGGCGCAGCCGCACCGGAGACGCCGCGCAGGCGGCGCAGTTCGCCCTCGGGCGAAGCCACCAACTCCTTTTGTACCCACTGGAAAAGTTCCTCCGCCGCCTTCAGGTAACGCGCCTCGCCCAGCTGCCCGCCCGCGCGGGCCAGGGCCGCCAGCATCAGGCCGTGTGCGCCGGCCGTGGCGCGGTCGTCGCGCTGCGGCGCGGGACGCCGGTCCCGCGCGGCGCGCAGCCGCGCGGCCGAAGCCTCAAGCGAGGCCTCGGCGGCGGCATCGCCGGGCGGGGTGGCCCGACGCAGGAAGTTCCTGCCCTTGAAATGGCCGGCCGGGTCGTCGTCCGCCGGGATGTTGCCCGCGGCTTGCACGGCATAGGCTTGCTCGAAGGCCGCGGCCGCGGGCCCGAGCACCGCCTCGATCTCCGCGGCCGTCCAGCCGTAATAGCCCGCGGTCTCGTCAGCCGTGGCGTCCTCGGCCAGCGCAAAACCGCCGCCGGGCAGCGCGAGCCGCGCCAGCGCGTAGTCGAGCGCCCCGCGCGCAGTGCGCGCCGCCGCCGCGTCATGGGCAACGCGCGCCGCGTCGAGTGCCGCCAGCGCGATGCGGGCCTGATCGGCCAGAGTCTTCTGAAGATACGGCAGGTGCCACGCTGCATCGGTGGCGCGCGCGAAGAATCCGCCGTCGAGCGGGTCGCGCAGCGCGCCGTTCGTCGCAGCGCGCAGGGTGACAAGCGCGGCGTCGCGGTCCGCCGGCGTGCGGCGCAGGAGGAACGAGAGCAGCTCCGGCTCGGCCGTCCGCGGGGCGGAGCCGAAGCCGCCGTTGGTCGCGTCGAGGGTGCCCCGCCAGGTGTCGGCCGCCTCGGTCAGTTTCGCCTCCAGCTTGCCGTCAGGGCCGGAGGGCAGCGCCTCCGGCGGGGCGTTCATCGTGGCGATCGCGTCGGCCGCGCGGGCGCGGCAGTTCTTCGGACTCGCGGTCCAGGCGTCGGCAGCTTGGTGCGCCACCTTCAGAAACCCCGGCTTGCCCCATTCCTCCGAGGGCGGAAGGTACCCGGCGCCGTCGTAGGGCTGGAAATCCGGCGTGAGCCACAGGTGCGCCGGCCAGCCGTCGGTCTGTTTGACGATCCGCAGGTAATGCTGCACCGCCGCCGCGATCTCGGGCTGCTCGTCGCGGTCGACCAGCACACAAAGAAAGGTCGCGTTGAGAAACGCCGCCACGTCGGGATTGGCAAAGGTCTGCCGGCAGGTGGCGCGGCTGAGCTCGTTGAGGAAGGAACCGAAGAAGACGTAAACCGGCCGGCCGTCGGCCGCCGCCCGGTTCACCGTCGCCGGGTCCCAAGCCAGCCAGGCGACCGGGCTGCCGGCCTGCTCGCGCAGGAAGGGCGAGGGCGAAGCGGCCAGAGCCGGAGAGGCGGCCGGAGCAGGCACGGCCAGGGCCGCAAGCAGGGTCAGCAGGACGGGACAGAGCGGTTTCATGTCGTTCGGAAGAAAGGTGGGGTGGCAACGCGGACGGCGCCGCCGCCGAGGGCGCAGGGAGGCACGCTTGAAAGTCATCCAAACGGTGTCGATGCCGAATGTGGATCGTTCTCCGGTTCGGCGTCCTGAAAACGAGAACGGGTTCGAGAGAGGGTCTGAGCCGGCTTGCCGGACGCCAGGGTGCCGCACTCCGGGCCCGGAGTTGCCGGACCTGCCGATTGACGGAATCGGTCACCCGTCCCGCAACCGGGCTGGAAAAATCCCGTAACCTTTCGGCCGCCGGCCGGTTTACCCCCCTAGCAACCGCCCATGATTGCCGTCCATGCTCCTCGCCGCCTCGTCCGAAATCCGCATTCCCTCCACGCCCGCGGCGGGTAGTCTCAGCGCCGCCGTGGAAGCCACCGATCACGAACTCATGATCGCGGTGCGGGCGGGCGAGATCGCCCGGCTGGGCGAGCTGTTTGAGCGCCACCACCGCCGGCTGTATGGGTTTTTCGTGCGGCTGACGAGCCAGCCGGCGGTCTCGGAGGACCTCGTGCAGGTGGTGTTTTATCGCATCCTGAAGTACCGGCACACCTACCGCGACGAGGGCCGGTTCACCGCGTGGATTTACCACCTCGCGCGCAAGGTGGCCGCGGATCATTTCCGCAAGCACGCCGGATCGGTCGCCACCGACCCGGCGAGTCTGACCGACCATCCCGACGCCGCCCCGTCGCCGGATTCCCGTGCGGCCGAGGCGGACGACCTGCTCCTGCTCCGGCAGGCGCTGGCCCGGCTCCCGCTCGAGCACCGCGAGGTCCTCGTGCTCTCGCGGCTGCAGAGCGTGGAGCACAAGGAGATCGCCCGGCTGCTCGACTGTTCCGTCGGCGCGGTGAAGGTCCGCGTCCACCGTGCGCTCAAGGAGCTGCGCGAAATCTATTTCAAGATCCGGAAGGGCCAGACCGCCTGAGCCCGCCCGCAGCCTTCTCAACCCACCCTCGCCATGAACTGCCAACGCGTCCAGGAAAGCTTCCTCGACTACCAGGACGGCACCCTCGCCGCCGCCGAGTCCACCGAGCTCCGCGCCCACTTGTCGTCGTGCCCGGCCTGCCAGCGCGAATGGGCTGCGCTCCAGGAGATCACCCGCAAGCTCAACCAGCTGCCCGAGCCCGAGCCCAGCCCGCGGCTGCGCGAGCAGTTCTACGCGATGCTTGAGACGCATGCCGGCGACTCCCGCAGCGCCAGTCCGTTCGCCCTCGCCAAGGGCCGCCTCGACCGCTTCTTCGCCGCGCTGCTGCCCGCCCGCCCGGCGCTGCAGTTTGCCTTCGCCGTGACGCTGCTGGTCGTCGGCGTCTTCGCGGGCGCCCGCTTCCACGGCCGCCCGACGCCCGCCGCCGAGGACGACACGCGCCGCGAACTGGCCGAGCTCCGCGAGAGGGTCAACGGCATGGGCAAGCTGGTGACCTACACGCTGCTGACCCAGAAATCCACCACCGAGCGCCTGCAGGCGGTGCTCGCCACGCTCGACCAGAAGAGCCCCGACCGCAAGGTGCTGGGCGACCTTGTGGGCGCGCTGGCCTTCGACCCGTCCGTGAACGTCCGCCTTTCCGCCGTCGAGGCCCTCGCGCCGCACGCCGACGACCGGCTCGTGCGCGCCGGACTTCTCTCCGCGCTGCCGCGCGAGTCCGCCCCGCTGGTCCAGGTGGCGATGATCGAGCTCCTGTCCTCGGTCCGCGAGCCCGACGCCGCCCCGCTTTTCGAGCGCCTGAGCCGCAACGAGGCCGCCGACAAGGACGTGCGCGAGGCCGCGCGCCGCGGGCTCGCCGTCCTGCGCACCCCGCTTCCCGCTGACAAAAACGCCAACGCCCAACCCAGTCAGTTCAAACCCTCCCTCACATGAAGATTCCCTTCCCCATCCTCGCCCGCCTCGGCGCGCTCGCCGCCGCCCTGGCCCTGACCAGCGGTCCCGTTCGCGCGGACGACGACGAAGAGTCGACCACCACGCGCATCAAGTTCAGTGATCCCGCCAAGCCGGGCACGCTCAAGGCCTCGCTGCCGTGGGGCGAGCTGCACGTCACCGGCACCACGGGCAACGAGATCGTCGTCACCTCCACCCTGCAGGAAAAGGGCCACAAGCAGGAGCGGCCGGACGGCCTGCGCCGCCTCGACGACGAGGTCTCGTTCGAGCTCACCGAGAAGGACAACGTCGCCTCGCTCCAGGTCGTCGGCGACAACCCGTGGGCCGCGCAGGGCGCGGAGTTCAAGATTCAGGTGCCGCACAACACCGCCCTCGTGCTGCGCACCGAGGTCGGCGGCGAGATGCTGGTCGAGAACATCGATGGCGACATCGAGATCAACAGCATGAACGGCGAGGTGACGCTGCGCGACATCGGCAGCGGCGCCGTGGTGAACACGATGAACGGCGAGATCAACGCCGTCTTCAAAAACGCCCCGACCAAGGCCGTTTCGTTCAGCTCGATGAACGGGGAGATCACCCTCAAGCTGCCCGTCACCGCCAAGGCGAACCTGCGCATGCGCTCGCACAACGGCGCGATCCTGACCGATTTCCCCGACAGCGCGCTCAAGGCGCACACGGAATCCCGCGGTCGCGGCGAGCCCGGCGAGACGCCGGAGGCCGCCAATCCGGCCGTTCCGGACGAGGCCGCCCTCGCCAGCGCGGACAAGGTGAGGGACGAAGCCCGCCAGGCCAAGCATGAGGCGGAGCAGGCGATGCGCGAGGCCGACCAGGCGAAGCACGAAGCCGAGCGGGAGGTCGAGCGCGTGATGCGCGAGTCGCAACAGACGGTCAAGGAAGTGCAGGACGCGATCGCTGCCAACCCGGGCCGCGTCCCCCATCCCCCGCACATCCCGCGGCCGCCCATGGTGCCGGCCTTCGGCGGCAAGTCCGTGATCGGCACCCTCAATGGCGGCGGCGTCGACATCCAGCTCGCGACGATGAACGGCTCGATCACGCTGCGGGAATTGAAGTGACCCGGAGCCCGGGCGCCTTCGTCCTGGTTCCTCTCGCCGGCGGCCCCCCAGGCCGCCGGCTTTTTTCTGCCCCGGCCGGACGTCGCCGGTCAGCAAAGGATGTCTCCCGGAAACCCGGCCGCCGAGGCGGCGTCTCAAACCAACGACCGCTTACTTGCCAAAACGGCGCAAACCCGCTGCATTGTGGGAAGCCGCTCACCGTCTCCTCCCACCCGACCGGGCCTGAAATCGACCTTCCGCCGCATGGCTTCCATCCTGCTCATCGAAGACGACGAGGACATCCGCCCGTTGATCAACACCATGCTGGTGAGATCCGGCCACACCGTGCGCCAGGCCGCCAACGGGCTCGAAGGCGTGCGCCTCTATCGCGAGGCGCCGGCGGACCTCGTCCTGACGGACGTCGTCATGCCGGAACAGGAGGGCCTGGCGACCATCCTCGAGCTGCGCCGGATGAATCCGGCGGTGAAGATCATCGCGATGTCGGGCGGCTTCGCCTACGATCCCAAGCTCTACCTGCACATGGCCGAGCGGTTCGGCGCCGACCGCGTGCTGCGCAAGCCATTCCAGTTTGCCGAGCTGAAGCAGACGGTGGATTCGCTGCTGGCGGAGCCTTCCGGGGGCAGCCCGGCCGCGCCGGCGGCGGAGCCACCCCGGGCCTAGAAGCGGGCTCTTTGCTGTTGCCGGCAAATTCTCAGCTGCTAATCACCCTTCCGTTGTCCTGGCGGCCCCGCCGCCGAGTTTCCACCCTCAGCCCCGGATCGATCCATGAAACGCCTCGCCGTCCCCGCCCTGGTCCTGCTCGGTTTCCTGTCGGCCCATGCCGATGACCAACCGGCGACAACGCCACCCGCCGCGCCCGCCGCCGGCGGCCTGCGTTACACCATCGCCGTGACGAAGTTTGAGAACCGGGCGAACTGGTCCGGACAGTTCAACCTCTCCGACACTTTCAGCGCCGTGCTAACCGACTCGCTGCAGCAGTCGGGCCGGTTCATCGTGATCGCCGAGTCCGACATGCGCAATGCGGCCATGCAGGAGCAGGACTTTGCCGCCAGCGGCCGCGCGGCCGGCGGCGACAAGGCCCCGGTGAAGGGCAACATGACGCCGGCGCAGCTTCTGGTGAAGGGCGAGATCACGCACTTCGCCGACGGCACCGAGGGCGGCGGCGGCGGCATCGGCTATGCCGGCATCCACATCGGCGGCGGCGCGAAGGTTTCCGAAATCAATGCCGTCGTCTACGTGGTCGACTCCTCCACCGGCCAGGTGAAGGCGTCGAAGAAGGTCGTTGGCCGGATCGAGAGCAAGGGTCTCAACGTCGGCGTTTCCCGCGGCGGCTTCGGCGGCGACATCGGCGCGTTCAAGAAGACCAACGCCGGCAAGGCCATCGAGGCCGCGATCGACGAGGCGGTGGCGTTCCTCACCTCCCAGCTCGAGAGCCTGCCGTGGACGGGCAACGTGATTCTCGTGAAGGGCAACCAGATCTGGTTCAACCGCGGCTCGCGCGAGGGCGTGACGGCCGGCCAGGTGTTCAAGGTCGGCTCGGCCGAGGTGCTGCGCGATCCGGGCACCGGCGAAGTGCTCGACACGAGCTTCACCGAGAAGGCCGAGATCAAGGTCGATTCGGTGAAGGAGAAGGTCTCCATCTGCTCGCTCGTTTCCGGCAGCGGCGTCGAGCAGGGCATGAGCGTCTCGCCGAAGTAACCGGCCGCCGGGCTGCCGGCTTCCCTTTTCACCCGGAACTGCTCTCATCGCCGCGTGAGCGATCGCGCCGCGACTCCGCCCCGCGTCCGCTGCCTGAACTGCGGCGCCGCCCTGCATGGGCATTACTGTCACCAGTGCGGACAGCAGGACTTCGACTTTCACCGCTCCTTCGGTCACGTCTTCCTCGAGGCGCTGGAGAACTTCTTCCACTTCGACGCAAAGTTCTTCCGCAACGTCATCACGCTCCTGTTCCGTCCGGGCCGGCTGTCCGCCGAGTTCAACGCCGGCCGGCGGGCGTCGCAGATGCCGCCGTTCCGGCTCTACCTGTTCATCAGCGTCCTGTTCTTCCTCACCCGCTATGCGAGTTCCGGTTCCGGCGAGCCGCTGGCCGGCAACGGCCGGCCGGCCGGGGCGGAGGCGCGGGCGGAGCTGATCGGCTCGATTCGGGATCTGGCCCGCGAGAATCCGGAACCGGCCGTCCGCCAGCGGCTCGAGGCCGCGGCCGCGCGCCTCCGCGACCCGACGGCGACCAACGGGATGCTGGCCGACGAGCAGCTGCGCGACCTGCCGGCGGCGCTCGCCGGGCGGGTCCGCCGCGAGCTCGCGACCGAGGAGGCCCGGCGGAAGCAGGCCGCGCCGCCGGACACCGGACTGGATCTCCAGCTCACGAAGAAACGCGACACGGAGCTTGAGCGCTACCTGACCGAGCGGGGGATCTACCTGCTCCAGCACCAGCGCGAGATCGAGGAGGCGTTTCTGCATGCACTGCCCAAGATGCTCCTCGTGTGCCTGCCCTTTTTCGCCCTGCACACCCGGGTGCTTTTCCGCCGCGCGGGGCAGGCGTATCTGCAGCACGTCATCGTCGCGCTGCACTATCACACCTTTGTTTTTCTCTGGTGGCAGGTCTCGCACGGCTGGAGCGAGCTCCTCCGGCTTTGGTCGCCGGCGCTGGCGGGCGGGCTCGCATTCGCCGCGGGCTGCTGGATGTTTCTCTACCCCTTCTTCATGCTGCGGCGGCTCTTCGCCCAGTCGTGGACCCGGACCGTGGTCAAGGCGCTGCTCCTGACCGTGGGCTACGGCCTTACGCTCGGCCTGGGCTTCGTCGCCACCGCCCTCATCGTGTTTCTGGGCGCCTGAGCCGGACTCAGTTGATTGAGCGTCCAACCGGCTGAAAGTTGAAGGCGCGCGCGGCCGGCCGATCCAAAAGGAATCGGACTTTCCATGGTCAACTCTAACCTCCTCCGTCCGCCGTCGGTCCGGGGCAGACGGGACTCGCCAACTGTGGCCCGGCGGGCCATGCTGATCTTCTCATGGCCACCAGGAAAAAGCCTGCGGCAAAAACCCCGGTCCGCAAGAACCGCCCGGTGCGGCTGCCCCCGGCGCGCGCGCTCGAGGCCATCTCCGCGCCCCTGGCCGCACCGGAGGGACCGGACGATCACGGCGGCCCGCTGTTCGACTGGCTGAAGACCCGCGGAGCCGGCGTGCTGCTGCACCCGACCAGCCTGCCCGGGACGCAGGGCATCGGCACGCTCGACACGCAGCTCGTGGCGTTCCTCGATTTTCTGCAGGCGGCGGGCTTCCGCTACTGGCAGCTCTGTCCGCTCGGGCCGACCGGCTACGGGGACTCGCCCTACCAGTGTTTCTCCGCCTTCGCCGGCAATCCGCTGCTGATCGACCTCGGTGCGCTGGTGGAACTGGGGCTGCTCCAGCCCGGGGAGATCGCCCCGCTGGCGGCGCTGCCCGCCGAGCGCGCGGACTACGGCGCGCTCTTCCACCAGAAGTGGCCCCTGCTGTTCGCCGCGCATCGCCGGTACTGCGCCGCGCCGCGCGACCTGCCGTACGGCAGCTTCGCCGAGTTCAGGCAGAAGCACGCCGGCTGGCTCGAGCCGTACGCCTATTTCCGGGCGCTGAAGGACCATTTTGGCGGCGCTTCCTGGCCGGGCTGGCCGTCCGACGTGCGCCATTACCAGTCGTCCCGCGCATCACCCCTGCGCGCCCAGCTCGCCGAGATGACGGAGGCGCACGCGTTCACGCAGTACCTGTTTTTCGGCCAGTGGGCGCAGGTGCGCGCGGCCGCCCGCCGGCGCGGCATCGAGATCATCGGCGACCTGCCGATCTTCGTCGCGGCCGATTCGGCCGACGCGTGGTCCGCACCCGGCCTGTTCGAGCTCGATCCGCAGACCCTGCGGCCGCTGGCCGTGGCCGGCGTGCCGCCGGACTATTTCTCCGAGGACGGCCAGCTCTGGGGCAACCCGCTCTACCAGTGGCCCGTCCACGCCGCGGACGGTTACGCGTGGTGGCTGGCGCGCCTGCGCTCGGCCTTCGACCTCTGTGACATCGTGCGCGTGGACCATTTTCGCGGCTTCGACGCCTATTGGCGGATTCCATGGCCGGCAAAGAATGCGCGGCGCGGCGCGTGGACGCCGGGCCCGGGCCTCGCCTTCTTCCGCGCGCTGCAGCGCGCTTTCCCCGATGCCCGCATCATCGCCGAGGACCTCGGGGTGCTCACCGACTCGGTGCGCCACCTGCTCCGCGACACCGGGCTGCCGGGCATGCAGGTGCTGCAGTTCGCCTTCGGCGGCGATGCGAGCAATCCCTACCTGCCCCACAACCATGTCGCAAACAGTGTGGTGTACCCGGGCACGCACGACAACGACACGACGGTCGGCTGGTACCGCGGACTGGAGCAGGCGGTGCGGGACCAGGTGAACCATTACCTGCGGGTCGACGGCAGCGCGATTTCCTGGGATCTTGTGCGGACCGCCTTCGCCTCGACCGCGCGGATGGCGATCATCCCGCTGCAGGACCTGCTCTCGCTCGACTCCACGGCGCGTTTCAACACGCCGGCCGCGCCGGAGGGCAACTGGCAGTGGCGCTTCTCCCGCGCCCAGCTGGATCAGCTTTCGACCCAGTCCGCCGACTACCTGCGCGAGCTCGGGCGGATCTACGGGCGCTGGGTTCCCAAGACCGCCGCGGCCAAGCCCTGAAGCGGAACGCCGCCGCCGGCCAGGGCAAACCTCGACCTCCGGGCGCGTTCGCTGACGCGGCTTATTTCACCGCGGCCCAGACACGTTGCACGTCGTCGTGGTCCTCGAGCTCCTGCAGGAACTCACCCACCGCGGCGCGCGCCGCCTCGTCGAGTTCGGGGTACTGCTTCGCGACGTAACCAATCTCGGCCGTCACGACCTGCCAGCCGTGCTCCTTCAGCCACTGCGATGCGCCGTGCACCGCGGTGCGGTCGGTGAGGAAGCGGGCCCCGGTGGCGCCCTGGGGAATGTCGTCGTTCTGCTCGTGCGTCAGCGCCTCGAAATCGTTCGCCCCCGCCTCGATCGCCGCGGCCTCGAGG
>Ga0335069_10005007_pt1 | contig 19502 bp, 45 predicted proteins | sample Lox_Sample_11_FD_206714 | JGI IMG/M metagenome (GOLD analysis project Ga0335069, IMG submission 206714) | Soil microbial communities from Loxahatchee National Wildlife Refuge, Florida, United States - Lox_Sample_1.1 | ecosystem: Environmental > Terrestrial > Soil > Wetlands | place: USA... | reverse complement strand
ACGATCGTGACGGAATGCGTGAGCATGTCCTTCCACGGCGAGCGCGCGTACCAGGGGCGCGGCATCAGGGCGCCTCGTGCGGCGGCATGAGCCGCAAGTTGGGGAACGCGATCTTCGTGTTGCCGACCGGCTCGCCCTTCTCGTTGAACGGCCAGCGACGTTGACCGAAGCCCGTCGTGCCGGTCCACACGAGCACGCGCTTGGGCGTCACCTCGCGCACGACGCCCATCGCCGTGCCCGAGGGCGAGACCATCGCGACGGAGTCGCCGACGCGATAGATGTCGGTCGCGCGTGCGCGTCCGTAGCGTCGACGGAGCCTCACGACGCCTCCGGGGGCGGATGCCCGAGCTTCGTCATCGCCTTGTCGAGCGACGCGCGCGCCTTGCGGATACGTCCAGCCGAGAGCTTCGAGGTGTGAAAGCCCGAGTACGCAACCGTGTCGCGGTACTTCTCGAACTCCGCGGGCGCGAGTTGTTCGGCGAGCGTCCACCAACCGCGCGCGTCGGCGTGACCGTAACGACGGCGGAGACCACGCTTCACGATCGCACCTCGAAGAAGATGGCGCTCGTCGGGTTCTGCATCTCGTACGTACGCGGGAACTGCGGCGTACCGTCGCCGCGAACGATCATGCGCCATCGCTTGTCGGTGTCGAAGAGTCGACGCGCCTCTTCGACCGGGATCGGATCGCCGTTGAGCCGCTTCGCGCTGGCGACGCGCGCCCATATCGCGTCGGTCGCAGGGCCACGACGGACGAAGCCGTGCGCCACGGCGCCGGGCTTGTACCGCACGTGCCCGTACCGCCGCGGGAGCGCGCGGTTCACGGCGTGAACGGGACGATGACCTTCATCCCCCTCTTGCGCTCGTGCCAGTAGTTCACCTCGCGCTGCATCGTCGCGAGATCGTGTCCGCTGCCCGCACCCCACTCGCCGGACCACGAGTAGGTGGTGCGGCCGTCGCGATCGACGGAGCGAAAGACCTTTGCGCCGGTCTTACCCGAGCGCGTGTGGTACTCGCCGCAGAGCACGCGCCCGAACGAGTGACCACGTCGACGCGTGCGCCCGAACCGCCGACGAAGCCGCCGCCTCATGACTGCGGCGCGCGTCGCTTTGCGTGCGACGCGACTCCACCCTTTCGTCCGGCGATGCGAGCTTCGTCCGTCGTGAACTCGTGCGCGGTGCCAGCCGCGTGCGCAGCCTTGCCGCCCTTGCGCGCGATCTCGGCGACGAGCTTGCGATCCATCGCGGCGAACCCGCGCGGGGGCTTCTTGGCCGCGAGGCGCTCGGCGTTCTTGCCGGGGTCGACCTCGGTTTCACCGCCGCCGACCACGAGCTTGCCCCCATCATCGACGGGGCCGCCGATCGTCGGAACTGTCACCTTGTCGTCCACGTGTTGAGAATGCCTGCCGGGCTCGAAACCGTCAAGGATGAGCACGGAGCCACGCGTCCGCGCGCGTGCGCGCCATCTGCCACGTCGTCCACGCCTCGGGGCGGTTGCGCATCCACTGCACGGCGCGACGCGCCTGCACGATGGGTGAAGCGCCGATCATCTTGTCGTCGTGCATCTGCCACGGGCCGACTGCCCAACCGTGATCGCACTCGGGCTCGGGGCGCGGACGCGGACCTTCGTTGCACGTGAACGAGAGCACGGAGGGAATGAAGCCGCCTTCGGCCCACGCCTGCGCTGCGAGCGTCACCGCCTCTCTTCGTGATCGGGCGACCTCGTTGATCGCATCGGCCCATGGACGAAGCCACTCGATCGGCGTGACCGTCGAGTGCCCGACGTTCGTCCAGAGAACGAGCGCGTCGAGCACTTCGTTCTCTTCGCGCGGCGGCATCGACTTCGACAACAACAACTCGTCGAACGAATGCGCCGGTGTCGAGAGCGTGACGGCGAGTTCGTCAGCACGCGCGGACTGCTTCGAGGGGAAGAGCGCCCACACAACAAGCAGAGTGATGGGCACCGGCCAGAGGATCCTCAAGGCTTTCTTCATCATGGGCGCGCAGCCTGACCCTGATCGTACGGACGGTCAACTCTACCGTTGCGTGCGCTCCTAGACACGGTGTGGCGTTTCTGTCGTCTGAATTCTTGACGAGCTTGTTTCCGCGAAGTAGCGTCGAAACTTGTTCGAACTCGTCGGGTAGCGACCGCCGAGCAAGGACCGCTTCGATCGTCTTTCTGAATCCGTGCCGCGCGCCGTTGGAGCCCCCGCTGACGCTCCTCGGCGGTCGCTCACGCGGCGCCCGCGGTGCTCAACGGCACGGATTCAGAAGGCCGATCGGGACGCGACGCCGAGTACGGGGGGCGTTCGACAATCGAGGAGCGGATCAAGATGGGTCAAGCCCGATGGGATACGTGTCTTCTCAAGAACAAGCAGGGAGCCTACCTCCCGTGCGTCAGCAACGTCGCCGCGATCCTCACGCATCGCGACGAGTGGCGTAACGTCATCGCGTACGACGCCTTCGCGGGCGTCGTGGTCAAACGCAAGTCGGCGCCTTGGATAGAAGACACGGCCCCCGAGTACGAGGTGCTCGGTGATTGGTCGCGCGAGGATTCGCTCCGCACCGTCGTGTGGGTCACGCGCGAGTACAACTGCCCGGTGTCGTCGAGCATCGTCGACGAAGCCGTGCAGGTCGTCGCCGCGCGTCACGTGATCCATCCGTTGCGTGACTGGCTCATCGAGCAGAAGTGGGATCGCCGCGCGCGATGCGACGACTTCTTGATCCGCTTGGCCGGCGCAACCGACACACCGTACGTGCGCGCCGTCACCAAGAACTTTTTTATCGCGGCAGTCGCGCGCGTTCTCTCGCCCGGCTGCCAAGTCGACACGATGCTCATCCTCGAAGGCGAGCAAGGCATCGGCAAGTCATCGCTCGTGCGCATCCTCGCAGGCGAGGCGTGGTTCCTCGACACCGCCTTCGACATCGGTAGCAAGGACGGCTACCAAGCGCTCCGCCGCAAGTGGATCATCGAGATCGGCGAGATGGACGCGTACAGTCGCGCCGAGGTCGCGCGGCGCAAGCAGTTCATCTCCGCGGTCAAGGATAGCTATCGCCCCTCGTACGGACGCGGGATCATCGACTTCCCTCGGCAGTGCGTGTTCGTCGGCACCGTGAACCCCGATGGCGCCGGCTACGGCAAGGACGTCACCGGCGATCGACGCTCGCAGCCCGTATTGCTCGGCAAGGTCGACCTCAAGGCGGTACGCGAAGAGAGAGCGCAGCTTTGGGCTGAAGCCGTCTTCCGCTATCGCAAGTGTGAGAAGTGGCACCTCCGCGATCCGAAGGTGCTCAAAGCTGCCGCCGCTGAAGCCGAAGACCGACGGCAAGCCGACCCGTGGGAACATCACTTCCGCATGTGGCTCAAGAGCAACCCGCACATCAAGCGCGGGGTCTCGATCGAGAAGATGCTCAGCGAAGCGATCTCGATGCCACCGGATCGGCAAGGGCACGGCGACCACATCAGAGCGGCCCGTGCCCTTCGCGCTATCGGGTGGTCGATCGTCCGTCGGGGCACCGACGCGACCCGGCGCTACTTCCCAGCGGAGCCGCAGCGCTGGGATTCAGCCGCCGAGTGACGCGAGATGCCTGACGAGCGCTGGCGCAAGCCGTACGGCCCGAAGAGCGCACAGCGATGGCGACTATGCCGATGCGGTCACTCGGCGTCGATGCACCTGAGCCTCACGCACCCCGAGATGACGCACTGCCGAGCGCGATGCGGGTGCCGCGCCTTCGACGGGAGCGCCTCGTTCGGGCGGCCCTTCGAGGTGCGCCGCCGTCGCGGACGCATGCACCCGAAGAACTGTCGTGATGGGATCGTGTACTTCATCGAGGCGGTCGGCGCGGAGCGGATCAAGATTGGACACTCGAAAGACCCGAAGCAACGCCTTCAAGAGCTTCGCAAGAACGCGCCGTTCGAACTCCGCTTGCTCGGCATGATGAACGGAGGCGAAGCCGCGGAGCGCCGTCTTCACCACCTCTTCGCGGCGGCCCGCCGGCAAGGCGAGTGGTTCGAGGCTACGAGCGAGCTTCGTGCGTTCATCGACGCGAATTCCGACCGTCGGCGCCGTCTTGGGCAAAGTTAGGGAGGTTGTGGAGGTCGAGTGGAGGCGCTAACCCCTTGTACCCCCTTACTTATTCCATAACCTCCATAACCTCCAGTTATAGGATAGAGAAGGTATAGAGATACCACTTGGAGTACGAAGGGTGTATCTAGGGAAAGTTTAGAACCCGCTTTTTCGACTGGCGGTACTGGCGGTAGCTGGGAGGCAACGCATGCGTACAGGGATCAGCTTCACGTATCGGTTCGCGCGGATCTCCGACCGCGGAACGGTGGTCGCGATGGTCGGAGCCGGAAAGCCGCTGCCGACTGCGCCCTCTTCAGTGTCACGCGGGCCGCGCTCGGTGGTCGTTGTCGACGAGGGCGACACGTTCGCCTTCCACGCGGCGCTGAGCCCGAAGATGCTCTCCCGCGGCGGCGACGGCATATACGCCGTGCTCGCGGTCTTTGGCGGCGACCTCGACGACTACTGCGCGAAGCACTTGCCCGCGTCCCCGTTCAAGTCCTCGAAGATCATCACGTGCGCTTGTCGACTCTCGCCGACGTGGACCGTTTCGGCGGAGATCGAGCATCGCTTCATGCTCGAAGTGCACGGCAAGAAACCCGAGGCGCTCAGAGCCATCGAGCCACCGGGCGTGTGGGTTCGAGAGCTTCCCGTGCTTCACGTCTTCCCCATCACGAGGTGAGCATCATGGCGACGGTCACATGCAAGGGCTGCGGCGCTTCCTTCGAGGTTTGCGCCTGCCACGCGACCAACCTGCAAGCGCTCGCGGCGCAAGGGGAGCTAACGCGCGCTCTCGCCGAAGAGAACGCGGCGCTCAAGGTCCGCATCGAAGACCTCGAAGCGGCGATGTCGACGGCGCGACCGGCCGTCAAGTGGGTCGTCGACCATTGGGGCCGCACCGAACCGGCGCTCGCGGCGCACGACAAGAGCCACGCGGACCTCGCCCTCAAGGCGCTCCAAGGCGCGCGTCGCAGCTAGGCTTGCCGGCGTCATGTGCGGTGACGCCGACGGACACGGGCCGCACCCCACGCGTGGCGACGCTACCCGGCGCTCTGCCTCGATGGTCACTCGAAGCTTCGTCGCGCCGGACCTCGCCTCGCGCATCTCAGAAAAGCTCGTGCATGCGCTCGTCGAAGAACCCCTCGGGCCACGGATCGAGGAACTCGCCGCGTTGCTCGACGCGGAGGCGATACACGTCGTCGGCCGTCAGGACGTGGACGGCGAACTTCGAAGAGATGACGAAGGCGTCCGGCGTGTCCTCGAACTGTTCGCGGAGCGCTCGCAGCGCGCGGAGCACCGGCAGTTCGTACGTGCTCGCGACGACGAGCCACCCCGGGCCGTCCCACTCGGGCGCGCCGACCATGCAGCGTTGCGCCCACTCGGCTTGATCGCGCGGCAGCATGTGCGCCGGCATCGTCAGCATGCGCGCTTGCCCGGTGCCCTTCTCGCGGACGAGGGCGCGGGCGGCGCGCACGATGCGCGGGTACTTCTGCGAGACACTCGTGACGTAGATGATCGGCATGGCTCAGGCTCCCTTGAAGTCGTCGAGGTCGACGGGCATCGAGTCGGCGTAGTCGGCTACGGCGGAGAGCACGTGCGCGGCGTCGCGCATCTCGTCTCCGCTCATGCGCATCTCCGTGTACAGCCGCTTGGCAACTCGGCGGAGCGCCTCGACGTGGCCGTGCTCGATGAGGTGGTAGCGATCCTTCACCACGGGTGTTTCCTCCCGTTCGTCAGGTGCGCGTAGTGCTCGGCGTACGTCCTGAACGGCGGATCGTAGTTCGCGATGGCGGCGCGGATCGCGTCGTCGCGGAACGTCGCCATCGCGCGCGACATGTACGCGCGATAGATGGGCTCGCGCGGCGTGTCGGCCGGCAAGAGCACGCACACCCAACCGGTGCCGTCGGAAAGCTCGTGCAGCCACATGCGCGCCCCGAGGGCGGCGACCTTTCGTTCCCAGCGTTTCATTCACCACGACCTTTCGTAGCGGTCGAGCGTGCGGCGCAGTCGGCCGAGGAGCGTCCGGGCCGGCGTGGTCGTCTTGCGACCGCACCACGGGCACACGCCCTCGCGCGCGAGGTCCGTCGCGCGCTCACGGCTCATGAAGTTGTCCCAATCGCGCGGGGTCACGTTCATGTGCGGCCCAAGCACGGTCCCGGCGACCTTCTTGAAGCACCCCTCGCAGCGGACCGTCGCGTCACTCCACTCGTACATGCCCGACCGCTATCGCAAGACGGCGGCCAACCGGCGCGCACGGAGTTCCGTGCACTTAGCGCCGGCCGACCGGAAGGAATGTTCTGCTAGAAGAAAGTTTCTTCCGGTGCGTCCCTGTTGACACACCCCGCGCCGTATGACAGGGTCGTACGACGCATGGCAAAAAAGCACAAGCCGAAGAACGGCAAAGGGCTCGAAGAGGTCTTCTCGTTCCGAATGTCGCGCGCCGAGTGGGCCGTGCTCGAACGGCTGGCGAACGCCGAGAGCCGCACGCCGTCGAACATGATGCGCAAGCTCATCGCCGACGAGGCTGCGCGAAGGGCGCCCAAGCGATGACCGCGGACGTCATCGTGCCGGCGCTGTTCGTCGTCGGCGTGTTCGTGTTCCTCGGCATCCTCGCGTGGCGGGTGACGCGATGACCGGCCCGATCCACCTCGCGAAGCCGAAGCCTGGCATCCGCGAGCCGGGCGACTACCCGAAGCTCGCATGCGGCGCCGATCCCACCAACGCGCAGTGGGACACGTGCGAAGACCGCGTGACCTGCACGGACTGCAAGGACGAGCGTCGCGCACTCGAAGAGACAACGACGCCCGACGATCTCGACTTTGACAAGGCGACAGGGTTGCGCCGGAGACCCCGATGAGCACACCCAAGCTTCGCAAGATGCTCTTGCACCTCGCCGAAGCGACGCTCGCGCGATACGAGCGCGTCGCGGAGCGCGGTCGAGCGCATCCCCCCGACTTCAACGCGCTCATGATGCGCATCTGCGCGAACATCGTTGAGGAGCGCAAGGCGTCTAACGCGGGGCTCGACGATCTCGTCGACGCGATGACGCCGCAGCCCGGCGACCCGCCTTTCTCCGACGCACCCATCCGGCGCTCAAGAAGAGGACAACGATGACTGCACACGAAGAGATGACGAAGTCGCGGCTCGCGCTCGAACGCGCGCTCGTCAAGGGCGACGCCGTCGAGGTGGCCGACGCGATCGACAGACGGATCAAGACGTTCATCCTGCTACGCATGTCAGGCACGCTCAGCGCACCACGCGAAGCCGACATGGCGACGCGCCGCCGGATGAGCGACATTCTGCGCGACGCGCTCTACGAGATCGCCAAGATGGTCGGCGCGGGCGCCTCGAACGACCCGCCGCAGATCGCCGTCCCCGAGGCGGTGCGCCGGTACATCAACGCGAACGTGGGCCGGATCGAAGTCGACGGGGTGAGCTACGGCGAGAGCATGATCCGCGAGCTTCGAGACCGGGCTCGCGACGAGTTCAATCGCGGACGCGAGGGCGGCATCAAGGAAGCGATCGAACTCGTCGACATGAGCGGTCCCGATCGCCCGTGGCGCGCGCTCATAGAGAACCTGAAGAACCTCTTGCCGGGGAGTGCCCGGTGAGTCACGGCCCGCACTGCATCCGTTCCGACGGCGATTGGATCTGCCGTCCTCCGTGCACGCACGACGCCGACGAGGCGCGCGCGGCGTACAACGATCGCATCACGGGCGAGAACGCGACCATGCGCCGCGTGCTCACCGAGATCGCGCAAGGGCATCCGAACCCGGTGCTTCACGCCGCCTCGACACTCGCTTCGCTCAACTCAGAAGAGGGATCATGACCGACACGAAAGACACGCTCGCAGAGAAGCTCTCGGTGCTCGCGCGCAGTGCGGCGGGCAGCGATCTCGTACACGCTGACGAACACGGACGGGCGGCGGCCGATGCGATCGATGCGCGCATCGACATCTTGGCTCGCTCACTCCTCGGCCAATTCGTCGGCGACTTCGAGAAGATGATCGATGAGCGTGCACGCGCCATCCTCGCGGCCGACGTCGCCGAGACGTTCGTGCAGAACGCGCGCGACGTGCTCAAGCCCGGCGAAGAACTCCCGCCATCGATCAGCGTGGGCACCGACTTTCACATGGTCATCCCCGTCGCGGGCGAACCGGCGCGCACCACGGCGTGCGACATCTTGCTCGCGGTCAATCAAGGGCTGCACCTGACGACCGATTGGCGCGACGTGACATGCGCTCAATGCCGCAAACGGGACGCACGCTATCCGGCGGCGCCCATCGTCCCGCCTCGAAGCGCGTTCGGCCCGGTGGGCTCACCGGCGCGCACGCCCGACCCGGCCGGAGCGAACGGTCCCTCGGGCCCGGCGTCGATGCCCACGGCGCCCTCGAAGCTCCTCATCGCGCTCGACTTCGATCGCGTCGTGCACAAGGCGCTCTCGAAGTGGACGACCGCGCACGACGTCAACGACGATCCCGTCGACGGGGCGTTCGACTTCATTCGCGGCGCGCTCGACGGCGGCTTCGGTGTCGTGCTGCACACGGCGCGCGCTCGCACCGACTCGACCGTCCCGCGTATCTACTCGTGGCTGCGCGCTCACGGGCTCGAAGAGAAGTATTGTTGGCAGGTCGAGATCACGGCGCTCAAGCCCGCGGCGCACGTCTACATCGACGACGCGGCGTGGCGCTTCGATGGGCGCTGGCCGAGCCTCGACGAGATCCGCGCGCTCCGGCCGTGGAACGATCCGAACGCCCCCGACACGAACCTGCATCATGTCTCGGGCGGCCCGACGGACCGGATCCCCGATTGCGTGCGCGTCAGCGGGGACGACATCAACTTGCTCAAGGTCGCCTCGATGCGTCTCACGGACAACTGGCTTCAGGTCACGTGCCCGAAGTGCAAGGCGCTCCAACCCAAGCCAGTCCCGCGCGCGGGGCGCAACGAGCGCGTCGCGGAGTTCTTGAAGAGCGACGAGTCGCGTCTCGTGTTCACCGAAGAGAATGAACCCTCGGCCGCCGAGATGCTCGAACGCGCGAACGCTGAGATCGCGCGCCTGAACGCATACGCCACGTCGGTCGAGAACAAGCTCATCGCGGCGAAAGACGTTCCCGAGGAGACGCTCAAGCAACGGCTCGACACGCTCGTCGCCGAAACGTTCAAGGCAACGGGCGCGTACCTCGGGCTGCGCGACGGCGAATCGCTCCTCGATGCGGCGATGCGCGTCGTCGACGCGCGCACGAAGGCGGAGAACGCGCTCGCCGCTTTCCGCGGCTACGACGAGCCCTCGTCAACGATCGACCTCGGGCTCGCATACGTGCTCCTCGATTGGATGAAGGGCACCGATAGAACCCATGGCGCGCTCGGGCACGCGGCCGTAGCGTATCTCCGGCGCAATCGAGAGAAGGTGCTCGAAGCGATCAAGATCAAGGACGACGGAAGGGACGCGCTATGAAGGAACTGTACGAAGGTTGGCGAAAAGTTCGGGTGAAGATCCCGGCCAACGGCGTCACGCAAGCGCACTTCGAGGCGCCCCCGGACGAGCGCGTGCGCGGCTTTCTCATCACGCCCGACCATCTGTACGTCGAGTCGATCCTCGTCGGGAACACCGAACAGAAAGCCGAAGGGCAGCCGCCGATCCCGGCGCGCGTGCTCAACGGCGGCATCCTCGACATGCCGCGCGGTCCGATCACACTGCGGCTGCGGAACCGTTTGCTTCTCGAAGTCGACGCGATAGTGAGGGCGATGCCATGAGTGACGACGACGCGGACAAGCTCTTGAAGAAGATCGTCGAGGCGGCCGATCTCATGTCGGAAGCGCACGAGGGACACGGGTGCGTGTTCGAAGCCATCGGCGAGATCGCCGGTGACAGTGCGCGCGCGGCGCTCGCGGGCGGACGCGGCCCCGCGCAGGTCGCGACGCCCGCGTACCGCTCGTCGTGGGATCGGACGTTCTCTGGCAAACCGCCCGTGCGAGGGCAAGCGTGAATCACGTCGCCGAGCGCAAAGCCGTTCGTGCGCGGCTCCTCGAACTCGCCGGCATGTCCGACGACGATCAGCGGCGCGCCGAGTTCGACGAGCTACTCGACAAGCTCGAAGACGCGGCGGCTGCGATCGACAAGATGCGCGACGACAAGGGCGACGAGGGCCCCTTCTTCGTGTGCGGCTTGTCGTTGTGGCGAACGCGCGATGCGGCGGAGAACGAGGTCAAGCAGCACAACCCGAGCGGACGTCGCGGCGGAGCGAGACTGCTCGGGCCCTACTACACGAGGCGCACGTGAATCCGCCAGTCACGTGCTCGTGCGGCAAGGCAGCCGAACCCTCGTACGAAGAGGTCGACATCGGCGTCGGCGTGCAGCGCTTTCAAACGGGGTGGGAGTGCCCCGAGCACGGCGGCATCTGCGGCGTGTGCTCGGGCTGCGGCGTCGCCGACCGTCCCGGCTACAAGCACGCGGCGTGGTGCCCCGAGCATCCCGGCGAGACGATGACGGTCGAAGAGTTCGAAGCCGAGACCGACAAGATTCGAGACCAAGTGATCGCGCGGTTCAAAGGAAAGAAGGCATGAGACAACGAGGCAAGCTCCGTTTCCGGCTGACGATCGTTCGCGGCAGCCTCGACGCGCTCAAGCCGCGCGTGCTCAAGCGGCGCGCGCAACGGCACGCGGCGCACATCGACGGCATGGTGAAGCGTCTGAACGGTGCGCACGATTGGGCTCGCGCCTACGTGCGCATGCGCGAGGCGTTCGGCGGTTCGACCGTCGATCGCTACCGGCCGGAGGAAGTATGAAGGGCTACTCGTTCAAGCACATCTTCAACTCGACGGAACTGAGCTTCCTCGCGCTCGCCGAGTTGTGCGTCGCCGCCGTCGAAGACCCGAGCGAGCAGACGATTCGTTGTCACGAGCTTGCGCGCGCGGTCGGGACGGTGCTCGGGCTCGATCACGTCGACGGGAAGTACGGCGCGGTCGAGCACACGTGGCTTCTCACGCAAGTGGGTCCGCGGCGCTGCATCCTCGACGTCTACTGCGCCGGGCGTTTGCCCATGGTGCAACTCATCGACGCGCACTCGCTCGGGCTCTTGCACCGCGAGCAGTACCGGCCGGGATCGGCTCGCAATGACATCAACCGCGATACGCTCGACGCTCTCATTCGCGTCATGCGGAGGGCACTCTGATGAAGGACATCGACAAGGCAGTCATGGCGCGGCTTCGCGCCCCGTTCGGTTGCGAGAAGGTCGGCGACCGGTGGCGCATCCACGACGCGAACGACGACGCCATCGCGTCGTGCGCTCCGCTCGAAGAGGGATACGCGCGTCTCATCGTTCAGGCACTCAACGAGCACTTCGAGCGGCGCACGGCGACCGTGCGCACGAGCACGGGCGTGCCGCTCGGCGATCTGCGCGACTACGACGGCACGGAGTAAGGCATGGGCATCCAACCTTCAGCGTCGGCGACGGGGCTCGTGCTCGCGTGCCCGCATCCATTCGAGGAGTCGACGCCCATCGAGAAGGGCGAGCCGATCGAGCCGGCACGCTACGGCTCCGCGTTCCACCTCGTGATCGCCGAGATGCTTCGGCAGTACAAGGCGAAGCACACCTTGCGACCGGCAGCGTTCGCCAAGCTCGTCGACACGTCGGTCAAGCTCTTCGACGTGCGTTCGGCGGCCGAGGAACTTGCAGGCCACGTCAAGGGCTCGTTCAAGTACCTCGTGAACTGGATCGAGCGCGAGAAGCTCGAAGTCGACGAGATCGAGACGGCGTACGCGGTGCTCCCGCGCGATTGCGACTCGGCGACGTGGCGGCCGATCCCGTCGCACGACGAAGACCACCACTACGAATGTCACTCGACGGAGATGCCGATGACGCTCGATCTCCGGCTCCGCTCCAAGAACAGGAAGCGGCACGTCGTGCTCGACCACAAGACGGGCAACGACGTGGGCTACGCGCGTCCCTCGAAGGTGCTGCAGATGCGCTCCCTCGGGCTCGCGGCCGAAACACCGCTCGACAACCCCGTCGAACTCGGCGTCGGCCACTTCGACCGGCGCGGGCTGCCGAACATCTACGTCGAGGAATACGAAGACGCCGACGTGCGCGAGCACGGCCAAGCGCTCTACAACGCTATCGACATGATCGGGCGCGGCGGGTTCCTTCGCCCGGGGGTGCAGTGCGAGCGCTGCCCGGCGCGGCACGCGTGCCCGGCGCGCAGTGCCGATCTCTTGTCCGACGCGACCAACGCGCTCGTCAAGGCGAGCCTCGTCATCGCCGACGAGCCCATCGACACGCACGCGCTCGCGCCTATCCCGGCGAACGCGAATCACTCCATCGAGGATCGCGCCGGAGCGCTCTACGACTTGCTTACGCGCTACGACGACGTCAGCAAGGCGGGGCGCGAGGAGATCCGACGGCTCGTGAAAGCCGGCGCCGTCGTCGAGACGCGGCGCGGCCCGCTCGTCATCCAACCGCAAGAGTTCGAGACCGTCTCGAAGAAGAGCATCCTCGCTGCGTACGGCAAGCGCGCGGGCGAGAAGAAGCTCGCCGAACTCCGCAAGAAGGGTGCGGTCACGCTCTCGAAGCGCGAGATGCTCGTGCCGCAGAAAGAAGGTCGCGACTGATGAACGGGCCAAAAGAGAAGGACCCGCGAACGCAGCGGGAGATCGACGAAGACGCGGGCGTGGATGTCAACGATCCCGACTATCGCTCCGGCGACGAAGGCGACTCGTACGCCGACGAGAACAGCGTGCAGCAAGAGACCATCGACGGAATGGATTGACCGTCCAACGAGGCACGATGAAACCCACCGAACTCGAACTCGCCGCACTCATGCTCATCGTCTCGCTCACCGCGCGCGTGCAAGACATGCAGGAAGAGATCCTCGAAGCGCAGAAGTTCTACGCGGACCGGATCAAGGAACTCGAAGATGGGCAACGCGCGCCCGGCAAGTTCCTCGCGCGACTGTTCCCGAACGCGAGCGGCGATGGTAGCTGGACGCTCGGCGAGATCCGTGAAGAGGTCGAACGGCTGCGCAAGGTCGACCGCGAACTCAAGGAAGAAGTCGCGCGGCAGGAAGCCAAGCAGCGACGCGGACGTCGGGCGCGACGCACCGCCTGATGCGCGCCATGGCGAACGACACGAACGAAAGGAACTGAGATGGGAACGAAGAACAGACCCGGGCACTTCGACTGCTACGCCAACGCCGAACCTGACGAACCGATGTTCATCCTGCTCGGACGTGATCCGATGGCGGGCTATCTCGTGCGCGAGTGGGCCGACATGCGGGAGCGTCGTGGCGAGGACCCCGCGAAGGTACAGGAGGCGCGAGACTGCGCAGATGCCCTCGATGCGTGGGCACGTGCGCACGGCAAGGTCCCGCACAAGGGGCCGATGTACACCGCGTGAGAACCGTGTGCGCAATCACGAGCGAAACGGACGAAAGGAAGCGAGACATGGCGAACGCACCCAAGATCGACCCGAACAACATCGACGCGGCGGTGATGGCAAGACTGCGCGCACCTTTCGGGTGCGAGTTCATTCCGCCCGGTCAGTCGGCCCCCGCCGGCTCTCGCGGGCGGTGGCGCATCCACGATGCGAACGACGACGCCATCGCGTCTGTGTCCTACGCGGAGGAAGGGTACGCGCGTCTCATCGTGAAGGCCCTCAACGAGCACTTCGCGCGTAGGGGAGACTCCGCATCGACGTCATTCCCACCCGCCTGAGATGCGCGCCATGACGAAGGAGTCAGAGGCCATGAGTGAAGACGACGTGAACGCGCGCCTTGCTGCCGCCAATCCCCGACCAGGGATCGATCCAGAGACAGAGAACCGACTTCTGCGGCAACGCATCCGCGAGTTGGAGGAGAGCCTCCACGAGCTTACGGTGAGCGCGCGCGAGGCAGAGAAGCGGGCGGCGTGCGCAGACGTGATCGTGCTGCCGGTGGATGGCGGTGCGCCTGGCGAGATCGACGTCTTCTCTGACGGGCACTTACATCACTACGTGCCCGCGTCGATCGTCGCGGACCGAGCCGCAGTTCTCCGTGAAGCGCTCGACGCCATCCCCCAGACCATCTGCACGGGTGGTCCGAACGGGCGGCACGACCCAGGATGCGATGACCCGACCTGTCCGCTGCTGTTGGTGAACAACGCGATCCAGGCGCTGCTCGACCGCCCCAGGTGACGAAACGATGCGCGCCTTGGCGAACGAGACGAAGGAACGGTGAAGCGATGTTCGACGAAGACGCCTACGGACCCGAAGCCTGCGAGGAGGTCTCGCATCAGGCGCAGGACGACGACAGGCCGGTGCGCGGGTACAACGTGTACGACGATGACGACGACAGCGTCTATCCGCGCTGGCTCTGCGACGCGTGCGCCGAGGAGCTGGAGACGTGTGGCGTGCGGCTGAAGCCTCATCGAACGGCGCCAGCCCCACCGCCCCGCGAGTCGAAATAGTGCGCGCCTTGGCGAACAGGAGAGATGCCATGCACGAAAAGGACGGACGAGGGGCGAACGGGGTGGAGATCGAGACCGTGTGTCAGCACACGGGGTGGGCCGTCTTCACCGGCGCAGACGGTGACGAGGTTCACTTCATCGCGTACTTCACCAGCTACGACCGGGCCATCGACTACATCGCGAAGTGCAAGGGGCCCGACGACGAGTTCCACCTGATGGACGGCGACGCCAGCGTCGTGCCGGCGGTCATCGACCCGAGTGACGGGACCATCATGTGGGCGAACACGGGCGACCTGGAGAAAGGCGCGGAGGCGCTCTGCATCCGTCACGGCATCGACCCGTACGACGCCAACCGATTCATGGCGGAGGGGCGTGAGTGCAACGGTGGTCACTGCCGCGACTTCGGGCGTGGGTGCGGCATGCTGCAAGAGGGTGGATCCTGCGTGTGCACCTGCGCAGGGTGCGGTCGATCCCGCGCAGAGACGTCGCGCCCACCCGCCTGAGAATGCGCGCCTTGGAGGACGAGATGCCGGAAACGAACAGAAAGCGCGGTCCCTGGCGGGCGACGTGGCACCACCACGGCCTCTACACGTTCGACTGGTGCGACCTGGACGAGTGTGACGACCCGACACACTTCGTGGACGAGGAGTCGCACGAGTACGTCGTCGCCTGCGAAGAGAGCAGGGCGCGCGAGGCTGCACGCGTAGCGGCGCGCATGGGCGAAGTCCCACCGCCCCAGCAGTCGAAATAGTGCGCGCGAAGGAGGTCGAGAAGGTGTGGACAGTAACAGAGTGAACGCGTCGGACGTGCAGCGCTGCAGAGAAGAACACGAGGAGGCGAAACGGGTCTTCGCTCGAATAGACGCCGCCTTTCTGGACACCTGTAATCGGTGCACGCACGTGTACGAAGACGGAACCTCTGCGCTGGGGCGCGGCGACGGCATGGGCGCGGGAGAGCGGTTGTGCAACGCGTGTCGCCAGTGGATCGAGACGTGAGAGGAGACGTAACGATGGCTGGGTTTCTTCGGGGTACAGTCGTTGAGGTGAGAGGCGCGTTGGGGAAGAAGATCCAAGCTCGGATCGAGTTCCGCATAGAGCGAGGAGAGCCTCTCGGGCAATACAGTCTGTACCGGCTCGATGGCGGCGGACGCATCGTGCGCTGCGCATGCGACTTCTTGCGCATAGTCTCCGAACCGACCGAACCGATGTGCGCGGGGTGCGGCTACCCCAAGGTCGCGCACGGTCGGAACATCTACGCGTGTGGAAGTTTCAAGGCGCCAGGATCCCCGTTGTGAACCCGTATCGCCCTGAACCCGTCGTGCATGAGAAGTGCCCCCAATGCGGCGAGGCGTGGGACAAGCACCACGTCGAAGCGAAACGTCCAGCGCGCGCAGTCGGCGATCCTGATGGGCCCCCGAAACTCCTCATCGGTCATCTCATCGAGTGTCCACGCGGCTTCGGCGGCGAGCTACTCGACGGCCGCGTGCCTGTACGCCCGCCAACCGGAGTGATCCTCGACGCGCTCAGAAGAGGCCCACGATGATCGAGATCGAGCGAGTAGGTGTCTGGTACAACCTCGCGCGCTTCATTCAAGAGCAATTCGCGCGCATGCAGATGTGGCCTGAGCGCGCGCGCGTCGACGGGCTCGACATCGATCGCGGGCTCACTGCGCTCACGAGCGACATGAGCGTCGTGCTCAACGAGCACCCCGCGAAGACGGCCACGTGCCCTCTCTGCTCGGGGCTGCGCGTCTTGCCGAACTTCCTCGATGCGCCCGGCGGCCCGCGTTGCGCGTGCGGGCGCCCATCGACCCGCGAGTCAGGCGCGTGCTCGACGGTGCACGGGGCGGTTGCGTGCCCTCGGTGCGGCACCGTCAAGTACGAGACCCCGCGCGCGCCGGTCTTCTTGCCGATGCACATGGTCGTGCCCGAGGGGCGAAGCGGCTCCGTCGGCATCGAGCACTTCGATGACAGGGGCGTGCGGCGCTGCCGGCTACGCATCGGCAACGTGTACATGATGAGCGACTCGACCTTCGAGCACGCGACGAACGAAGAGATCGTGCGGCGCGCGCACGGTCGCGTGCTCATCGCGGGCTTGGGGCTCGGCATGATCCTCTGGCCGATCGCGGCGAAGCCAGAGGTGACGGAGATCGTCGTCGTCGAGAAGTCCCCCGACGTGCTCAAGCTCGTCGCAACGACCGTCCCGGCCAAGGTGAAGCTCATCAACGCGAGCATCCATTCGTGGCGCCCCGGCGACGACGAGCGGTTCAACGTCGTGTGGTTCGACATCGAGGCTCACAACACGTTGCACTCGCTTCGAGCGGAGGTGAGCACGCTCTTCCGCACGTTCTTGCCGTACCTCGCGGCGCGCGAGGTCGATCCGGCGCGGTGGATGAACTCGTGGCAGCGCACGGCGATTCGCGAACAGAGGCGACAAGCGGCGGAGGCACGACGATGACGAGCAATGTCGATCGGCTCTTCGATGGTCTAGCGGAGTTCATCGCCGAGATGCGCATGAAAGACCCGCGCGTGCGCATCCCGCTCTGCCGCATCAACTACGCCGTCAGCGCGCCTATGGGCGAGCCGCTCATGCACACGTTCGTCGTCTACATCATGAACAACATCCCGCTCGCGCGCGGCGGCGGGCGCGGGATCGACGCGGCAGCCCGAGCGTGTTGGGCCGACCTCGTCGGGCTGAGCACCGACGACGTGCGCCTGCCGCGCGTGGCGAACGACACCGACGAGCCGCCCCCGCCCGCCCCGCTTGCACGACGCCGCCGTAGCGCGTAGATTCCCTTTCGAGGCTTGATCCCCTCGGGGCCCGCGCTCCCTCTCGTCGGGGAGCGCGGGTTCTTTTTTGGGGCGACCCCAACCTCCAATTGAAACGAACTGGATGATTGGAGGTCGCGTTTTCGCTTGCTCGCCCGCTAGGGCGGTGTAGAACCGGAGTCTGCCTCAACGACGAGGGACGCCACCCGAAGGCGTCGCGGGGCAGCGGGAGAGTTCTATGCCTCAAGAAGCGAGCGTTCTCGAACGCGAGCCGTATGACCGCGTTCTGTTTCTCGGCGATCCGCACATCGGCAAGTCCACGAGCGTCGTGGGCACCGCGGCCGAAACCTTCGGCAAGGGCTACGTCATCAACTGCGGCAAGAAGCAAGGGCTCAACGACGCCGCCCGCCGTAGCGGCCGTTTCGCGTGGGACCTCATACGCGACGAGCAACAGATGGAGGACGCGCTCAAGGAAGCCCGGCGCGGCACCAAAGACGGCACGTACAAGTGGGTCTGCATCGACGACTACAACCTCTACGCGTCGTGGCTCGAAACGGTGCTCGAAGATCAGACGCGCAACGCCAAGGGCGAGGCGGACGGCCGGCGTTTCTGGCGTGAGTACCGCAAGAAGCTGATCAACATTCTCGTGCGCTGCTTCGATCTGCGCGCGCACTTCTACTGCATCACGCACTACATCGAGACCGGCGGTGGGCTCATCGAGGGGCAGACGGAGAAAACCGGCGTGGGGGTCGCGCCGCTTTTCGCAGGCGCCGCTCGCAAAGAGATCCCCGGCATGTTCGCCGACGTTGTCTTCATGGCGCCAGCCGAGGAGCGCGCCGAGAAGGGCAAGGTGATGCGCAGCTTCTTCATCAACCCCGTGGGTGTCTTCGGGCCCTCGTGCCTCTCGGCGACCGGCACGCACGAGATCGAGGCGCACGTCGGCGTCTTGCACGACGAGTTCAAGAAGCACGCGAAGGCGAAGCGATGAACCGCGAGCTTCATCTCGCGCAGTACGGCGCGACCGATCTGCTCTGCGCGCGCTCGTCGCCGCACGGCAAGAATCACGGCGTGATGCGGCGCTTCGGGCACGTGCGCTTCGAGGCGGTCATCGCGCCGCACGATGAGGCGTGCCCGGCGTGCGTCGCCGAGCGCGCGAATTCGAACGGCCCCTTCATTGGGGTCCTAGTCACGTGAAGGCGCCTCTGCCTTCAGCCCGTGCGGGGGCGTCCCGCTGAGAGAAAGAGAAGGAACGCAATGGCATCGAACGGAACGCAGACTCGCGGCAACGCGGGCAAGAAGATGGAGTACAAGCAGGTAGCGAACTTCGACGTGAACGAGATCGCGCCCGACGCGCCGGCTGGCGAGTGGCTCGTCTCGATCCCGCGCGGCAAGTGCAAGGTGCAACCGACCAAGGAAGACCACTATCCGATGCTCATCGTCCCCGTCCGCCTCGACAAGACGGACGAGGAGAGCGAGGAGTTTCAGAAGGCGCTCGGCAACGAACTCTCGACGATGATCGTCTTCTTCGGCGACGAGAAGCCGCGCGCGGCCCGCATGAGCAAGCTGCGCCTCCGGCAGCTTTGCGAGGCGGCCGACGTCGACCTCGACGTCATCCCCAAGAAGCTCACCGACCCGGAGAACGATCTCGAACCGCTCATCCGCGCCCTCGAAGGCAAGAAGTTCAAGGCGTGGACGAAGCTTCAGACGCGCAAGGACACCGGCGAGGTCGTCACCGAACTCCAATTCCAGAATCCGAACGCGCCCATCAAGGGTGAGAGCGCCGAGGAAGAGGAAGAGGAAGAGGACGATCGCCCGGCGCGCAGCGCCAAGAAGACCCGCCGCTAAGCGGCCAAGGACGCTCCCGCCCACCGCAAAGGGACCTCGCGGTGGGCGCGGGGCGTCGCGCGTTGGCGTGAGTCGGCGGGGCGGCCCTACCGACTCACGCGAGAGCGCCACCCGAGGAGATGCGCCATGTCCGCCACGTGCACCGCTTGTTCGTTCCAACCGCCCAACGATCCGCCCGTCGAGCCGAGTAGTCCGTACCTGACGGCGCTCGCGCAGATCGCCATCGTCGGGGGCGACGTCGAGCGCGTCGTGTCGTGGATGTGCGCGGCGCACCAAGCCGACTTCAACGCCGTGTGCGCGGCGCTGCGCGAGATGCCGCCCGAGACGTGGCCGCCCAAGGGTGGGAACCCGCGGCCATGACCACGCGAAGGAAGCGCGCCTCGTCGCTCCTCGA
>Ga0335069_10005005_pt1 | contig 19507 bp, 13 predicted proteins | sample Lox_Sample_11_FD_206714 | JGI IMG/M metagenome (GOLD analysis project Ga0335069, IMG submission 206714) | Soil microbial communities from Loxahatchee National Wildlife Refuge, Florida, United States - Lox_Sample_1.1 | ecosystem: Environmental > Terrestrial > Soil > Wetlands | place: USA... | reverse complement strand
AGCAATTGGAAGACCCCAAGCTGGTCAAGGGTCTGGTCAAGCGCGGCGTGGTTCGCATCGTCACGCCAGGGGTGATTCTCGACGAGGAATCGCTGGAGCCGCGCGCGCCCAACTACGTGGCCGCGGTGGCCGGGAACAGCCGCGAAGGATTCGGCCTGGCCTTCATCGACGTGACCACGGGGGATTTTCGCGCCACCGAGGCGGCGACCAGCGAGGGCCTGCTCGACGAGCTGGCCCGGGTCGATCCGCGCGAGGTGCTCTTGCCCCGTGGGCCGTCGCCCGGTCGCGTGCGGAGCCTGCCGGCTTCGCCGGCAGCGGAGCATCGCGGGAGGGGATGGGAACCCTCCCAGGGTTCCCATGACAGTAGTGACTTGGTCGGGCTCATTCGCCGAGCCTACCCGCGCATGGCACAGACCGCGCTCGACGTCGAGGGCGAGCCCGCGCCCGAAGAGACTCTGGCCGACGTGCTCGCCCCTGGGCTGGAACGCGCGGGGCTGGCGCGCGTCCCGGCAGCGAGCCTGGCTGCCGCTCGCGTGCTGCGCTACGTGCGCGCCACGCAGATCTCGGCGCCCTTGCCGGTGGTTCGCCTCGAGCTCTTTCGGCGCGACGAATTCCTGGTCATCGACGAGCAGGCGCGCTCGCACCTGGAGCTGACCGAGACCATGTTCGAGCGCAGGCGGCAGGGCTCGCTGCTCGACACCCTGGACGTCACGGCCACGGCCATGGGGGGGCGTCTCCTGCGGCGCTGGCTGCTCTTCCCGTTGCTCGACATCGCCGGAATCCGGCGCCGTCACGACGCGGTGGAGCGGCTGGTCGAGCGACAGTCGGCGCGCGAGGCGGTTCGCCAGATCTTGTCCGAGCTGGGCGATATCGAGCGGCTGGTCAGCCGCGCCCGTCTCGGCGTGGCCAGCCCGCGTGATCTCGTGGTACTGGGCCGCTCGTTGCAGCAGTTGCCGGATCTGGCGGCGGCTCTTGGGCAAGCGATGGACGCCCTGGCAGCCCTGTCCGACCGCGTCCCCGGGAGCGACCTGCTCGAGCTGGGCGCCGATCTGGGCCAGGACATCGCCGACCGCATCGTGGCCACGCTAGACGACAACGCGCCCGCGGCCACCAAGGAAGGCGGCTTCATCCGTTCCGGGGTGTCGGCCGAGCTCGACGAGCTGCGCGCCATTGCCTCGGGCGGGCGCGATCAGATCCTGGCGATCGAGGCGCGTGAGCGCGAGCGCACCGGCATCGCCTCGCTGAAGGTCAAGTACAACAGCGTATTCGGCTACTACATCGAGATTACGCGCGCGCACCTGGCCAACGTACCGGCGGACTACACGCGCAAACAGACGGTGGCCAACGCCGAGCGCTTCGTGACGGCTGAGCTGGCCGACTACGAAGCCAAGATCCAGGGCGCCGAGGAGCGACGGGTGGCGCTGGAGCTATCCCTCTTCTCGGCGTTGCGCGACGAGGTCGGCGCGGCCGCCGCGCGCGTGCTGTCCCTCGCCGGCCGGGTGGCGGCGGTGGACGTGGTGGCGGCCCTGGCCGAGCAGGCCCACCGCCACGGCTTCTGCCGCCCGGTGGTCGACGATTCCGAGGTGGTGGAGCTGGGCGACAGCCGCCACCCGGTAGTGGAGCGACTGGCCGCCGCGGGCGGATTCGTGCCCAACGACGTCCGGCTGGATACCGAATCCGAGCAGATCCTGCTGGTGACCGGGCCGAACATGGCGGGCAAGTCGACTCTGATCCGCCAGGTCGCCCTGTCGGTGCTCATGGCCCAGGCGGGCAGCTTCGTGCCGGCGCGGGCGGCGCGCATCGGGCTGTGTGACCGGATCTTCACCCGCGTGGGCGCGGGCGACAATCTGGCGCGCGGCGAATCCACCTTCCTGCTGGAGATGCGCGAGACGGCGCATATCTTGCGCCACGCGACCCGCAAGAGCCTGATCGTCCTCGACGAGATCGGGCGCGGAACCTCGACCTATGATGGCGTGTCGATTGCCTGGGCCGTGGCCGAGCATCTGCACGACGTGGTCGGAGCCCGCACGCTTTTTGCCACGCACTACCACGAGCTTTGCGACCTGGGCGATTCGCACCCGCGCGTACGCAACGTCAGCGTGGCCGCGCGCGAGTGGAAGGGCGATGTCGTCTTCTTGCGCAAGCTGACCCCGGGCGGCACCAGCCGCTCCTTTGGAATCGAAGTGGGCAAGTTGGCCGGCTTGCCGTCCCCGGTGGTCGATCGGGCGCGCGCCATCCTCGAGCGCCTGCAGCTCGACGCGTGCAGCCCGCGCCGGCCCGACGAGCCGCACCCCGCGCAGCCCGGCCTGGGCGACTCGCCCCAACTGGGGCTGTTCGAGCCACGGACATGCAAGACCGCGTTCGCGGGGACCGGGCGCCCCGCTGCGGCGCCTGAGCCACAGACCGGCCCCGAGCAAGAGGTCATGGCTGCGCTGCGGGCCGCCGATCTCGACGGGTTGTCGCCTCGCGCGGCCTGGGATCTGCTGGCCGAACTACAAAAAAAATTGACGGATGGCCATTTGCCCCGCCCATGATTAGGGGGTCGTGGCTGTACTACGCGCGGCTTTCGCGCTTCTTCTCTCCGCTGTTCTCCCCAACACCGTCTTCGCTGAGCCGATTCGCCCACCCGATGCCGGGGTGGGCAAGCAGCCGGTTCCCAGGGCCGGCACCCCGGCGCGCTCTTCGACCACCCTGAAGAGAGTGAGGGAGCCGCGCAATCCCACCATCGATCTATTCCACATCAACTCCAAGGAGAGCTTCAAGCTTCGCTTCGCGGATGAGCACGGCCGGCCGATCAAGGGGTGGCAGAAGCGATTTCAGCACTTCATGCGCTGCCACCACACCAACACCCAACACCGGATCGATCCCCGCCTGCCGCACCTGCTCTACCAGACCGGACGGCACTTCGCCGGGCACCGTCTGGAGGTGATCTCCGGCTATCGCAACCCCAAGGTCGCGCGCAACCCGCGCAGTCCTCACAAGAAAGGGTTGGCTTGCGACTTCCGCGTCGCAGGCGTGTCCAATGCAACCCTGCGCGACTACCTGCGCAGCACTTTTTCCCATGTGGGTGTCGGCTACTATCCCAACTCGCTGTTTGTGCACCTCGACGTGCGCAGGGGGCCTTCGGCATTCTGGATCGACTATTCCGGACCAGGCGAGAACGCCGCCTATTCCAACAATGCACGCGAGGACATGCGGACGGGCCGGGTCGATTGGTACGCGCCCCCCTCCGCGGGACAGCGTCCCTCGGCGGCAGAGCACGCCGAGAGCATAGACGACCTGATGGAGACGGCCGTTCGAGGCGGCACAACCGGGGCCCCGCCCGGGAACGGCTCTTCCAAGCCCGCAGCCGCAGTGCAGCGCGCCGGCCAGACCCAGAGTGGTGGGGCGAACTAAGCTCTGGATTGTCCAAACCAGGCTCGCGGTGCTAAAAGAGTGCCACATATCGTCTCCGCCCAGGGACAAGACAATCTCCGTTCTTGCTCGCCGGATGGCCGGCCGACAAGGGCGCGAACGCAGAGGAGAATCCAAGATGAAGAAGCTCGGTGTTTCCTTGGTAGCAGGACTCTTGGTGTTGGCAGCCGCACAGCAGGGGATGGCGGCCAAGGCCGGCAAGGCAGCCAAGGCCAAGCCGGAGAAGGCCGTCAAGGGACCCGCCCCCGTGGCAAAGGCCGACGCCATCACGGAGATCCGCGGCGACTACAAATGGGGCATGACCCCTCAGCAGATCATCGACAAGATAAACGCCCGCATCGAGGCCACCTACAAGAACAGGCTGGCTGCCACGGGCGCCGACCCGAACCGCAACGACAAGCTCCGCAAGCAGATGCGCGACGAGACGTCCAAGACCGGGAAGAACCTGGTCAAATTCGACGGTAGCAAGGGCCCCTGGGACGTGTCGATCATCGATCAGGAGATCGTTCAGGGGCAGGGTCAGTCGATGCTCTTCACGAAAGAGGAGAAATCCACCCGCTACTTCTTCTTCGCCAGCGACAGCCTGTACAAGATGTTCATCGCCTTCGACAAGGAGATGTTGGCGGGCAAGAACTTCAAAGACTTCGGCGCTGCCATGCAGAACAAGTTCGGCAAGGCACAGGAAGTCTGGGTCAACCAGAGCTACCTGGGCGTCAAGGAAAGGAAGCTGGACAGCCTGCTCTGGCGTTCGGCCACGGGCGACGGCCTCAAGCTGGTGGACCGTTCCGAGTTCTATGACGTGTTTTGCCTGGTTCTCTACGACGCCAGCGTCGAGCAGCGGCTGATGGCCTTCCGCAGAGAGGCCGAGGCCAACCAGCCCAAGGGCGACATGCTCGATACCGTGGTGGGTGGCAAGTCCAGCGATCGCGACGAGAATGACAACGTGATCGACCGAATCACCGGCAAAGAGGTGCTCAAGCCGGGTGAGCGCCGCGCTGCGGAGCAGAACATCAAGGTGCCGTCGCCCACGGAGTCTTCCAAGACTTCGAGAAGCATCGACGAGTAGTCCGTATGGCCCCGCGGCTCCTCCGGCCGCGGAGCATCGCCCCCTGCGGGGGCTAGCAGGTCAGGGACACGGCCACGACCTTGCGCGGCTATCGCAGCACCAGGGTCAGCGAAGGTTGCTTGACAGCGGCGGGGCGGGTCCGCAGAATGCGACTCTTTTCAAATGGCGAACATCAAGTCAGCGGAGAAGAAGAATCGACAGCGCATCCGGCATCATGCGCGCAACGCGGCCCATAGGTCGGAGATGCGCACGGCCGTGAAGAACCTGCGAGCCGCGATCGCGGCCAAGGACCCGCAGCAGGCAGCCGCGCTGCTCAAGTCAGCGACCTCGCTCATCAGCCGTCTCGGGCGCCGCGGCGTCATCAAGAAGCGGACCAGCTCGCGCTCGGTCTCGCGCCTGACGGTCGCGGTTAACGCCCTTCGCAAGTAGCCCTCGCGAGCGAGCCCGCTCAAGGACGGTCGTAGACCATGGCCGTCGCGATCCTGTGCGCCTCCATCGGCCGAGAGATCGCAACGCAGGCACGCAGAGATTCTCTCTAAGGAAAGCAGGAAGGCAGGAAAGGTTGGCGTAGCCGGACTGTTTCTGGCTTCCTGCTCTCCTCAGAGAACCCTTCTGGGTCCCCTGGACCTGAACTCAACCGCGCGCGCCAAGTTTCATTCTTGAAGGATCCGAGCTCTCGGCCCGGCGGCCGGACTCAGTGGTAAACATCCGGATCCGGCGCCATGAGATCCTGGCGAGCACGGCGCCGAAACGAAAAACGCGCCCCCCGGGCAGGCCCGAGGGGCGCGCTAGGTCTGCTCGGCTTGTTGCCGCTGCCGGTCAAGAGCCGGAACTCAGTTCGGCGGTTCTTGGCCTTTCCGGCCTTGGTCTTGTTGTCGGCGATGGGCTTCTCCATCCCATAGCCGATGGTGGTGAGACGATCGGAGCTGATGCCCTTGGCGACGAAGTATGCCTTCACCGCGTCGGCGCGTTTCTGCGACAGCTCCTTATTGAACTCGGCCTTGCCGACGTTGTCGGTGTGACCGCTGATCTCGAGCTTGATGCTCGGGTAGTCATTGAGGACCTGAACGGCCCTGTCGAGCACGTCGTGCGAGGCCTTGGTGATGTCGGCGGACTTGGTCTTGAAGTTGATCCCTTCGATCACGCCCGTGAACTTCTTCACCGCGGCGGGCACCTCGTCCGGACAGCCATCCTCGTCCTGATACCCGTTGAAGGTCTCGGGCTCGGTCGGGCACTTGTCGACGTCGTCCATGATGCCATCGCCATCGGTGTCCTTGGGCAGCGGGCAGCCGTTCTTGGTCGGATCGTCGCTCTTGGGACCGGGCTGGGTCGGGCAGGCATCGTTGGCGTCGGGGATGCCGTCGCCGTCGGTGTCCTTGGGCAGCGGACAGCCATTCTTCATGGGGTTGTCGCTCCGCGGACCGGGCTCGGTCGGGCAGGCATCGCTGGTGTCCGGGATGCCATCACCGTCGGTGTCTTTCGGCGGGGGCGGCGGAGGAGGCGGCGGCGGCGTAGGCCGAGTCCCGCCGAATGCCAGATAGGCGGACAGGAGGACCTCCCAGTCAGGGCCGTCCCATGAGGTCTCGTTGCCGACCTTGGCAATCTTCGAGAAGACGGCGAAAGGCAGCAGGATACGGCCGTCGAGTCGCAGGCCGAAGTTGTCAGTCAGCGGGAACTTGGCGCCCACACCGGCGTGGTAGAAGCCGTCGACATCACGGGGAACGATGTCGGTGTTCTTGGGGTAGGAAGCCAGAATGCCGGCCCCGATGAGCGCGAAGGGTCGCACGTAGCCGGTGTGAATGAAGGTCGCGATCACCTGGCCACGGAAGCCGAAGATGAGCATGCTGGTCCCGTCATCCCCGCCGAAACGCGTGTGGGTCGGCGAGATCATACCTTCAGCTTCGACCCCCACCCACTTGATGATGTTGTAGCCCAGGCGCAGACCGAATGCCCCACCCGTATCAGGTGAGATGCCTTCGGGATCGTCCACCGAACGGCCAAGCCCGTGCTGCTTGTCGTAGAAATGGAGGCCGCCGAAGACCCCGATCTCGAAGGGCTGCACAAGGGGTTCTTCCGGGGCGGCAGCATTGGCCGGCGGGCTGCCCTCGGCAGCCTGCGCCGCCGGGACGGCGACACCAGCCAGAGCGACCAGCAAACTCAACGTCAGTACGCCACAATTAGGAAACCATACGTCTGCTCGACTTTTCATGCGACTCCTTCCTTTTCATGAACACCGTTCGCCAAGAGCATTGCGTCCCAGGATCGTCTCGCTTGCGGGATCCACGAGGCGCGAGGGGCTTTTTGCGCAGAGGTTTCACCCCCGAGCATCATTGGCCGCAAGAATGGCGGAGAATCCGTCCGCGGTCAACTGCGTCGCGCGGTCCTGAGATGGCGAGTGTAGGTAATTGTGGTAGTCGCAGAAACCTGGCCAATAGGGCGGGTGCCAGACGGCCGAGATCGCGTCGCTTTCTAGCGGCGAGGAGTTGCTTCTTGAGCGAGCTGTCGCACCAAGCGGGCCAATTGGAGCTCGGGCTCCACGCGCGACGATTTGAAAGCGCGGTCAGCTTGGTAGAGCCGCTCGAAGCTGCGGCGAAGGGCGGCCACGGACATGCGCCGGGCAGGAACCAACACATCGTCGAGGAAGAAGGGCGGCAGGCCCACGGCCGCCGCGATCTCGGCGCGAGCCACGCCGGCTGCAGCCAGCTCTTTCGCGCGCCAGGTTTGGCGAAGCTGGCGCAACAGCATGGCGTGAATCCGCAGGGGTGGCTCACGGTTGCTCAGCATGTTGCTCACCAGTCGGAGCGCCCGCGGGGCATCGCCGGTGCCAATGGCCCTGGTCAGCTCAAAGACGCTCCGCTCACGTGATTCGGGCACCAGTGTTTCCACCTGCGCCCGGCTGATGCGGCAGCCCTGCCCCGCGTAGATCTCCAATTGTTGCAAGGCCTGCATGAGGCGGCCGAGATCGGGGCCAGCCGCGCTGGCCAAGGCTTCGGCCGCGTCGCTGTCGATCGGCGTGCCGCGAGCCTTGGCTTCATGCGCGATGAAGGGCGCCAGGTCGCGATCCTTGAGCCGCGCGAATTCGTGCAGGTATCCGGCGCGCCTCAGTGCTGCAAAGGCACGCAGTCGGCCGTCGATCTTCTCGGCCAAGAGGACGAGGCAAGTGCTGGGGTTGGGCTGGGCGGCATACGCGGTCAACGGTTCCAGGCTATCGGCCTTCACCTGCTCCAGGTTTCGGGCGATGACCAGGCGCTGCTTGGCGAACATGGGCAAGGTGCGAGCCGCGGCCAACACCTGCGCCAGGGCGACTTCTTTCAGGTCGAAAACTTCGTAGTTGAGTCCCGCGGCGGTTGCCGCCGAAGCGCCGAGAATCTTGTCGCGCAGGGCCGTCACACAGCGGTCGAGGAGAAAGCGTTCCGGACCGTGGAAGCAGTAGATGGGCGCGATCTCGCCGCGTTCGATGGAACGGAGCAGATCGGGGTCTTCCCGGGGAGGCACGGGATGCGTTTACCACATCGCCGCTGCTCTGACCGCTCGGAAGAGCCCCCGACGGAAGCGATGCCCGCAGTCCTGATGCGTTGCCTCGGGCGCGAATACGAAGAGAGGAGCTTCCTATTCCGGGCTGAAGTAGACGCAGTCGCTGTCACTCACTGTGCATGCCGTGAAACTGTCGTTTCACGCAAGACGTGTCGCCGTTGAATCGTTGGTTTGCAGCCGTCCGTCATCGGCGCGGTTTTCAGTTGGTGGCCACCAGGACCTTGAACCACTTGAATCCAGGCAAGCCCAGCACCTTGACCCGCTTGAACCCGGCCGCGTGGCAGAACCGGGTCCGCTTGGCGAAGCCGACACAATACTCGCCGTCGTTGAACAGATGCTTCCTTCCGTTCTCGAACATGCGGCGGAGAGCGGGCTCGCCACCATCTTTGGCCGCGAGCAACAGTTCGGCCTTCAGATAGTCCATCACCTGAGCGATGCGCTTGCCATCGGTCAGCTTGCCGTAGGCATCGACATCCAGGTCGCCCAAGATGAAGCGACCTTTGGGTTTGAGCAGACGGTGTATCGTCTTGATGACCGCGGCTTTGTCGATCACATGGTGCAAGGTGACCGTGGAGGCGACGATGTCGAAACTGCCTTTGGGAAAACGCAACGATCGGGCGTCCGCCTGCTTCAGGGTTACTTTTCCTTCGAGCCCAAGCTCGCCGATTTTCCCTCTGAAGATGTCGAGCATCGCTGCCGAGCTGTCGGCCCCCACCACGTGGCAATCAGCCGCTCGCAACAGCTTCAGGCTGAGCAAGCCGGTGCCGCAGCCGAGATCCAGCACCTGCTCGCCGGCTTTCACCTTCGAGGCGCGCACCGCCAGATCGAGCAAACGGTGATGGCGTTTCACCTTGCCCAAGGTCTGGTCATATTCGTTGGCCCAATTACGAAACCACTGTTCGGTCACCGGCGGTTTGTTCATGGTGCTCGCGAGTCTGGGCGTCCTCGGTTGGTCTGTCCAGATTTCGCGCCCACTCATGCGTGGAGCAAGGCTTCCAGCTCGGTGCGCTCGATGGTCTCACGTTCGAGCAACGCCTGCGCGATGCGCTCCAACGCCGCGCGCTTGCCTTGCAGGATGTCGGCCGCGCGCTTGTGCTGGGTCTCGATGAGCGCGCCGACCTCGGCATCGATGCGTCGTGCAGTTTCTTCGCTGAAGCTCTGCTCGCCTCCCAGGTTCAGGGCACCGGGCAAGTAGCGCATGCCCGCTGACCGATCGAAGGTCACGGGTCCAAGCTCGGCGCTCATACCAAAGCGGCAAACCATGCGGCGGGCTGTCTCGGTGGCGATCTCGATGTCGTTCTCCGCGCCGGTTGAAAGATCCCCACAGACCAGCTCCTCCGCGCTTCGGCCGCCCATCATCACGCAAATCCGTTCCAGCAACTCCTCGCGGGTCATCGTGTAGTGCTCCTCGGTGGGAAGCTGCAAGGTGGCGCCCAAGGCCCCGATGGAGCGCGGAATGATGGTCACCCGATGGACCGGGTCGACGTGGGTGAGCGACAACGCCACCAGCGCGTGCCCGGACTCGTGATAGGCCACCCGTCGCTTCTCCTCGTCGCGCATCACCCGGCCCTTCTTCTTCAGGCCAAGCTGCATGCGGTCGATGGCTTCCTCGAAATCCACGGGCTCGACCACATCCGAGCTCCGCCGCCCGGCGGCCAAGGCGGCTTCGTTGACCACGTTGGCCAGATCGGCGCCCACCATGCCGGGCGTACGCTGGGCCAGCACCTTGGGATCCACCGAGGAGGACAGCTTGAGACGACGCATGTGGATGCGCAGGATCTCCTCGCGGCCGCGCACGTCCGGCCGGTCGACCACCACCTGACGATCGAAGCGGCCAGGCCGGATGAGCGCCTGATCCAGCACCTCGGGCCGGTTGGTGGCGGCCATGATGATGACCCCCTTGCTGGGATCGAAACCGTCCATCTCGACCAGCAGCTGGTTGAGGGTCTGCTCGCGCTCGTCGTGGGTGGCCAACGCCGCGAGACCGCCGCGCGACTTGCCGATGGCATCCAGCTCGTCGATGAAGACGATGCAGGGCGCCCGTTGTTTGGCCTGGTCGAACAGCTCGCGCATGCGGGCGGCGCCCAACCCGACGAACATCTCGACGAATTCCGAGCCCGACAAGGAGAAGAAGGGAACGGCAGCCTCGCCGGCAACCGCCCGTGCCAAGAGAGTCTTGCCGGTGCCGGGCGCGCCGACCAGCAAGACGCCGCGCGGGATGCGTGCGCCCAGCTTGGTGTAACGGGCGGGCGACCTCAGGAATTCGACCACCTCGACCAGCTCGGCCTCGGCTTCGTCGACCCCGGCCACGTCGGCGAAGGTCACCCGCTCCTGTCGGGTCACGTCGTAGATCTTGGATCGATTGCGGCCGAGACTGAGTGGCCCGCCGCGCGACATGCGGCGGAAGAAGAACAGATAGATGCCGACCAGAAAAGCCGTGGGCAGGAGCCAACCAGTGAGCAGCGCACCCCACCACGATGGGGTATCGTTGCGGCCGGAGAATACCACGGAGTGGTCCTCCAATTCCTTGACCAGCGGTGCCTCGTCCATGTCAGGGATGCGTTTGGCGATGACCTGTTCGGGCGGCGCCACGTTGCTGGGCTTCTGGCCCGGCGTTGGCGGCGTCTGGGGCTTCAAGGTGGCTATGATTTCGTCGTCGCGGATTTCGGCGCGCGCCACCTTGCCGTCGCGAACCATGCCCACGAACTCGCTGTACGGCACGACCCGCGGCCTCGGCGCCTTGGGCAGCAGCGATTGGAAGGCCCAGAAGATCATCGCGGCGGCCAACACGTAGCTGACGATGAGACGGACCCGGTTGTGCGGCGGGTTCTCGGGCATCTGGCTCCCCCGTTGATTCAGATGCCCAACCACAAGCTTCTATGTCACGCCAGGCTGGGCGCGCCTTGACGGGTGTTCCTGCGCGCCCCGTCGCACAGCGCGTGCGCTCCTTTCGGAGTCGGCCCGCTCCGCTGCGATCGATGCGGGCCAGACCGACGGACAGCCTGCCAACGTGGCGCGTACAGTACAGGGTCGGCCGCCCTCGGGTTGCTGCCATAGACTCGCGCGCCGATTGCTGGCAAGCCAGGAGTAGCGCGACTACGGCTGGTAGCGCAGGCGATTCAATTCCGTGCGTGCGCTGACCAGCAAATCTGCCATGTGGGACGGGAAGCCGCGATCCCCCGATGCTCGATCGACGAACTTCTGGAAAGAAGCGATGGCTCGCTCCTTCTGCGCGAGATTTCCGAGAGCGAGCCCTAGATTGTACATGGCGAAGAAGTCGTCAGGGTTGAGGGACAGAGTCTTCTCCAACACCGGCACAGCCGTCGCCCAGTCACCGAGGTTACAGAGTATCACCGCCTTGGCACCATGGAGTTGGTACCACCAGGGCTTGTCCGCCAGCCCTCGCTCAATGTACCGGAGGGCCTCGTCGCGCCTAGCCAGAACATCACAGACAAGCGCGGCGTCAAGGCAAGCCTCGGCAACCATCGAGGTCTGGTTCTCCAGGGCGAGCTCACAACAGCGGAGAACCCTCGGCAAATCGGTGCCCGGTCCCCGCAATACGCCCTGGGCATTGAATTCGAGTGCTCTCGCCAGGTGATAGTATCCATCTCCCACCGGAATAGGGGCTCCGGCCAGGGCGAGCATCGGGAACAGCTGGCACTGTTCCAGCTCTTCCAGGATGTTCACCGTCTCGGCATGCCGCCCACTTTCGATCAAAGCCAAAGCCTCGTGGTAGCGCCTGAGCACGTCGGCGGGTGTCTGGGCCACAGCTCGCGGTGCCGCGGCCTCGGTGCGGCGCTCGATAAGGCAGCGCACGGTCGAGCACAACCGGTCGAGGTGGTGCTGCAGTGGCGGTGTCAGGGCATCCAGCCAATGCGCGGCGCTGATGAACAACTCGAGGTTGCGGGACGGAGACACCGCTTCCATGCGAAGGGGAACGACGGGAATGCCCTTCGCGACCGCGCGCTCGACCTCATGCATGACGTGGTCCGAGAGATTGGCCTGCGACGTGAATACGAGCACCAATACATCGGCATCGGCAATCGCCGCCACGATCGCGGCGCCCCAGTTGTCACCCGGCAAGATATCCCGCGGCGCGATCCAACAACGAATCCTCTGAGCTTCCAGAGTCGAGCAGACGGCGTCCGCGATCCTCTTATCGCGGGATGAGTAACTGATGAACACGTTGTGCGCCATGAAAGGAATCTCCTTCGCCCAGGGGTAATCACGCGGCGCGGACCCCGTCGCGGGACGGTGTCCTCGTCCCGTTACTTCAGCAGGTGGATGCTGTCGCCGTCGACCACGTAGATGAGGGGCGGGTCGATGCGGCCGTGATCGGCGCCGAAACGGATGTCGCCGGTCAGCCCTTCGAAGCGTCCGCTCGCGACCTGGCGGAGGGCATCGGCTCGCGAACGGGCGCCGCGCTCGACTGCACCACGCAAAATCGACAGTCCATCGTACCCGTAAGCATCGGCCGCGGTCGGGTTGGTGCCATAGAGCTCGCGAAAGCGCGCCACGAAGTTGCCGTTGCGGGCGTCTTCGGCCGGATAGTAGCCGGGACAGAGCAAGGCGCCATTGACGTAGCGTTCGGCGTTCCGCAACAGGCGCTCGGAAAGGCTCAAGGCCGTGGAGAGCAGCAATACCTCGCGCCGGCCGCTCGACGATCGGGCCGCGGGCGAGGATGCGGCCATCAGGCGCGGCTGGCGCGGCCAGATATCGGCGACCGCCAGCGCGGGCGCGATCAGCTCCAGGCGGCTGGCCTCGTCCGGTACGAACAGCGCATCGAAGGCGAGGCGGCGCAGCTCGTTCACCTGTGCGGTAAAAGACGTCGCCCCGGCCGCGTAGGTCACGTGCGCCACCAGGGCACCGCCGCCAGCGGCCACGACGTTCTTGAAGGCATTGGCCAGACGCTTGCCCGAAGGGGTGTCCGGTCCCAACACGACGAAGCGCCGCGCCCCCAGCGCGAGCGCCCGTTGCGCCAGCGCGGTGGCGCGCGCCTCGGGCGCATGAATCAGTTGGAACGCGCTGGTGCGTGCCCCCGGCGCATGCTCGTCGAGCAGCAGAAACGGAACGCCGTCGCGCGTGGCCAGCTCGACGCCGCGCGGATCCGGCGCGCCGAGAAGCCCGATGACCGACTCCTCGCGCGCCAGCGACCAGGCCGCCGCACCCACGCCCGCGGCTCCGGCGCGCTCGCTCGGGGCTGCGGCATCGCGAACGTACAATTGATAAGAAGATGGGTCGCCCGAGGACATGGGCTCGGCCATCACCAAGATCGCCCCGCGCAGCACGACTTCACCCAGACGGGCTTGCGGGCCTGACTGAGGAACCGCCAGGCCGAGCCGCAGGGGATCCCCGGACGCCGGCCCAGCCAGGCTGGTGTCGAAGCCCAGGTTGCGGCGAACCAGGCCGGTGTCTTGCTCCAGCCGGACGGCGCCGGCTTCATCCCCGCGCGCGCGCAGCGCCGCCACGGCGCGTGCGCCCAGCAGGGCGCGTACGAACGGGCTGCGTGGGCTGCCGAGTGCGGCCAAGGCCGTTTCGCCGGGAAGCTTTTCCGCTGCCTCCTCGGCCCGGCGCCGAGCGTAGGCGCGCTCGTGCTCGCGTGCTCCGTCGACGCCGCGATACCTGTCCCACTGCTCGATGGCCGCCACGGGATCGCCGGCCGCGGCCAAGGACTCGGCCGCGGCCGCGTAGAGGAGCAAGGGCGCATCGGCATCGCTCTGGCCTCCAATCGTGGGCGGGCCCGACGCCAAGAACGGGCGCAGCAGGCCGGCCGCAGTCGCCGCATCGCCCAGCCGACTAGCCACGATTCCTGAAAGGAAGCTGATATCGGAGTTGGGCGCGGCCGGGCCGGCGTTTGCCAGCGTGGTCTTCGCGCCGGCCGCATCGTTGGTCGCGATCTGGACGCGAGCCAAGAGGGCCAGGGCTGCCGTGCGCTGGTGGTGCTCCGGGTGGTTGGCGAGAAACGACTCCAGCGCCGCGCGGGCGGTGGCGGGCTCGGACGCGTAGACCTTGCTGGCGGCGGCGCGGAAGTCCGCGTCGCCTCCGCGATCCTCGTGGCCGAGCGGCGCCGGGGCGCCTCCCTCGGATGAGTGATCGCCGGACGACGGCGAGCCATCCTGCTGGGCCAGTACCTGTGAGGTCGCACAGCCGGCCAGCAAAAAGGCCAAGAGCACCCAAGAGCGCATACCGTGCGTTTTACGACACTCGGCAGACCGAGTCGACTGCCAGAATTCACGGCAGGGTAGAGTCACTGCCGCGATACTCGGCAAGCCAAGGCGACTGCCAGACTGCGAATTCCGCCGCGCAGCCGCTCGATTTTGCTTGCAGCCGGCGTAGCGGCGCCACCTCGGGTGCCGCTGGACGCGGGTTAGTTGTCTTGGGGTGGTGGTTCCTTCAGCCGCTTCTCAACTTCTTCCTTGGGTAATCCTTCCATCGCGAACATCGCGCGGAGCTTCTTGACTTCCTCGGGGCTCAGGCGGGCTAGATCTTCTGCCCCTCCGTCGCTGACAGCATCGTTCCAGTCGACCGTTCCCGGGCGGATGTGCCGTAGCTGCATCGTCTCCCTCCCAAATTCGTATTCGGTGGCTACTGCCACTCTCTCCCAAACCTCCACGAACGAGAAACTATTCCCACAGACTACGTTGCTATTCTCTCAGATCTGTCGAAGACCGCACGAAAAAATCAGCCGACGCGTGAAGGCATTTCTCGGACATCGCCACGTTCCGCCCCGCGTGTGTTATGAAGCCCAGCAATGCGAGTATCGAAGACCCTGATTCCGACGCTGAAAGAGGCTCCGGCCGAGGCCGAGGTGCCTTCCCACATTCTGATGGTTCGCGGCGGGTACCTGCGTAAGCTGGCTGCTGGCATCTATTCGTTCCTTCCCCTCGGTTGGCGCGTCGTGCAGAAGATCACCCGTATCATCCGCGAGGAGATGACCCGTGCCGGGGCGCAGGAGGTGTTCCTGCCCGCGGTAATCCCTGGCGAGCTGTGGCAGGAGTCGGGCCGCTGGGACCACTACGGCGACCAGCTTCTTCGCTTCAAGGATCGCAAGGGCGCCGACTTCGTCATCGGCCCCACGCACGAAGAGGTGATCGTCGATTTGGTTCGGCACGACGTGCGCAGCTATCGGCAGCTACCGCTCAACCTGTTCCAGATCCAGACCAAATTCCGCGACGAGCTGCGCGCTCGCGCGGGCCTGATGCGCGGCCGCGAATTCATCATGAAAGACGCGTATTCCTTCCACGTCAGCGAGGAAGATGCCCTACGCGAGTACAAGGTCATGTACGACGTCTATACGCGCATCTTCACCCGCTGCGGTCTGGCCTTCCGAGCGGTCGAGGCAGATACCGGCGCCATCGGGGGATCGCAATCGCACGAGTTCCAGGTGCTGACCGAGACGGGCGAAGACGCGATCTTGGCCTGCGACAAATGCAGCTACGCGGCCAATGTCGAAGAGGCAAAGGCGCGCTCGACGCAGCCGGCGCCCGCGCCCGCCACGCCAATCCCGGCCATCGAGAAGCTGGCGACCCCGGGCAAGCGGACCATTGAAGAGGTCACGGCTTTCCTTGCCTGCCAGCCGCGCGACCTGGTCAAGACCCTCATCTATCTGGCCGACGGCAAGCCGGTGGCGGTGCTGGTGCGCGGCGATCGGACGGCGAACGACGTCAAGGTCAAGCGCGCGCTCGGTTGCACGGAGTTGGTTTTGGCCGCGGACAAGGCCGTGGAGGAGGTCACCTCGGCGCCGGTCGGTTTTGCGGGCCCGGTGGGGCTACGCATCCCCATCTATTGCGACGACGAGGTGTGCGGCCTGCCTTCATTCATATGTGGCGGGAACGCCGCGGACCTGCACCTGCGCAACGTGGTGCCCAAGCGCGACTTTTCGGCCACCCAGTGCGGCGATTTCCGTCAAGCCGCCGCGGGCGATGCCTGCCCGCGCTGCGACGGTGGGCATTTCACCAGCTATCGCGGCATCGAGGTCGGGCAGGTCTTCTTCCTGGGCACCAAGTACTCGGCGCCCATGCGGTGCAATTTCCTCGACGGGGAAGGCAAGGAGAAGCCGATGGTCATGGGCTGCTACGGCATCGGCGTGACCCGCATTGCGGCGGCCGCCATCGAGCAGAATCATGATGCCGACGGGATCATCTGGCCGGTGCCCATCGCGCCCTTCGAGGTCAGCTTGCTCTCGCTGCAAGCCGGCGACGCGCAGGTGACGGCGGTGGCCGACCGCCTGGAAAGCGAATTGCAGCGGGCCAACATCGACGTGCTCTATGACGATCGCGAGGAGCGGCCGGGGGTGAAGTTCAAGGACGCGGATCTCATCGGACTGCCTTACCGTATCGCCGTGGGCAAGAAGGGGGTGGCCGAGGGCGTGGTCGAGCTGAAAGCGCGGCGCTCGCCCGAGGTGGTGAAGGTGAAGATCGAGGACGTGGTGCGCGTGCTGGCCGAGAAGATCGAGCGCGAGCGGGCAGGGGGGCGGGTGCCGTGAGCGCCAGCGCGATCCCGGCGCGCGAGCGCGTGATCGTGGCGCTGGACGTGCCGGATGCGAAGGCGGCCAGCGATTTTCTCGATCGGCTGGAGGGACAGCCGGCCTTCTACAAGGTCGGACTCGAGCTGTTCGTGGCCGAGGGCGTGCGAGCCATCGAGGCCGTGCGCCGTCGCGGAGGCAAGGTCTTTCTCGATCTCAAGTTGCACGACATTCCCGAGACGGTGGCGCGCGCCGTGGCTTCGGCCATGAGCCTGGGCGCCGAGTTGCTGACCGTCCACACCGCCGGCGGCCTGAGCATGATGAAGCGAGCCGCGCAGGCGGCGCAGGGCCGGGCCAAGCTGCTGGGCGTGACCGTGCTGACCAGCCTGGCGGAGGACGACCTGCGCGCCGACGGCATCGCGGGCAGCATGCGCGAGGCGGTGGTGCGGCGGGCCCAGCTGGCCGCGCAGGCTGGCCTCGCGGGTGTGGTCTGCTCGCCCCAGGAAGTGGCCGACGTGCGCCAGGCGTGCCCGTCGCTGCTGCTGGTGGTGCCCGGGGTGCGGCCCGCGGGAGCCGAGAAGGGCGACCAGAAGCGGGTGGCCACGCCGGGCTCGGCCATCGCGGCGGGCGCGGATTACCTGGTGCTGGGCCGGCCCATCCGCGACGCCGCGAGCCCGGCGGCGGCGTTTGCCGCGGTGGTGGCCGAGGTGACAAGCGCGCTGGCGGGAACGTGAACGGGTGACACAAACCGGATCATCGCGGGTGGTGTTCGGGATTCGGCCGGTGGAGGAGCTGTGTCGGGCGCGGCCGCGCGAGGTCGCGGTGGTCTATCTGGCCGAGGGGTACCGCTCGCGCGAGATCGAAGCCACGCTGGCGGCGGCCAAGGATCGCGGCATAACCGTCGAGATTCGGCCGCGCAGCCTGGTCGCCGATCTGGCCGGGGCGCCGGCCCATCAGGGCATCGTGGCCATCGCCGGCGAATACCAGTACAGCCGCATCGAGGACATGCTGGCCGCGGCGCAAGCGGCGGGCGAGGCACCCTTGCTCTTGCTCCTCGATTGCATCACCGATCCACAGAACTTCGGGGCGCTGGTACGCAGCGCGGAGGTGCTGGGCGCCCATGGCGTGATCATCCCCGACAAGCACGCGGCGCCGGTGACCGGCGCGGTGGTCAAGGCCTCGGCCGGCGCGAGCGAGCGCATGCGCATCGCGCGCGTGCGCAACCTGCTGGGCACGATCGACTGGCTGGCGGCCGAGCCGCACGTTCGGGTGTGGGGCGCGGCGGCCGAACGGGGCGTGCCCTTGGTTGAGGCGGACTTGCGTGGCCCGACGGGATTGGTAGTGGGCGCCGAGGGCCGCGGTCTGCGCGAGGCGGTGGCGCGGCGCTGTGGCGGCATCGTGCAGATCCCGCAACGCGGGCAGGTCGCCTCGCTCAATGCCTCGGCGGCCGGCGCGATCCTGCTCTACGAAGTCATGCGCCAGCGCGCGGCCCGGCCGTAGCCATTCAGCTTGCCGACCGGATCAGCCGGCCGCCAGAGGAGGCTTCAGGCTCCAGACTTCGGGCTTCAGACCATCCGTAGCCGCTGTCGCCTGCAGGTTGGCCTACCTGACCTTGCTGCCGGGCTGGAAACCGGGCAGCAGACGCGGGTCCTTGAGAACCGCTGGCAGAGCGGCAACGGCGACGTCGTGCCTTCCCACGACCCCGATTACGATCCCAACCACGATCCTGCTGCCGCCCACACGGACTACAAACGCAGCGGGGTGAGACCTCGCTAGTACCGTTGAAAAGCCCTTGCGGGTCAGTTCGCCCTGAGCAGGACGACGTCGTCGATCCAGAAGTCGAGCAGTCCGACAACGGCGCTCCCGAACTGAATGCGGCTGACCTGGTCGCTGGCAAAGACGGCCGGCGCACCATTGCCCGTCTGAGAGAATGTGGGGTCGTCGAAGCGGACGACATAGCGATGCCAGGTGGGCGTCAGCAAGAAGTTCTTGCCGTAGGAATCGTAGTTCTGCACGGCATCGAGATCGTGCGTACCGACGCTGACGCGCATCTTGCCCACTCCGCGCGCCGAAAAGGCCAGGCCGACGTACTTCGAGAGATCGACGCCCATCCAGTTCGCGGCGAGCAGCGTGGCGCAGGCCCAGCCATTCTGCGGTACCGTGGACGTCAGGTGGATGGCTTGCGCGCTGCCGTTCGCGCCATGGGCTGAGGTCACGAAAGGATGTGGCGTGACCGTGGTGGTTGAGTCGGAATCCCCACTCCACGACGTGAACAGGGGCGAGCGGGCTTGCAGATCCCCATCCTCGAAATCGTCAACCAAGTCCTCGGCCAAGTTGGCCGCGCAGGGGGCCACCTTGCCGGCGCACTTGAAGGCCTGCACGTAGGCGGGCAGGCAGCCGTCCGACGGCGGGACACCCTGCCACAGGCGGCCGCAGACCGGCTGGCTCTGTGTCTTCGTGCAGGCGAACAGAGCATCCAGCTCGGAGGTGCAATCGCAGCGGCTGCCCAAGATATCCCCGGTCCAGCGCGCGCAGTCTTCCAGACAATCGTTGGTGCCGGCGTAGCAGGTGGGCAGGCTGGTCGTGACCGAGGCGCAATAGGCCGAGCAGGAGTCGAGGATATGATTGCCTTCACCCTTGGCCACCAGAGAGCCCAGCACCACCTCGTACCACAGCGTGGTCACACCCGCGCCGATGGTGAAGCTGGCGGTGCCGGTCCCCGAAACCGGCACGCTGGCCATGCGCTGGCCCCGGCCGTCGAGGGCGAACACCGCAACCTCGCTGGCCGCGCGAGGCAGCGTCACCTTGGCGGAGATGACCTCCACGCGCGTGGGCGCGTGACCCCAGTTCGTGCCCAGGGAAGTCTTGCTCGCGTTCCACTGCATCTCCGTGTTGCGGACATCGCCGGTGGCCGAGAGCAACGCGCGACCCGCGCCCGTGGCGAACGAATCGCCCTCGGTCAGCTCCAGCAGAAGCACACTGTGCCCGGTCAGGCTCGTGCCGGGTTGGAAGGTCACACACGGTCCCGA
>Ga0335069_10005004_pt1 | contig 19508 bp, 13 predicted proteins | sample Lox_Sample_11_FD_206714 | JGI IMG/M metagenome (GOLD analysis project Ga0335069, IMG submission 206714) | Soil microbial communities from Loxahatchee National Wildlife Refuge, Florida, United States - Lox_Sample_1.1 | ecosystem: Environmental > Terrestrial > Soil > Wetlands | place: USA... | reverse complement strand
CGGATAGCTCCCGAAAACTTCGCCCTGTACTTCCTTTGCACACAGCGCGATTGCCTCCGGGTTTGTGTCGCAGAGAGCGAGGTGATTGAGCCCGAGAGATTTCAGGTTTTTTGCATGGCGCCGCCCGATAGAACCACATCCCACCACCAGCGCCCGATAGTTGACCCAATCAGCCGATGTAGACATGAAAAATCTTTAAGATCGCGCCAGCCGGAACTTGCACACCGCGCTATTTCTTCGCATAGTGACCCAGCACTTTATGCACGGCACGGATCACGTCGTCGACATCCCGATCCGTCATAGAGTGAAACATCGGCAGGCTGATCAGCCGCTCATACGCGTCTTCGGCGACTGGGCACACGCCGGGTTGTCCCGCAAAGCGTTCGCGATAATAAGGGTGCAGATGCACAGGGACGTAGTGCACGTTGACTCCGATATTCTCTGCGCGAAGTGCGCCGAATATTTCAGCGCGTCCCACGGTCAGCGACTCGAGTTCGAGGCGCACCGGGTACAGGTGCCAAGCGGGAGCGACATCTGCGCGAACCGCGGGAAGGCGCACCGGTAGTCCTGCGAAGGTGCGCGTATATCGGTCGGCAATCTCGCGGCGGCGGACGACATTCTCCCGCAGTTTGCCTAACTGCGAAAGTCCCAAGGCACATGCGATATCGGTCAGCCGGTAATTGAATCCCAGCAGCACCATCTCGTAAAACCATTGGCCGGCTTCGTGTCGCTGGCGGGCCTCGCTGCTGATTCCATGATTGCGAAATCGCCGAAGAGTCTCCGCCAGCCGGGCGTCATTGGTGGTGACCATTCCACCCTCGCCCGTCGTGACGTGTTTGACGGGGTGAAAACTGAACACCGTCATGTCTGCAATGCTGCCGACGGGCTTGCTGCAGTATTCCGCGCCCAGCGCGTGGCAGGCATCTTCGATCAGGATTGCACCAGCCTTGCTGGCTAGCTGTTGCAGTTCTTCCAGCGCGGCGGGGTGGCCGGCGTAATCCACTGCAATCACCGCCTTGGTCCGCGGCGAAATTTTCTCCGCCACTTTTTGCGGATCGAGATTCAGCGTGTCGTCGCTGACATCGGCAAAGGTCGGCGTTGCCCCCTGATACAAAACGCAATTTGCGGTGGCGCAAAAGGTCAGCGGCGTGACGACTGCCTCGTCTCCCGAACCAAGACCCGCTGCGAACGCGGCGCCGTGCAGCGCCGCCGTGCCCGAACTGAAACTCACAGCAAAGCGGGCGCCCACTCGCCCCGCAAATGCCTCTTCAAATTGCTGAACCTTTGGTCCTGTGGTCAGCCAATCGGATCTCAGGACTTCGACGACAGCCCGGATGTCGGCCTCATCCAGATTCTGTTTGCCGTAGGGAAGAAGCGTCTCCCGCACCGGCGCGCCGCCTTGAATCGCGAGCGGCTCCAGTTTTGTTGAGAGGGCGGTCATGCTAGGCGGAGGCGGGCAGGGCCTCTGCGGCGCGGGCTTCCGGAGCGACCAGTTCTTCCAGTTCCCGCCGTGTCAGCCATTGATCGTTTGTGTCGCTGGAATATCGAAACCCTTCCGGCAGAGCCTTGCCACGAACCCAATTCTCCGCCTTCCACCAGGGATGCGCGGGCTGGATCACGAACATCTCTTCTGTGGCGACCGCATGTCGTGATTCGTCGTCGGAGACGAGCACCTCATGCAGCTTTTCTCCCGGGCGGATGCCGATGTATTCCACTTCGCATCCGGGGGCAATCGTTTCCGCCAGGTCCAGCAGTCGCATGCTTGGAATCCGCGGCACGAAGATTTCACCGCCGTGCATCTGCTCCAGGCAGCGGACGACAAACTTCACACCATGCTCAAGCGTGAGCCAGAAGCGGGTCATGCGCGGATCGGTGATCGTGATCTTGCCCCGCCGCCGCTGCTCGAGAAAAATCGGAATCACGCTGCCGCGGCTTCCAACGACATTGCCGTAGCGCGCGCAACTGAAGCGCGTGTCCTGCGCTCCGGCATAGGCATTGGCCTGGACGAACATCTTCTCCGAGCACAACTTCGTGGCACCGTAGAGATTGATCGGATTCACCGCTTTGTCCGTGCTCAGCGCCAGAATCCGGCGCACGCCCTGGTCGATCGCCGCATCGATCACATTGCGGCCGCCCATGATGTTGGTCTGGATGGCTTCGAAGGGGTTGTATTCGCAGGCGGGAACCTGCTTGAGAGCTGCGGCGTGGACGATGACCGTCACACCGGCAAAAGCCCTCTTCAGGCGTTCCACGTCGCGCACGTCCCCGATGAAGTAGCGCAAGCTGGGATGATCGAATCCCGCCGTTTGCATCTCGTGCTGTTTCAGCTCATCGCGGCTGAATACCACCAGTCGGTGCGGCTGATAGTCGCGGAGCATGATCTCCACGAATTTCTTGCCAAACGATCCCGTCCCACCTGTGACCAGCACCGATTCCTGCGACCAATTCACCATTCTTGTCCCTTCGGGTAGTGAAGGAAGAGCAACCTTTTGATCCGATCGAAGTTTCTTAGCTAGCAAGTATAGCTGAGGGTAGGGGAACCTCGAGCGGGGGGAATCAAAATAGGCTCGCTGATGATGAGCAATTTGCGAGCGTTTTGCGCGGCCCGAATGTTAAAATCGGGCATTCCACATAAAAGGCCACTTCCGTTTGCCAGTACCGGCTGCGAGGAAAGCTGGTGTACGCCCGGCAATGAAATGCCGGGTAGTGGCGCGAAAAAAGATCAGGAGCGGGAATGAGTTTGGGACCACTGGTTCCGCGAAACAACGACGGGTTGCGTGAGATCCAGTCGCTAGAACCGGCAGAAATCAGCCGGCCAGTCGCGGCCGGCCTTTATAACGTGCTGCCCGCGCAAGAGTCTCCTCTGCGCGAGTACATGCGCGTCCTCATCAAGCGCAAGTGGGTGGTAGTTTCTTGCATTGTGGGCATCTTCGCGGCAGTTGCGATTGCCAGCCTCCGGCAGACTCCCGTGTACGAGGCCGTCGGCAGCATCGCCGTCAACAAGGCAGACCCGAATATCATCACCTTCAAGGATTCCGGGCCTGTCGTCGACTATTACGATCCCGCCGACATCGACACCGAAGTTCGCATTCTGCAAAGCGACTTGCTGGCTCTTCAGGTCATTCGGCAGCTGAACCTCGATAAGCGTTCGGAATTCGGGGGACGACCCGAACAGAAACAACCCAATCTCGTCGCCGATCCGCTGCAGTCCGATTCTGCTCGAACATCGGCTCTGCTGGGTGCCTTCCGCGGCAATCTGCACGTAGGTCTTAGACCCAACACTCGAATCATCGAAATTCACTACAACAGCACCGACCCGCAACTCGCCGCCAGTGCCGTAAACACTCTCGCCGCGACGTACATTGAGCAGAACTTCAAGACAAAGTTTGAATCGACGATGCAGGCTTCCGATTGGCTTTCCAAGCAGCTCGTCGACCTGCAGATGAAGATGGAGACTTCGCAGGAGAAAGTTGTCCGGTATCAGAAGGAACACGAAATTCTCGGCATCGACGAAAAAAATAACATCATCACCGAGAAGCTCGATGAAATTAACAAACAGCTCACTGCTGCCGAGTCCGATCGAATGCAGATAGAGGCGGCTTATCGTCAGACGCAATCGAGTGGCCCGGACGCGCTGGTTTCCGCGATCAGCGCTGACTCGGGTGGCAATGGAGCACCCAAACTACTGGAAGGGCTTCGTGAACAGCAGGCGTCCCTGAAAATCCAGATCGCGGACCTCAGCACCCAGTTTGGCCCGTCATATCCTAAGCTTGCTCAGTTGAACAATCAGCTCAAGGAAATCGATCATCAGTTGCAGCTGGAAGGCAACAAAGCGGTCGAACGCTTGCGAGGTCAATATGGGGCGGCCGTGCAACGCGAAAACATGCTGCGCGACTCGTTCGAAAAGCAGAAGCAGCAAGCGAACAAGTTGAATGAGAGCGCGATCGAATACAGCATGTTAAAGCGCGATGCAGAGTCTTACCGCACTCTGTATGAGGGGCTGTTGGAGAAACTGAAAGAGGCGGGAGTGACGGCCGGGCTGCGATCGAGCAATTTCCGCATCGTCGATGCCGCGCGGGTGCCGGTTTCTCCTGTTGAACCGAATATTCCCAGGAACCTGGCTTTCGCGCTTGTGCTCGGCATCATTACAGGTCTCGGTCTGGCTTTCCTGCTGGAGAACATGGACAACACGGTGCGCACTCCAGAGCAGGCGCAAGCGCTCTCGGCGTTGCCTTCGCTGGGAATGATCCCGCTGGGCTCGAAGACCACGAATCCGGCAAATTCGACGAATCGTCTGGCGTTGACATCGTCGAAGGAAGCGGTCGAAACGGTCACACAGGTCCGTCCGCAGTCGCAAATGGCAGAGTCGTATCGCGCTTTGCGCACTTCCCTGCTCTTGTCGAACCTTGGGGCCCCGCCCAAGGTGATCATGGTAACCAGCGCGCGACCGCAAGAAGGCAAGACCACGACGAGCATCAATACGGCGATCGTCCTGGCGCAAAAAGGAGTACGCGTTCTCCTGATCGATGCCGACCTGCGCCGCCCCAGCATCCACAAAACGCTCGGCATGGGTCCACGCAGCGGCCTCAGCAACGTGCTCACAGGCAGCGCGACAGTTCAGCAAGCGATCACGACGTCTCCGGTTCTGCCCAATCTTTCGATTCTTCCGGCGGGCACGCCACCGCCAAATCCCGCTGAGCTTCTCGCCTCTTCGAACATGCGGGAGTTGATCGATTCTCTGCGCGACCAATACGATCACATCGTGATCGACACTCCGCCCACGCTTTCCGTGACGGATGCGGTGGTGCTGTCGCCACGCGCCGACGCTACAATTCTGGTGATTCGCTCTGGACAGACGACCAAGCAGGCCCTGCGCCGCTCTCGTGACATTCTCGTTCAGGTCAACGCCCACGTTGCCGGCGTGCTGCTGAATGCCGTCGATCTCACCTCTCCCGACTACTACTACTATTACGAATACCAGGGCAAATACAGTCACTACTATCAGGAAGAACCTGAGGGTGGCCCGGAAACTGAAACCAAGGCGGCATCGGGGGCATAGAGCGGTCGCCGTTGTCAGTGATATTCTCTCTGCCATCGCAGCGGCCGTTGGAGTTTCTGCAAGCGCGAATGGCTCCTGGTGGCTGTGGCCTTGTTCGTAGTCGATGCGATGACCACTTCGCTCTCAAACCGGCAACGTGTGCAATTCTCGGCGGTGCTTGCCGCGGCGGTCTGCGTGTACTTGGGGCTTTGCGTGAAAGAGTACCTCGCCAGCTACATGGCGGGAACTCCCAGCCTGTCGCGCCTGGAAAGGGCAGTAGCGCTCTCTCCCGGAAACGCCGACTATCGGCATCGGCTCGGCCGTTATCGCGCGTTTGTGGCAGGTGACTATCCGGGCGCGGTTGCAAACTATCGCGCTGCCACTGCGCTCAACCCAAACGATGCTCACTACTGGTTCGACCTGGCCGGGGCATATCAGGTAGTTGGCGATGCCGAAGGCCAACGCGCGGCGCTCGAGCGAGCCCTCCAGGCCGAACCGACTGCCCCGGATGTTGCCTGGGTCACGGCGAATTTCTTTCTGGTTGACGGAGAGATCGAACGTGCGCTGCATGAGTTCAATGTAGTCCTGCAAAATGATCCCTCCCGTGTGGCCGCTTCTTTGCAGGCTTGCTGGCGGGTGCGGCCCGACGCCGATGCTCTGCTCAACGGCGTAGTCCCCGCTCGCCCGGATTCCCTGCTTGCGTTTCTTGCGCTGCTGGTGTCCCAACGCAGTACCGAGGCCGCCATCAAAACCTGGGATCATCTCGCTCAACTCCACGAGAAGTTCGAACCGCGCTACCTTTTCGAATATGTGCGCTTCCTGATCCAAGAAAAGCGGCCAGAAGCTGCGATGGCCGCATGGCAACAGTCGGCAAACACACTGGGATTGTCTGCCTACTTGCCAAGTGAGGCGAATCTGGTTGTCAACGGAGATTTCGGCCTCGATATCCTCAATGGAGGATTTGACTGGACCTACGTGAACCGCACGGGGGTGCGACCGTTGCTCGATCCGGCTGAGTTTCGGGAAGGACATCGCTCGCTCTCGTTAACGTTTGAGGGACCGGGGATCGCCGACGCTGGAGTTCAGCAACTTATTCCGGTTCACGGGGGAAGCCCTTACGAATTCTCGGCCTACTACAAGGCGGGTGAGTTTGAAGGCGCCGGTGGTCCACAAATCGTGCTTCGCGATGTCTATAGTGGCGCGGTTCTTTACGCCAGCGATCCCCTGACCGACGCGGACTTCTGGAAAGAGGTGCACTCCCGTTTTAAGACTCCCGACTCTACCGTTTTACTAAGTCTGGCTGTCGAGCGGATTCCCGCCGGAAGTCCCATCCGCGGGAAACTCTGGCTCGACGATTTTGTGCTCGCGCCCGAGACGGCGGCAACAGCAGATGGGAGCAAGCCATGAGTTCAGCGCTGGCGCTGCAACCGGAATCGGCTCCAACTCCCAAGCCCACAGCGGCACCTCGCCTCACCAACTCCCTGGTACTCGCAGTCGCCGGCGTTATTCTGTTGCTGGCGCCTCTTGCTTTCGGAGCGGTCGAGCCATGGTCCATCCTTGCTCTTGAACTCGGTGCGGCGCTTTGCCTGGTAGTTTGGGGAGCCCGCCAGTGGCTCAAGTCGCAGATCGAAATAGTGCCCAACAACCTGTACCTCCCGATGGCCTTGTTTTTCTGCCTGGCGGTTGCGCAGTGGGCATTTGGGACAACGGCATATCGCTTCGTCACCTACAACCATCTACTCGAGTATGCGGCCTACGGCATGCTCGCCTTCGTCGTGACGCAGGCACTGCGCCGCTCCTCGCAGTTTGAGTCCATGTCCCTCTGGATCACAATTTATGGAGGCGCTGTGGCTATGTTCGCGGTCCTCCAGGGAATTGCGCCAAACGGAAAGATCTATTGGATCTGGCCCGCGGAGCAAGGCGGACTAATCTATGGGCCTTACGTGAATCACAACCACTATGCGGGCTTGATGGAGATGCTCTTGCCCTTCCCGTTGGTCATGGCCGCCACGCGAGTGCGCGAGGGGCATTGGAGGAGGGCAGTCACGGCAACTGCGGCGCTCATGGCGGGGAGTATTTTCCTCTCCGGATCTCGCGGAGGCATGCTGGCTTTCGCGGCCCAAGTGATCGTGTTGGCGATCTTGCTGGTCCGCGCTCGTAAGAATAGTTGGAGACAGCCCTTGATGCTCGCAGTAGTCCTGGCTGCGTTCATTGCCTTTTTGCTGTGGCTGGGCGGAAGCGAATTGACGAAACGCCTGGCCAGCATTCACACGGAAGCCCAGGCCGAACTGACTCGCGGCACCCGCCTCGCCATCGATCGCGATTGCCTGCGCATGCTGATGCACAGACCTCTGCTTGGCTGGGGCCTGGGGACATTTCCCATCGTGTATCCCCAGTTCCGAAGTTTCTATACCACGTTTTTCGTGAACCAGGCTCACAATGACTACCTCCAGCTAGCCGTGGAAATGGGCTTGGCGGGCATCGCCATCGCGGTATGGTTTCTGGTCCTTGTCTTCCGCCGGGCTTTCTCCAAACTGCAGGACTGGACCGATAGCGGCACCGGCACGCTAACGGTAGCGGCTCTACTGGGTTGCGTTGGCATCCTGGTGCATAGCTTTTTTGACTTCAATTTGCAGATTCCCGCGAACGCTGCCATCTTCTACGTCCTCTGCTCCATCATTGCTGCGCCGCCGCTACAGGAGTCCCACCGGAAACGCGTGGCGCGACGTCATAATCTCATCGTGGAACTGCGGCCCGGCGACACAGCAGCAAGCTAGCTTCGCAAGAATCTACGCACGGAAGACCGAATCCCGAAGGCAGGCAACAGAGAGGTATCTACTTGCTACCGCATTACTTAGGTAATGACACTCTTCTTTTCCGGCTCTCGTCCGTGATATAACGCGTTTAGCTGTTCTGGTTGGCTCTAAGCTGGGAAATACCGAGAATCACCGGCTTGGTTTGGATTCAAGAGCAGGAACAGAGGAGGCATCGTGACTGAAGCACGTACCGGAAAAAGATTTCCGTTGCATTTGCCGATCAAGATTCACAAAGAGGATTCCGCCCTCGACGCCAAAGGCGTTACCGGCGATTTGAGCGCCGCCGGCGTCTACATCCGCGCCGATGCGTCGCTTGATGTCGGCTCGCCGGTGGAATTCGAAATCACTCTGCCGCCCGAAGTGACTGGCGGCAAAGACGACGTAGTGATTCAGTGCCGCGGCCGCGTTGTGCGGACCGACGAACCCACTGCGGGCGCTGCCACCGGCGAGAACCGGGGCGTTGCCTGCGTCATCGATTCTTACGAGTTTGTTCGCAACTAGGGAGCGCCATCCATGTTGAAACTGATTCTGGCCGACAACCAAGCAATTTTCCGCGCGGGCATCGCGAAAGTATTGGCCGTTGAAGACGAAATGCGCATCGTTGCCCAGGCGCAAACCGCCGAACAGATGTTCATGGCGCTCGACAAGTTTCGCGCCGCCGTGCTCGTCATTGCCGGAGGATTTCACTCCGACTTCAATTCCGTGCTTTCCGCCGCCAACAAGAACAAGACGCGCGTCGTCGTGCTCGCCGATACCGGAGAGAGCGCGCAGAGATATATGGCGGCCGGCGCCCACGGCGTCGTCTATCGCAACGTCACCAGCCCGGCGCTCGTCGATTGCGTTCGCAAGGTCGCGCGCGGCGAGAACTGGGTGCAGGACATGGCCGTGCCGAGCGAGTTGACCGAAAACGATATGGTCGGCCTGCGCGTCCGCGACCGCCTGACGGCCAAGGAGCTGCGCATTGTCGCCCTCATCGTGCAGGGCTACAAGAACAAGGAAATCGCCACGCAACTCGGGACCACCGAGCAGGTGATCAAGAACTATCTGCGCAACGTCTACGACAAGATTGGCGTGTCGGACCGGCTGGAACTGGCGTTGTTCACCATTCACCACCGTATATTGAATGAAGCGGCGGCGGCAACTGCGGCGGCAGCGATTCCGGCTGCGGTGCAGGGAGCCGGTGTCGCCAACTAGAAACAACTCCACTGCCACGAAAAACGCCGCCCTTTCGGACGGCGTTTTTCTTTTTCTTCGGGGATTACGGATTGCACGTGTTGTTCTGGTGGTTGGGGTTGGTACACAGCGGTCCGAGGTTCGTATTGGCATCGGGGACGCTAATCATGGCTACCGGGCCCGCCTTGTGCTCGCCGTTGAACGGAGTGGGTTTGGTCACATCGAAGGTGCAGCCATTTACGTTTGCATCGTTCGGATCGTTGAACCAGAAACCGACGTGGAACGTGTTCAGGGGCGCAAGCGAAGCGTCGGGGTCAAATCCGAAGATCTGATCTAAGAGAATCGTCTTGATGGTCGTCTTGAAGTGACCCTTCGCATTTGCCTGCAGATCGCTCTGATACCAGGCAAGTCCGAAGTTAGTGAAGTTGGGATCGGGGTTACCGTTGGAGAGCAGATTGCTCCGCTGAACGGTGAACATGTCGAACGCCAGTTTCGATTTGAAGTTTTCGCCTTCAATCGTGAGCGTGTCCGCGAACTTTCCGCGAACGACGGTCACATGGGCTGAAGGGTTCGGTCCGCCCGGTTCGCCCAGGCACGGAAGGAATTTCTGGTTGGGAAAGAGGTCAAATTCGGTCTTGTTCGCCTGGGCTACTGCCAGAGAACCCAGGAATGTCAGGACGACGATCGCGGCCACGAAGTTAAAAGCAACTCGGCCTGTCTGGTGTGCAGAAGATTTCACAGTAGTGTTCTCCTCATGTTGTTAAGAAATTTGACGTCCGAGCCCAAGCCATTTCGACCATCGAAAGTCTGGCGACATGTTCCCCTTGCCGGAGCTCGGCCGTCTTGCCGCCCCTACGCCGCTCCACTACAATTCCCGCAGAGCCGCCACCGGGGCAAGGCGAACTTAAGCCTTTGCGCCGCGCGCCGTCTTAAAGGCAGCGCAAGGAAGTTATAAGAAATTTCCAAATCCCTTCCAAGCGGACTCATGTCTTTGGAAACCAAGACCTTGTACGAGTTTGCGGACTTCCGCCTCGACCTCGAGCAGCATCAACTGCTGCGTCAGGGCCAGCCCGTTCCGCTCGCTCCCAAAGCCTTTGACCTTCTGGTGGTGCTCGTCCAGAGCGGTGGACGCCTTTTGACAAAGGACGAGTTGATGAAGCGCGTCTGGCCGGACAGCTTCGTCGAAGAAGCGAACCTGACAGTTAATATTTCCTCGCTGAGAAAAGCGCTCGGCGATCCGATGCAAGACCGGCCGCTCATCGAAACCGTCCCCAAGCTCGGCTATCGATTCGCAGTACCGGTGAAAGAACTGGTAGCCCCGACTCCGCGTGTGCCGATGGCAGTTCCCGTACCGGAGCTAGCTCCCCCCGACGTGTCGCTCGCTCGCCGTCATCGAGGTTCGTATTTCCGAATCACCGCGATCCTGATCGGATTGCTGATTGTCGCGTTCGCTTTTTTTCGGTTTACGCCGCGGACCCACAAGATTCAAACCCTGAATGCCGCTCCGCCCCGGCGTTTAGCCATACTTCCCTTCCAGAATCTGCGCCACGATCCCGATGCGGACTTCCTCGGCTACTCTCTGGCCGATGCTGTGATCACGAAGCTCGGCTACTTTAAGTCCTTGCGCGTGCGTCCATCGTATGCGATCTCAAAGTACAGAGGCTCAGGCGCGGACATCCCTCAGGTAGCGCGTGATCTGAATGTGGATACGGTGGTCACCGGCAATTACATTCGCGACGGGCAGGACCTGCGCATCACTTGCCAACTCGTCGATGTCGGAAGCCAGAGCATCCTCTGGAACGGAACGTTCGACCTCAAGTACGCCAATCTTCTCGCCGTTCATGATGATTTGGCACGACAGGTCGTGCAGGAATTGGAGCTGCATCTGTCGCCTTCCGAGGCAGAGCGGCTAAAACCTGACAAGCCGGTCGAAGCGCAAGCCTACGAGTACTATTTGCGGGGTGTCGACCTTTACTCCAAGAGCGATTACGGCCTGGCAACCAAAATGTTTGAGAAGTCCATGGAACTGGATCCCAACTACGCGCTGGCGTGGGCTTATCTTGGCCGCTCTTACAATGCCAGCGCATCGTTCCAGTTTGGCGGGCGCGACGACTACGCCAAGGCGCAAGCGGCTTTTGCGAAGGCTCTCGCTCTGCAACCGGAACAAATTGAAGCCCGCATCTACATTGCGAATTTTTTCACCGATACGGGAAGCGTCGAGCGCGCTGTTCCCCTTCTGCGCGATGCGCTCAAGACAAACCCCGACCACGCGGAGGCCCACTGGGAACTGGGGTACGCCTATCGTTTTGCCGGCATGTTGCAGGAATCGGTCACGGAATGCGAACTGGCACGCCGTCTCGATCCCGGCGTAAAGATTCACAGCTCCGCGTTGAACGCCTATCTCTACCTCGGCGAGTACGACAAGTTTGTGGCCGCGCTGCCACAAAGTGACGATGTGGCTTTCGTTCGCTTCTACCGCGGATTTGCCGAGTACTACGCCAACAGAAAAGAAGATGCCGTCCGAGACTTCGATCACGCTTACGAACTGGATAAAAATCTGATGCAGGCGCAGGTGGGAAAGGCCCTGAGCTACGCGATCGGCGGGAAAACTGCTTTAGGGCTTGAAGTGCTGCGCGCAGCGGAAAAGAAGATTCAGGAGCGCGGCGTCGGTGACTCTGAGGCGATCTACAAGGTCGCACAAGCAGACGCCGAACTTGGCAACAAAGCCTCGGCACTCCGCCTCTTGCGGCTCAGCATTGAAAACGGTTTCTTCGCCTATCCCTATTTCGCTACGGATCCACTACTCAACGGACTCCGCCAAGAGCGTGAGTTCGAGCCGTTGATGCAAACTGCGAAGGAGCGGCATGAAGCATTCCGGAAAACGTTCTTCTAATGAAAATGCGCGGGCAAAATGCCCGCGCCACTTCCTGCGGTGGTTTTCTAAATCTTCTCGCCTACGCTCTTGGCTTGCGTGAACAAATAGAGGTAGTCAGGTCCACCGGACTTCGAATCCGTACCTGACATATTGAAGCCGCCGAAGGGGTGCGCACCGACCATGGCTCCGGTGCACTTGCGGTTTAGATATAGGTTGCCGACATGGAATTCGCGCACGGCACGATCCAGTTTTTCGCGCGAACTGGAGTACACCGCGCCCGTGAGCCCAAACTCTGTGTCGTTGGCGATTTCAAGCGCGTGATCAAAATTGCGGGACTTGATCACAGCCAGGACTGGGCCAAAAATCTCCTCCTGCTCTAACGTCGACTTCGGCGGAATGTCGGCGATGACCGTGGGCTGAATGAAGTAGCCGTCTCCTGCGCTCGTCGCCCGGCTGCCGCCCGTAATCACCCGCCCATCTTTTCTGCCGATTTCGATGTAGCGCAGAATGTCGTTCATCGAGCCTTCGTTGATCACGGCCGCCATCCCCGGGTTGTCGACTGGATCGCCGATCGTAATACGCTCCACACGAGCCTTCAGCTTCTCGAGGAACTTGTCGTAGATGCGCTCGTCGATGATGGCACGCGAGCAGGCCGAGCACTTCTGTCCCTGGAATCCGAACGCAGCCTGAGCAACACCCTCGACGGCTGAATCGATATCGGCGTCGGCATCGACAATGATCGCGTCCTTGCCGCCCATTTCCAGAATCGTGCGCTTAATCCAAAGCTGGCCCTTCTGCTGCGTCGCCGCCGACTGGTTAATGTGCAAGCCCACTTCGCGCGAGCCAGTAAACGCGATATAGCGCACCTTGGGATGCGCGACGAGTGCGTCGCCGAAGCTTGCGCCGCCTCCGGGGCAGAAGTTCACCACGCCCTCGGGCATGCCGCATTCTTCAAGCAATTCAACAAATTTTGCCGCAATCGTTGGTGAATCACTGGAAGGCTTCAAAACCACCGTATTGCCGCTGACGATCGACGCCAGCGTCATTCCCGCCATAATCGCGCAGGCAAAATTCCACGGCGGAATCACCGCGCCCACACCGAGCGGAATGTACGACAGCGTGTCGCGCTCGCCCGGCAGTTGGACCGGCGTCTCGGCCTTGGCGAATCGTAGCGCCTCGCGCGCGTAGAATTCGCAAAAGTCAATCGTTTCAGAAACGTCTGCATCCGCTTCCAGCCAGTTCTTCGACACTTCGAACACGAGCCAAGCCATGTATTCCAGCTTGCGCTCACGCATCACATCGGCCACGCGAAACAGCAGCGACGCACGTTCTTCGACTGTCGTCTGGCTCCACGTCTTGAATGCCTGCAGAGCCGCGTTGACCGCGGGTTCGACGTGATCTTTCCCTGCCTTCTGGTGCACGCCAACCACCTGCGACGGCTTTGCGGGATTGATCGAACGGATTTTGTCGGCGGTCTTGACGCGCTTCCCTCCGATGATGAGGTCGTATTCGCGCCCGAGTTGGTTGCGGACTTTGTCGATAGCCGCCCGCATTTTGCGGACGTTCTCTTCCCGCGTGAAATCGACGAACGCTTCGTTCTTGAACGGTCCCTCGTGCAGGCGGTTCTGTACGCGAGGCGGTGCTTCCATGGTGGCCATAGGAATTTCCTTTCTGGATGGCGGACTGCGAGACTTGCAAAACAGTTATTCTACACCCGGGACCGTGGGCCGCGCCTCGGAGAGGTTGCCATGGTTTCTGCCATTTAGATTGTGTTCTTCCCTTCCGATCACTGCGCATTTGGCATGTGATGCACGTGCCCCGGCAACGAGGGAGCCAGCGTAAATTGCTTATACTGAACCGGTACTAATGCGTCTTTGCCTTCAGCAATGTGAAAAGCTTGATTGATGCCCACGTGGCTGAATCGCTGCGTTGTCTTCGAGACCGGCCAGTTGATCTCAATCTCCTCAACCTCTGCTGCGTTCCCGATTCCGATATGCTGGCGCAGCGGATTCCCGCCAAAACTGGAGCCGTATCCGACCGTGCGGTAAATGCGGCGCTTGTTCTTGCCATTTTTCACCGTCACGCAGATACGCGCCCCGAACGCGGACCGGTTCGTTCGTACGCCTTCCAGTTCGAGCGTGATCCAGTGATTCTCCGGATGGCCTGGATTTTCGAAAAGAACACTTGCGTACGTGTCGCCAGCAAGCGCTCCACCGATGACTTCGAAGACGTCTTCGTTGCCATCGTTGTCGAGATCGCCAAAGGCGATGCCGTGTCCTTTCTGCAGGTGGCCGAAACCGCCTGACGTCGTTACATCCTGAAAGTTCTTGCCTTCGTTGTTGCGGAACATCCGGTTGGGGAGCAAGGCCTCGTAGGATGGATCACCCGTTCCCATATAGATGTCCAGCCACCCATCGTTGTCGAGATCGCCGAAGCCGAGCCCCATCACCAGAATCGCGCGGTCAAGCTTCATCAATTTTGTCGTATCCGTGAACGTGCCGTTGTGGTTGTTGTGGTAGAGCCTGGGCGTTTCCGCGTGCGAGAATTTTTTCATCTCGAAGGCGCCAACATCGTTGAACTCGTCGACCCAATATCCGGCCACAAAAATGTCAGGCCAATCGTCGTTGTCGTAGTCGAAGAAAAATGTCGAGAAACTGTGAACCGGTTCAGACACACCGGCTTGCTCGGTTACATCGGTGAATTGCCAGCGGTCCGGTCGCGGGGTTTTTTTGTCGCGCGGTCCATCGTTGCGCAACAGAATGTTTGGCTGGCTCTTGCGCGAGATGTAAAGATCAGGAAGCCCGTCGTTGTTGAAATCGCCCCAAGCCACGCCTTTGACAAAGCCGAGATCTGAGAGCTTGTTGGCGGCGCCAACCTCGGTAAATGTGCCGTCATGATTGTTGTGAAAGAGCTGCGACGGATACTTCTCGCGACCCATATCCTCGTGTCCAACGAAAAGGTCGAGCCATCCGTCGCCGTCAAAATCAGCCCACGCTGCAGTTTGCGTCGGGTAGAGTGAAAGCAGCCCCGCTTCCTCGGTAACGTCGTCGAACGTTCCGTTGCCGTTGTTGCGGAGCAATGACATCGGATATTTTCCGTGTTCGGCAAACCACCCGCCTCGGAGGATGAGCAGGTCGGGACGGCCATCGTTGTTGTAGTCGGCGCAAATTACATTCAGTCCGCCGGTTTCCCCAAGCAGGCCCGCTTCTTTTGTCCGCTCCGTGAAATAACCGTTGCCGTCGTTGTGAAAGTACCGAATCTGATCGAGCGGGCCGGATGACGACACAATGAGATCCAGCAGTCCATCGCCATCGAGGTCTTCCATTACCACTCCGCCGGAGCGTCCATTGGTGAGGATGCTCGCCGCCGGAGCGACATCTTTGAATCGTCCGACATCCGCATCCGAGGCGAATGCGCTGGGCGGAATCAGCCACTGCGGCGGCACACCTTCCGGATACTTTCCGAGCGCCATGTATGCAATATTCAGCAGCCAGCGCGCCTTCAGGTCTTTCGAGTTCTGCTGCAAGGCGGCCGTGTATTCCCGCACAGCGCCCTCCGCGCCGCGGGTCGCTTTGTGGATGCCTCCGCCGTGCAGCGGGAAAATGCACGAATCCTGGCCGTGCATGGCAAGGCAGTTCTCCTGTTCGCCAAGACGCAGGTAGGAAATCGCCAGCGCGTCGCGAACTTCTTTTTCAAACTTTGGCTCGAGGGGAAAATTCTTCTCGCGGCTGAGCTTGCGAATCGTTTCGAGTTGCTCGACTGACTTGGCGCTGTCTCCGGCGCGCAAAGCGCAATCGGCAATGGCTTTGCGAATCTGAAGCTCTTTGTCGAGCGCCGGCTTCGCGTCGAGCATTGACTCGAAATACCTGACGCGGTCGGCATCTTTGCTGGGATCGGTCTTCCAGTCCTGGTCGCGATAGATCTGCTGCAGCAGCGCGGCCATCTTCTTCGTGCCGGGCGATTGATAAGGCGGTAAATCAGCCGCCGCATAGGTCATAGTGGGGACGGTGCAGACTGTCAGCAGCAGGACAATGAGAGTTCGGCGCATGGATGACGATTCAGAGTATAGTCGCGCCGGAAAACGTCGAAAAGTATGAGAACGTCGGAGCCAGTCGGCCCGGCGCAACCAATTGATGTAGCATGCATGCATGTCGAGGCCAACGATGAACACGCGCCGGCAATTTATTTCTCAATCCGCCTTGCTTGCTGCTAGTGCGTTGTTTTTGTCTTCCCGCGTGAGCGCAGCCGAAGCTGCGCCGGTTCCGCATGTCAAGTTCCCTGCCGATCTCCGCGCGCGGTTGGCTGTGGCGTCTTATCCCTTTCGCGATTTCATTCTGCCCGCAGCCTATACCAGCCCTTCTGCGGCAAGCGGGACAAAAATGGAGCTGACCGAGTTTGCGGCGCACGTGAAGTCCCGCTTCCTCCTCGACAAGATCGAACCCTGGAGCAGCCATTTTCGCTCGCTCGACCCAAGGTACCTTGAAGGTTTTCGCGCCGCCCTGGACCGTGGTGGATCGTCGGTCGTCAATATCGCTTTTGACGGCGAACACAGCTTCTATGCGGCCGATCCTGAAGAGCGCAAGCTTGCCATCGCGAATAACAAGCAATGGATCGACGCGGCGGCTGTGCTCGGTTCTCCCAGCATTCGCACCCACGTTGCCACATCCGGCAACGAGCCACCTCATCTCGACCGTGCCGCCGACACATTGACGCAAGTCGCCGAATATGGCGCCGCGCGCAACGTAGTGGTTCATCTGGAAAACGACGACGGCGTCAGCGAGGATCCGGTCTTTCTCGTAAAGCTCATGGATCGCGTGAACAGTCCATGGCTGCGCGCTTTGCCCGATTTCGGCAATTCTCTGATGCACAAGCCACCAGAAGATGCCTACTCAGGTTTTGAGGCGATGTGCGGCAAGGCTTATGGAATCTGTCACGTGAAGCAATCGGAGTCCACGGAAAAAGGCGCCAATATCCAGGTCGATCTCGCCTACGCTTTTGGCATTCTGAAAAAAACCCGGTATCGCGGCTATCTTTCGATGGAATATGACAACTCGGGCGATCCTTACAAAGGCACCGACGAATTGATTGCCAAATCGCTGGAGTCGCTGGCCTAATCGCCGCTACGTGCGCACAGCGACAGGCTCCATCGCTTCTTCCGGCTCCAGTTTGGCCGTGAAGTGCCTCAAGAACGGCGCTTCATAGGTGAGTTTCATGCCCTTGATCTTGGCCCTTGCCTGCCAGACTTCCAGAATGACTTCCACCACATAGTCAATGTGACTTTGCGTGTACACACGGCGAGGAATCGCAAGCCGCACCAGGTCCATCTTGGCCTGCGGGCCGAACATCAAAGTTCCAATCTCCACACTGCGGATTCCGCCGGCGAGGTAGAGTTCGTTCGCCAACGCCACTGCGGGAAACTGATCCGGCGGAATCTGTGGGAGAAATGCACGCGCGTCAATATAGATTGCATGCCCTCCCGGTGGCTGCACGATGGGAACTCCGTTCGACGAAATATGGTTGCCGAGGTATCCAGTCGAAGCGATCCGGTACTGGAGATAGTCCTCGTGGAGCGCCTCCTGCACGCCGACCGCAATCGCCTCGAGGTCGCGACCCGCAAGCCCTCCATACGTGGGATAGCCTTCGGTCAGAATCAGCAGATTTTTTTCCTGCTGCGCCAGCAGATCGTCATTGGTGCAGAGGAACCCACCGATGTTTGCCATGCCATCTTTCTTGGCTGACATGGTGCACCCGTCGCCATAGCGGAACATCTCCTGCGCGATCTCTTTTGGCGATTTCCTGTCATAACCGCGTTCGCGTATCTTGACGAAGTAAGAGTTCTCCGCGAAGCGGCACGCGTCGAAATAGAGCGGGATCTTGTGTTTTCGGCAGACGGCGCTGACCGCCTTCACATTTTCCATCGAGACCGGCTGGCCGCCGCCCGAGTTGTTCGTCACTGTCAGCATCACCAGCGGCACGTGCTCTCGGCCCACCCTCGCGATGAGTTCTTCGAGCGCGGCTACATCCATGTTGCCTTTGAAGGGATGATGCACACTAGGCTGCCGGCCTTCCGGGATGACCAGGTCCACCGCCTCCGCGCCGACAAACTCTACGTTGGCGCGCGTGGTATCGAAATGCGTGTTGTTAGGAACAACATCGCCCTTCTTGCACATCACACTGAAGAGAATCCGCTCCGCCGCCCGGCCTTGATGAGTAGGAATGACATGCTTGTAACCGAAAATATCCTGCACGGAGGCCCGAAACTGATCGAAGCTGCGGCTGCCAGCATAGCTTTCATCGCCTTCCATCACCGCGGCCCACTGATGCGTGGACATCGCGCCGGTGCCGGAATCCGTCAGCAAGTCGATGAGCACATCATCGGCGGCAAGAAGGAAGAGGTTGTAGCTGGCGGCCCGGAGCAACTGCTCCCGTTCGGCCCGCGTCGTCCAGCGAATCGGTTCGACGCTTTTGATGCGGAAGGGTTCGATGATGGTGTGGGGCATGCAGTCCTCCCTTTCTAGATCACACGGAGGTCGCGGAAATGTCTGTGATTGGCATCACTGCGACGGCTGGGTCAAAGCGGCAGGACAAAGGATTAACTGGGCAACCCGAACAGCCCACAGTGCAAGTACGATTCGTATCGGGGAGCGCATTTATCCATGCCGTAGATGCGCAAAATCATTGCGCCTTTGGAGGTTGCGGAAAAAGTCGCAAATGTTAGCCCTACCGTGGAAGAGCGGCGCTTCAGCGCCGCGTAAACCGCCTCGAATCAATGCGGGCTTTAGCCCCGGTGATCGCCTTTAGTCCGTCCACCGACTCTTTCCGCAACCTCTTTAGGCGCTGGATTTTCAAACACCTACGGCACATTGACCGAATCGCGGCGTTCCACGGGGACGTACTTCACAGCCGCAGTCCGATCAAGCTTGTCCCACGCGAAGGGCCGCCCGGTGATAGCACGCTTCAAAGTGCGGAACAAAACGATGGAAAACACCTGCCGGTAGGCGAACCGCTGCAACCAGACCTGGCTGAGCAGCCAAATGTCTTCACGGGCTTCAGGCTGACGCCGCTCCAGCGCGAAGGCGATGGCCGAAGCGATGAAATCAATCACCAGGAATGCCACGAAAAACACCAGCAGGCGCTGGAAGCTCGCCGGGTCTGTCGATTCCGGGTGAAAGTACTTCTGCACGAAATACCAGATCGTGCCGAACACGAACATCAAATCAATAAACGGCGAGACCAGCGGCAGCAAAATCTGGAAGACAACGATGTTAGGAATCGCCACCCACCCGAGCGCCCCTTTCCGCGCCACCACATCGCGGTGCTTCCAAACCGCCTGGAGAATTCCAAACGACCAACGGAACCGCTGGCGCATCAAGCCATTCGCATTCGTCGGAGCTTCGGTGAAGGCGAGCGCCAGATCTTCGTACTCCACTCGATAACCGTTCCGCAGCAGCGCCATAGTGAGATCAGCGTCCTCGGCGACGGTGTCCACGTGATAGCCACCAGCCTCGCGCACAGCCGAGACTCGCCATGCTCCGATGGCCCCCGGGACCACGCTAACCGCACCCATCGTATTCAGAGCGCGGCGTTCGAAGTTCTGACTCGTGAT
>Ga0335069_10005003_pt1 | contig 19509 bp, 16 predicted proteins | sample Lox_Sample_11_FD_206714 | JGI IMG/M metagenome (GOLD analysis project Ga0335069, IMG submission 206714) | Soil microbial communities from Loxahatchee National Wildlife Refuge, Florida, United States - Lox_Sample_1.1 | ecosystem: Environmental > Terrestrial > Soil > Wetlands | place: USA... | reverse complement strand
GTCGGCTCGCACATCGTCCATGTGGGGATCCCCGACTCAAACCTGAATCAGTTGACAGAGAGCCAACTGGCTGAAGGCCCGCCTCTCCTTGTCAAAGTTGCAAATCCGTACTATGGGCAACTTCCGCCCTCGAGCTCAATCGGCGGCAAAACGACGACCGTCGCACAGCTCCTGAAGCCGTATCCGCGATTCCTGAACATCGCGACATACAGGAACAACAGCGGCCAGACCAACTACAACGCCGGCGAAGTGAAAGTCGAGCAACGACTGTCTCACGGATTGTCGTTGCTCTTTGCTTACACCCACTCGCGGTTGATCGATGATGCGTCCTCGGTGTTTTCAACGACGGTGCTCTCGTCGCCAAATTCCAGCAGCCTCATCGCGGCAGACACATTTCGGCCCGAACTCGAGCGCGATGTTTCAAGCGGAGACATGACGAATGTGACCTCGTTCAGCGGCACCTATAACTTGCCCGCCGGCCCCGGACACTCATTCGCGTCTTCGGGTCTGGCAGGTGCGCTGCTTGGCGGCTGGCAATTGAACTCGATCTTCCTGCTGCAGTCCGGCATGCCGGTAACGATCACTCAGGCGACAAACAACAATTCGTTTGCCGGATTTGCATTGCAGCGGCCGAATCTCGTTGGCAAACCGAATCTCCCGCCCGGCGAGCGATCGCCGGCGCGATTCTTCAATACGGCTGCCTTGGCCACGGCGCCACAGTTCACAATCGGCACTGCATCGCGCAACCCCGCGCTCGGGCCTGCGTATCGTAACTTTGATTTTGCTTTGGTAAAGCACATGCGACTGCCGCGCGAAACTGACCTGGAGTTTCGAGCGGAGGTCTTCGACATATTCAATACTCCCGCGTTCGCGCAGCCGAATGGAAGTTTCGGCTCCGCCGCATTCGGAAGCATCGTCAGCACCGTGACCGATCCGCGCGTTGTGCAGTTCGCGTTGCGCATCGCCCGATAAGGCGGTCTACCTACTCGATCGGAATATCGAATCTGTCTCCGGGAAGCTTGTTGTCCAGATTCCGTGCGGTATAGTCGCGCACGATTCCGTTGGGAAGCGGATGCAGCTTGAAGAGGACGAGACGATTCCGCTCGGGATCGTCGAAGGCGCGAAAGCTCGCAACCTGTTCCAGTGAGTAATGCGTATGGATGTCTTCGAGGGTGCCCGGATCGATATCGTTCCACGTTGCCCACCAGCCAGGCTGGTAGAGAGCCAGCTTCGTGGCCAGGTCCGGATACGTCGAGGTTGGCGTACCAAAATCGTCGCAGAGGGTGCGCAGATGGGTCACGAGACTGATCTCGTCGCCGCTGATCGACACAAGGATGGGGTTTCCGTTCGGGTGCTGATCTATATATTCGGCAACTTGCCTCGCAGCCGTAACAAACGTGTACTCGGGGTGGGTCGCAAACTTCAGCGTCTTTGCTCCGTTCACTGCAACCGCCAACGCAACGACGGCGGTGGTGGCGTACCCCAGCGCACGCGGCAGGCCCGGTCGCACGATGAGCGCCTCCATCGAAATGGCGATCGCCAGAAAACAGAACACCGCCACCACTGCAAAATAGCGGGGTTGCGGATGGTTTTGATAGGCCATGAACAGCAGGTAGCCGAGTGCGGCGACAACTGCCGATGCAAAAACCGGATCAAGCAGAAGGCGCAAGGCCCATTTGTCACGGCTACTGCGCGCAACGGCCATCAGAATCAAACCAGCAATCAGCAACGCACAGAGCGGGATCAATAGATGGTCCACCCACATGGATCCTCGAAGCGACCACCAGAAACTGAGGACCGGCCAATAAAACTCAGTGGGCTTTGTATAGGTGTTGATGTAGAAGAGGTAACTGTAGTCAGCGCGAAGCTCGTAGAGGATCACCAGCCCCACCCACAGCCCAAAAGTGCCGGCAAAAGCCGCTGACGCGGCTGCCGCGCAGAGAAACGTTCGCGCCCGATCACCTCTGAAGGCAAGGAGCATCGCGCATCCGATCGCCGGAAGCAGGAAGACCGCAGTTGTCTTCGTGAGCATCATCAGCGTAAAGAGGAATCCGATGCCAATCGATGCGCTGATGGGATGGCGAAGGCGCGGCAGCCTGACCGTGATATTCAACACTGCAAGAGCGAGAGTCGTCAGCATGGGCTCAAGAATGGCGAGCCGGCTGAAGCAATAGAGAAACGGACTGGTGACCAGCAGAGTCAATGCCAGCAACGCTACCCACCAGGAACTGCGATAGCGAACAAGGGTATAGCTCAAGAGCAGGTTGGCGAAGAAGAATGCAACAGCCAGTCCGCGGGCAGCTTCGATGGTTACGCCTGTGAAGAAGAAGAGGACCCACTCGAGAAACGGCCACAGGGGAACGGCGGGCGCGGGGTTGAAGTCCCCCGGAACATACCAGTTGCCGAAGAGATGGGCGCGGATGGCGGCGTTCGCGTACCAGCCCTCGTCGGTGTACTTTGCCCAGTCAAGATGCCAGGGCGTATGGTTCGGAAAATCAGCGCCCAGATTCAGGGCGTGCAAAACCGCGAAGCCGCCGATGAGGACAATCCAGGCGGCGCAGGCCAAGCGCTTTGAAACGATCGTCAAAGGGCTATCTCCGCGAAATGACCAGGGCAAGAAGGCGAGTATTTCTAAAGTATAAACTCGACAGGTTCTCAAGAGTCGCGGCAGCGCGGCTCATCAGACTAATTAATGCTTTCCGCACGACTACTCGTATGCCAGGGCGTCAATCGGGTCCTTGCGGGCCGCCATCCAAGCCGGATAGAGCGCGCCGAAAAGAGACCCCCCGAAAGCGATGAGAGCTCCCTGGAGGACCCAATGGCCCGTAATTTCAAAGTGCTGTGTGGGAAACACATGGGCCATCAGGAGACGCACGCCGTAGGTGCCTGCAATTCCGAGGAGCACGCCGGTGAGAGCCAGGACCGCGGTCTCGCGGAGAACGATGCTGACGATCAAAGGCTTGGATGAACCGAGAGACTTCAGCACGCCAATTTCGCGGGTCCGCTCAAGGACTGCCGTGTACATCGACTGAAAGATAACCAGGAATCCGACAATGACCGCTATCGCGGTAACGACGCGAAGCGCAATGTTGAAGCCGGGAAGCTGATTGGGCGTCATGAGGGTGAGCCATTCTTCCATCGTCTGCACCTTGTTGTTTTCAAAGCCGCGGGTCGAATGAATCTCGTTGGCAACGGTGCCGATATTGGCCGGATCGTCGCACTTGATATAGAACACAGAAGCCTTTCCCTCAGAACCCATGAGAATGCCCATGGTGTCGATGGGGATCATGCGGCGGCCTCCCCGGCCGTGCTCGACGATGCCGGAAACGCGAAAGGGCTGATCGAAGATCGTAATCGTATCGCCCACGTGCGTCTTTTTTGAGGCGGCATAAATATCGTCGACAATAACGTCGTAGGGCGCCTGGAACGGTCCACCAGCGACGAACACAAAGGGCTTCAGGGCGTTGAAGCTCGGGTAGTCGATTCCCCAGAGAACCTCGACAGCTCCCGTTGTGGAGAGGTGCTGGATCACCGGGCTGGCGACAGCAACATGCGGAAGACGTCGAATCGCTTCAACGTTCTTCGCGGGCATGGGGGCTCCGCTCACGCCTGCCATATAGCTGGCATTCGAGGGCCACACCATCAGATCCGCGCCGACGCCATTGGTTCTCTGTTTCGCATCATTGAGAATGCCCATGAAGATGCCGACAATCGACAGAATCATAATGACTTCAATTGCGACCGCCGTAATGCTTATCAGCGAACGCAGCGGGCGATGCAGGATGTTGGCAATCACGAGCTTATTCATTTAAAAGCGAGCACTCCGACAGCGCAAATGAGGGGTCAAGCACCGTCCATCTTTAAGGGTAACAGCCGTGTTGAATCCGTGTTTACTGACTGGATTCCAGGGACCCTGAACTTTTCCTCAGCCACCTTCCGTAGCGGGAACCCGGGACCATCAAAAATTGTGTGACGTAAAGCACAGGAGGGTCTTCCATCTAGTGATAAGAAAGGGGCATACTAGTCCTAGTCCCATGTCATGCCATAAGTAACTTGCCTGTGGAAAACTGTGGGGCTATGATTTCGGAACTGGTTACCAAATGAGTACTTTTGGGGAAGAGCTTCGTTCGCAGCGGCTTTCGCGCGGTATCGCGCTCGAGCAGATCACCGCTGTTACCAAGATCAGTCAGCGCCATCTGATTGCACTGGAGCAGGACCGCTTTCGCCAGTTGCCGGGCGGCATTCTGAGCAAAGGCATCGTGCGCGGCTATGCCGGTGCCGTCGGTCTCGACCAGCGCGACTGGACAGACCGGTTCCTCAAGGCCTCTTACGCAGCCGGAGAACCAGTGGAGCAGGATGGCAGTGGCTGGACCGAATTCGCGGCAAATGTCGGCAAAGAGCGTATGGCACGCCGCGAGGAAATGGAACAGCGCCTGCGCTGGATCGGAGCCATCGTTCTCGTGGTGGTGGCCGTTGCCGTGAGCTACCTGACGGTGCGCTTCTATGGAGTGCGCGCGGGCTGGTGGGACACGCTTCTCCCTCTCCATCATGCAGCGACGAAAGCCAACGCTGCAGTCACACATGCCGCAACCTTGCTAAATCGTTGACCTGCTCTCTTGAGCGGACTGTCGCACGCCTGGATCTTCTTTGACTCCCCCTGCGGGATGGTCTGCAACTGTTTACCCACGCCAAATTGCCGCTGAATGCTGGAAGTTGCAGTTCGCTGATGGTCTTTGCTTTGTGGCCCTCCTGCCCATTACCATAGGAGGATGTGCCGGGAGCGAGTCGTCGCACGGCGCAGCTTGTCTCTCCGATGCAGGTGTGGAATTGTTTGGCTTCCTCTGCGCCCCGTAAACCATCGCGGAAGGCAAATACTTTGAAGCCCTTCAACAGGGAGGAATGCGAAGTTGAGCGATCGTTTTTTGTTTACCTCTGAGTCCGTCACCGAAGGTCATCCGGATAAAATCGCCGATCAGGTTTCCGATGCCATTCTGGACGCATGCCTCGACCAGGATCCCTACAGCCGCGTTGCCGCTGAGACGCTGACCGCAACCGGGCTTGTTGTCATCGCCGGCGAAATTACGACCAAGGCTTATGTCGACTTTCAAAGCCTCGTGCGCGGCGTGGTTGCATCCATCGGTTATGACAACGCGCTTTATGGATTCGACTCGAACACATGCGCGGTCATCTCCTCGATCAACAAGCAGTCTGGCGACATCGCCCAGGGCGTTGACACCGGTGGCGCGGGCGATCAAGGCATGATGTTCGGCTACGCGTCAAATGAGACGCCGGAACTCATGCCGGCTCCGATCTCGCTGGCTCACAAGCTGACGCGCCAGCTCAGCCACGTTCGCAAGAACGGGAAATTGCCGTACCTTCGTCCTGACGGAAAGAGCCAGGTAACTGTGGAGTACGACGAGAATGGAAAGCCAGCGCGCATCGATGCGGTCGTGATCAGCAGCCAGCACGCTGAGACCGTCTCCAACGATGAGCTTCACGCCGACGTATTGAAGCATGTGATCCAGGCCGTGCTTCCTGCAGCGTGGCTCGATGAGCACACGAAGTATCACATCAATCCGACGGGCAGATTCGTCATCGGCGGCCCGATGGGCGACACCGGGCTGACTGGCCGCAAGATCATTGTGGACACCTACGGTGGCGCCGGCCGTCACGGCGGCGGCGCATTCAGCGGCAAGGACCCGACCAAGGTGGATCGCTCGGCCGCCTATGTGGCGCGCTACATCGCCAAGAACATCGTCGCCGCCGGTCTCGCGGACAAGGCAGAGGTCCAGTTGGCCTACGCCATCGGAGTTGCAGAGCCGGTCAGCGTGCTGGTGGAAACATTCGGCACGGGCAAGGTGAGTGAGGCAAAGCTCACCGAACTCGTTCGCAAGAACTTCACGCTCACGCCCAAGGGCATCATCGAGAGCCTGAACCTGCGCAGGCCGATCTACCAGAAGACCGCGGCATACGGGCATTTTGGACGCACCGAGCCGGAGTTCACCTGGGAAGCAACCGACAAGGCTTCCGCGCTCACAGAGCAGGCCGGAGTGGCAGTGGCCGTGAAAGCAAAGTAGGCGAGCGCAGCACATCGTCAACATCAAAGATGGGACCTCGATTTGGGGTCCCATCTTTTTGTTGCCGGGATTGGATGCAATAGAATCTGGCTGTTGACACCAGAATCATCAGGAGATGGTGATGCTTCGTTTTGCTTGTGCCGCACTTCTTCTCGCGACAGCACCCCTTGCCATTGCCCAGAACACACCCACGGATGGGATTCCAGCCAATAGCCTGTGGGAATATACCGACGGCCGCGGTCCCCTTGTCTGGGGAAAGCTGGATCCGGCTTACTCTGCATGCTCGAAGGGGCATGAGCAGTCGCCCGTTAACATCAAGGGCGCGCATCTGAACAAGAATCTTCAGCCCATCGAGTTTCACTACATCGCCGGATCGGTGACTCTTGAGAACAATAGCCACACAATCGTGGCGCTGGTCAAACCCGGAAGCTACATCGTGGCCGGCGGCACGCGCTATGACCTGCTGCAATTTCACTTTCACACGCCGAGCGAAGACGCCGTCGACGGAAAACTGACCGACATGGTGGTGCACCTTGTGCACAAGAGCGCCGAAGGCAAACTCGCGGAGATCGCTATTCGATTTGTGCAGGAGCGGGGCACTCCCAACGCGGTGATGGCGGCGCTGTGGCCGCATCTGCCAAAGAAGGCGGGCGCGACTGAACAGGTGACCGACATGATCAATCCCGGTGGATTTTTGCCGCCGGACCGCGGCTATTGGACGTACATGGGCTCGATCACGACACCTCCATGCACCGAGGGCGTCCGCTGGTTCGTCTTTGAGAACGAACTCAGCATGAGCCTCAATCAATTGCGTGTGTTTCAGTCGATCTTCAAGATGAACTCGCGTCCATTGCAGGATCTGCACGGAAGGCGCATCGAAGCGAACGAGTAAGAGCCTATTGAGCCATTGGCGTGAGCTTGAGGACAATTCCCGCATCGCCCGCAAGAGCCTTCACACTGACCCCGGTCACGTCTTCAACCAGGTAGTGCGCGGCGTCCAGCGACTCTGCCGGATGCGAGAACGTCGTGGCGATCACAATGCAACCTGCGGCGCGGCCGGAAGCGACGCCGGATGCGGAATCTTCAAAGACCACGCAATCTTCAGGCGCCAGGCCGAGCAGTGCCGCGCCCGCACGATAAGGCGCGGGATCGGGCTTGCCGGCTTCGACGCTCTCGGCTGTAATCAGGCAGGGCGGCACCGGGAGTCCGGCCTGCGCCAGGCGGACGCGCGCCAGACGCTCTGTAGCGCTGGTGACAACCGTCCAGCGATGTGCCGGCAACGCAGCGAGCAGATTCAGCACACCGGGCAAATTGGTCAGCCCTTCGCCGTCGGCCAGCTCAATCTCTTCAATCACACGAAGCTCAGACTCGCTGTCGAGATCTGGTCTCAGCGTGGCCACGCTTTCAATTGCCCGGCGGCCGTGCGTAATGCTGAGCGCATATTCCGGATCGATTCCGCGTATCCGGGCCCATTTGGTCCAGCTGCGTTCTACCGATTCGATCGAAGAGATGAGGATGCCGTCCATGTCGAAGAGAATGCCCTTGCAGCAAATCTCCACGGGGAGCGAGATGGAAACAGCCATGTGCCTATTTTAGAGGGGGCGATCCTGCCGATGGCTTCAAACCTGCTTCTGTCTTTGGCGGCGCAAATGCAATGACAGTGGGAGTAGCAAGCGTGATCGTCGCATCGACAGTGGACGAATGCGGGCCTTGCTGAACGAGGCTCTTTTGAATCGACACTTCCCCATCGGCAATATTGCCTTCGCCCGTCCAATGATCGAACTTCGCCAACCCGGAAGGAAGCGCAGAAGAGGAGCCGCTGTGACCCGTGATCGATCCCTGGCGCCAGTCGAAGTGAATCTGCCCCTTCGCGGATGCTGCGAGATCCGCGCCGGTGAACCCTGAGAGTTCCACCTTCCCGTTTCCATCGATGTTTTTGCCCTTGCACTGAAGGTCGAGCAACTGGCAGACAGCGCCGGGATTTAGCTTTTCGAACTGGGCTTCAATGGAATAGGCAGGTTTGCTGCTGTTTGACAGCGAACCCTTGCCATGAATCTGCCCGCCCAGCAGATCTGCCTCGATGCTCGTGAGGTCGGCGCCGGTGGGCTGCATCTTCAGGCCAATAACCACGTTCCGCATTGTGATCGAGCCGACTGTGAAGACGTCGGCATTTACGGTCCCTTGAAAGGCAGGCCATGGTGTCACAGAGGACGGAGTCAATCGCGCGATGACCGAAGAAATGAGCGTCGTCGATTTGCTCGTGCCCAGCAGAGCGGTCTGCAGTGTTGCAGAGTCGAGCGTACTGAATCGGACATCGAGTTGAGTCTGACATTGCACGGGAGGCTCGCACGAAACCGGGATGCGCACCTCGGCAACGCCTTTGAGTGGTCCATATGAAAATACAACGGGATCCCAGCGACGATCCACACCCTCAAGATGAAGTGTTGCCTGTGAGATTTGAAGAGCCCCTGCGAGCGCGTCGGACTTCCAGTTTGCTTCGTGCAGCGTCACCGTTCCAGTCAGGCGGTCTTTGAGAGAGTTTGTGATTGCGGCAGGCGCTGGACCAGCGCCATTGTTCGCAACCGTCGCCGCAGGGCTCGCACTGAGCAACTCCTCGGGGGACGGCAGCCACGGCCCGTTGATTGCCAGGTCAAGTGTGACCGGATCACCGGCGATGGCATCGAGCGCATCGGCATCGGGCAGTCCGGCAGCACGCGCCAGTTCTCTGACCCTTGGGACCGCCCCCATGCCATGGATTGTAACGTCGTAACCGGAAGACGCAACACGAAGAACGACAACAACCGGCGCCCCTCCCCCTGCGGGAACGTTGATGGTTGAAACGAGAGATTCGTCGCCCGCGCTTGCACCCGACGACGGCTCCAGGACGATCTTCGGAATCTGGAGAGCCTGGCTGAGCGGCGATCCATTCAGGCGCAGCGCATCGACCGTGATGTTGCCCGACAATGGTCCGGAGATTGTGGTACTTTCCCTTTGCGCAGCCTTGCCATGGGCACGATGAGGCGCTGAAGCCGCAGGTACGGATTCGTGCGCAGCATTTGCATCGTAGACCAGCTTTCCATTGATGGTTCCGCTCGCATCCAGGCCCGCGCCGAACCTGTTGCGCACTGTGCGCAGCGCATCCAGGACCGCCTGTGCAGGAATTTTCTGTATCTCGAGCGCGAGAGTCGGCTGTCCATTGTCGGGGAGATTGCCCTCTACCCGGAGATGTCCGTCCCCGAGTGGAGAATCGCAAATGAGCTTCTCGACGCTGCGTAGCGGATAGTGGTAGACGAAGTTGCAATTGGCGTCAAAATCGAGCGGCGCCGCCGGTGCAAACTCGGCGCGATGCACCCCAACCGCCCGCAGGCGCGAAGTGACTTGTGCAGAGTCGGCAGTGCCATCCAGGTGCAATTCACCGGTAAGATCGCCGCGCCATCCCGGATCCGTGCCAATCAGAAGCTTGCTCAGTTGGCCAAGCTGCGCCTCGCGCCACTCGAGGTCCAGATGCACCGGCATCTGTCGAAGCGATGGCGCACGCCTCAGCCGCGCTTCCAGACGCACAATGCCGGTATCGCCGAGATCGAGGCTCACGTCTGTGCGCGCTGGCTGGCCACGAAGCCTCACGCGCCAGTCGCCCGAGTTCTCCTGCCAGAAAGAGACATCCGCGTCGATGAGAGAGTACGGGAGCTTCTCAGAACCACGCTTGATGTTGACGCGGGAGTTGGTGGCTTCAAGGTAGGGCAGCGAAATCGCTCGATTGGCAGCGGCTCCCACAGACTGGGATCCCGCGGCGTTGCGAAAGATCGGATCGAGATTCCAGTGACCGTCACCGGTTCGCACAAGATTCAGGCTTGCTTCGTCGACGCTGATGCGGCTGATCTCGAGCCGCCCACGCCACAGGGAGAACAGTCGGATCGCCGCCCGGACAGTGTTGGCATGGAGAAGGGGTTCAACTCCGTAGGCCGGATCTTCATCAACAGTCAGATCGGTAAGAATGAAGCCGGGGCGCGGCAACAGGCGCAATTCCACCGAAGCCAAGCGCACAGGCCTGCCCAGCGAAGCCGACATGGCCCGGGTGATGCGCCCCTGGTAGCGGCTGATGCTGACTAACGGCGGAATCACGATCACCGCAACGATGACAGCAAGAGCCGCCGGGATCATCCAAAGCTTCGATCGCCTCTTTTGCGGTCCTTGCGCTTCTTCCGTCATGCGTCCTTATCGTAATTGGGCCTGGCGATTCCTGGGCGGAGAACTGAGCTTAGCGTACGAAATGGAGCGTGCGGTTCCACCGCGTTTCCGTGAAGAAATGCAGCACAACGTGGCCGATCCAGGCGATGTTGTTGCCGATTCCGGTCATCTCGTATTGCCGCTCTGGTGTCTTGAACGACCAGTAGTTGAAGAGCGGCCGCCCCACGATGTTCTCGCGCGGCACAAAGCCCCAATATCGTGAGTCCAGGCTGTCGTGCCGGTTGTCTCCCATCATGAAGTACTTGCCTGGCGGAACGATCAGGTCGCCATTCTCCACGTGATTGGGAAAGTCAACAGCCCACCGCTCCGTGGCTCCGCCGGGCGTGGGATAGGGCGCGACAGCTGGAAACTCGTCGAGAAACTCCTGGAAGTTCTCCGGCGTCGTAGGCTCCGCGTGCGGTTCACTCTGTGCGACGCCGTTGATGATGGGCACTCCGTTGCGCAGGTGAATGCGGTCGCCAGGCAGTCCGATAAGCCTCTTTACCAGGAACATCACGATGGGCTTGCCATCCGCATCGAGTTCGCCCGGTTTAATGAAGACAACGATGTCTCCCCTTCGAGGCTCGCGGTAATGAACCAGAGGCATCCATTTTGCGGGGGGAGCCAGCGTGATCCGGTCAACCACAAGATGATCGCCGATGAGGAGGGTTTTCTCCATCGATCCCGAAGGAATCACAAAATTCTGCGCAAGGAATGTGAGGATAAAAAGCCCCACGACGAGCACCGAGCAGATGCTGGCGGCCGCTTCAAATGGGGTTTCTTCAACTTGCTTTTGTTCGGCAGGGGCTTGCGGCTCGCTTTGAGTCTTCAAAGTCTGCGTTTTGGTCTTGGTCATCCTCTCGCTCATTGCCCAGATGGCTGGCGGCTACTCATACGGGTGTCGGCATCAGTGAACAACGTGGAAGATTCGTCTCCAACGCGCAAACCCGATCAGTCGTGCCGAGAGTTCCCTGTCGTGTCCGAGTCTATCATCTGCGGCCTGCTGCACATCGGTGGAAGACGGTCTTCTCAGGGAGAAGTAGATCACCAGCGGGCGGGCCACAATTGCCTGGCGCGACACCAGACCCCAGGAACGCGAATCATAACTGTGATTGCGGTTGTCTCCGAGCATGAAGTACTCGCCTTGCGGTATTTCCAACTCCCCGTTATGTGTCAGGCTTTGCATCTGCTTCCACCACACCGGGTCGACCGCTGGATCGGTGTAAACCCTTGCGGGAAAGTTGTCGCGAAATGGATTGGGAGGAGCGGGTTCAAATGAGGCATAAGGCTCCGACATGGGTTCTCCGTTGAGAGTGACCCGGCCTTCCTCAATGTGAAGCCGGTCTCCCGGTAGACCGACGACGCGTTTGACGAGATAGCGCTTTGGGTCTTCGGGATAGTGGAAAACAACCACATCCCCGCGCTGTACCTGGCGATAGGGAAGCAGGTAGTGACTCAGGCCACCCGGTGGCGCATAGACCTGCTTGTTCACGAGCAGGAAGTCGCCGACAAGGAGGGTGCGCTCCATACTCTCGGAGGGAATCAAAAATGGCTGAACGACAAATGTGAGAAGGAACAAGGCGACCACTACCGTCCCCAGAAGCGAAGCCAGGGCTTCCGGTAGTGTCGGCATATGCTGCCAGAACCATACCGAATGACTACTGGGCGGCGCAGCGGCGACCTGAGTGGGGGTGCTCATGCCGGTTCCTCTTCCTCCATCAAAATGCCTGTCGGAGTCTCGGAATCTGCCATGCGTGCCAAGGCACGGCGCGCCGCATCCTGCTCGGCATGTTTTTTGGTACTTCCTGTACCACGAGCCAGCGGTATACACGGCTCGCCCTCTGCCGGCTTCAGGCGAACCTCTACGAGAAACCGCTTGCGATGGTCAGGGCCGCTCTCACTCTTCACCTTGTACACAGGTGATCCCGCCCGGCTGGCCTGCAAACGTTCCTGCAGCGCGGACTTATAGTTGCCCAATGCCGCGCCCGAGAGCAGCTCTCGCGCGAGCTGTTCAACGGTATCACCCATGACGAAGCGCCTCGCGAAGGCCCTCACCGGATCCAGGCCGCCATCGAGAAAGAGCGCGCCGATCACGGCCTCCATCGTGTTTGATAGCACGGTGCTCTTGCGGCGCAGTCCGCTTCGGTCTTCGCCCCGGCTGAGCCGAATGTGTTCGCCCAGACTGATGGCGCTGGCGACGCGGGCCATGTGTTGACGGCTCACCAGTTGCGCACGCACCCGGGTCAATTCCCCTTCCTGCCATTCAGGGTGAAGAAGGAATAGAGCCTCGCCCACGACCAGGCCAAGCACCGCGTCTCCAAGGAACTCGAGGCGCTCGTTGTCACTTGTGGCAGGCGCCGAGTTCGGACCAAGCTCAATCGCCTGCTGATTTACCAGCGAGCGGTGCGTCAATGCGCACACCAGCAGTTCCCGCCGGGCAAACGAATGTCCCAGCGCCTCTTCCAACTCGCTCAGAACTGCTTCCACTCGGCCCTCTGCGGGGGGGATTGCGGCGGTCTTTCCCGTTGATCGACGGTGGAGCAAACCGGTCACAACGCTCCTCCCCTTCACCCCATTATTCCTTAGACGTGCCCTTTCGCGCTCCTGGGACACCACCCGGATTATTGCGGCTTTTGAGTCCCAGTTTGACCCGAGGATGCCCCGGCCGGCTTTGGAGTGGCCGAAGCATCATCATCGTCGTCGTCCTCGCAACTGTGTCCCTTTACGGTATAGGGAGTTTTCACTCCGCGTTCCGCAGCCAACCGAGTGTCCTGCTCACCATCCCGGACAGCGAGCGCCTGCCGATATTCCGATACGGCCTGGTCACGCTTGCAGTCCAGATCCAGCATCCTGCCCAGGTAGATGTGCGACCAGGCAAGGAGGCGAGGCTCTTTGGCGGTGGCCAGAGTCTTCTGAAATCGATCGACGGCCTCCCCCGGATGGCCCGTCATTGCCGCCGCCCTAGCGAGGATAAAGTCGGCGCGCGCCTCCTGAGAAACACCCTCAACGGAGTCCGAATTCCCGGCAAGCACCTGGCGTGCCATGGCGCTTGCGGTAGCCACGTCGCCCGCCGAAAGCCTGGCTTCAGCCAGATCGAGGCCCGTCAACACACGCGGCTTGCTGCGTTGCAGTACATCGCCGTCGGCCACCTTGTCGAATTCGGTGTCGCGCGCGCGATGCACCTGCTGTACGACGTCCATCCCATACACCATTTCACCGATGGTGTCTGCCAACCCGGTGGGTTCCTTCTCAAACATCAGCAGCTGTTCATAGAAATACTGCGTGAGCACAAAGCCCTGTGTCATGTCGTGGTGAACTGTGGCAAGACGTACCGCATCGACCTTCTCCTGGTAGACCTGGCGCTCGTGTTCGTAGCGCGGCAGGTCAGACCGCGGCACCCCCGCGGGAATCTTGTATTCGGGAATCCCGGTATCCATGGTCCTTGCCTCGATCGCCTTGATGAGGCATTCCACGGTCAGCGCGACCGTGTCAGACCGGTAGCGAAACTCGAGTGGAGCGTCATGAATCTCCTTCAGGATGGGCTGCAACCTGTCGATTGCATTGGACCGCGCGTAGAGCAGAGGCTCGATTACGTAATGCAGATATGCGTGACGCACGTCATTCAAACGGATCGTCCCGTTGACCGGCGAAACCACGACTACATAGTCGGTGCCGTAGATCCGGGCATTGACCATGCTTGGCGAGAGCATGGGCTCAATGACGACCACGAAGCGGCGCCCCTCGTAGGTCGAAGCCGGCATCTTCAGGTACAGGTTCGTGCTCACGATCATCTTCGAGAGCCCGTCGTGAAGGCGATCGGTCTCCTCGTCGTACGTGCGATGTACGGCGAGCCAGATTCCGTGCAGATCCACGGCGGCCACAAAATCCCGAAGCAGCGGCAAGATCTCCACCACCTGTGTCGAATCCGGGGGCATCTCAGGCAAATCGACGACTGTCTCAAGTTCGGGAGGCGGAGTGAGGTAGAGAGAAAGAGAGATGTATTGCGAAATATCCCCAACCGTTCCGGTCAACTTGTGCTGAGCAATATAGAGGCAGACTTTGTCTCTCTTGGAACGGGCGTCTTCGCTTTTGGCAAGCGCCTGATTGATTTCATCGCGTACGTGCTTTCGCACCGGAGCGCTCTCTTCGATTCCCTCGTTGTAGCCGCATGCATTGAGCGCAGCCGCCATGATGAAAACCGGCTCTGAACTTACAAGGGAGATCGTCGGGCCAGCGGGGTCAACCAGGGAAGGTGCCTTTTCGCGAGGGACGACCGCGTCAGAGGAAGAACTCTGCGCGTTCTTGCCCCCGGAGGATTGTGCCTGACCCGGGGTTGCGAAGGGGACCACGGCAGCGCATAACAACGCGCCGGCGGCAGCAAGTAATCGAGACGTTCTCAACAACATGTAAAAAGCCCTAGCTGAAGTCTACGGCATTTTCGAGCCGGACAGCCTCGGGCGGGCAACACTCCGGGACCCGCGCATTTGAAACAAATGGGCTTAACCCGCCCGCAAGCACACTTCCACGCCGAGGAGTGCAACCGTTAGACGCACCGGCACAGGGAAACTCACAAAAAGGGGAGGTTTGCCGGTCAGCCGCGCACTGAGACGCCGGCAAAGGAGAGCACGGCCAATCCCCGCACGGGCTGGCCAAAGAACCGGGCGGGCTCGAAGTGGCTCCAGAGCAGCAGGTTCTCGACTTGAGAACGGGTCGCTTCGTCGACTGGTCCCGAGACGATGCGGTAGTCATAGACCTCACCGACGTCGTTGATATAAGCCTCAACGACAACCGGCCCTGCTACGTCTGCCATCTGGTTGTTGCTGTTGGCAGCGCCGGAGAGATACAGGAACCGCGGTGCCGTTGCGTTCCCCAGAGGTTCGTCGTGAGCCTGCGCCACCTCGGGACGGGTGACCATGCCTACCAGCAGCGTGACCGTTCCCAACAATAGAACTGCGCTGGCAAATCCGGCCGCCGCCTGCAGCAGGAACGGACCGATGGTGTTGTTCCACGCCAGATGAAGAGTCTGCCAAGTACCCTTGCGGCTGCGCGCACGTTCCTGGCTCACAGCCACGCGAACGCGCAGCAGAAGATCCTCAGGCTCAGGAACCGGCCCAAGCTCGGCCAACGACATCTGAGTCTGCTTGAGAGCAGACCATTCACCCGCACACACAAGACATGACTCCAGATGAGCGGCGATCTGCTGCATTTCATGCCCGGTCAGACGGCCATCAAGGTACTCGGAAAACTTCGCTTGAATCGAACTGCAGGCCTTCATCTCGCCTCCTCACCAAGGGGCACCTGAAATACTGCATCCGACGAGTCATCTCTTACAGGCCGAGAGCTCGTCAATATGCTCTTCAGGCAGGAGCGTCCGCGCACCAGCCTTGATTTGACGGTCCCGATATTCACTCCCTGGATCTCGGCGACTTCCTCGTAAACAAAACCTTCAATGTCGCGGAGAATGAGCGTGGTGCGAAATGGCTCCGGCACCTGGCTCAGCGCGGCCTCAACCCGAGCCCGGGTTTCGGCATGGACCGCCACGTCGAAGGGCGACTCAGACGGGTCGATCAGAGCTTCTTTGAGCTTGATCGAATTCCCGCAAGGGCCCTCCGCTATCTCCATTTCAATCGGAATCTCCTGCTGCTTGTGCCGCATCCACCAGCGACGCTGATTGGATGCCTCATGCAGCGCAATTCGATAAATCCAGGTGCGCAATGACGACTCGCCATGAAACTTCCCGACGCCCCTGAAGACCTTCACAAAGACTTCCTGCGTGAGGTCGGCGGCGTCGGCACGGTCATGGACTGTGCGTGCCAGAAGCGAGTAGATGGGTTGATGATAGCGAGCAATCAGCCAGGCGAAAGCTTCTTCTGAGCCCGCCTGGAGCTCCGCGATTAGAGCCGCTTCCTCGGATTGGAGAGTAAGCGCGCTGGCAAGATTGCCCATGGTGAGGTCCGCCTGCAAATTCAGTGTCCTCCCACGTTACCGCATCGGTAGCACTCTTGGCACTTCCAAGATGCGCCCTCCAGCTCAATCGCCGGAGTCCTGATGCGGTCACCCAATCCAACAGCAACACATCGCCGCTGGTACATCGCAACTGTCGGGCCCGCGGGAATACGGAACACTTGGCCGGTTCGGAACCGAATGCCCCGCGTGCCTATTCTCTTAGACACCGGAACCTGCCCAAAGTGTTCCCGGTCACGCTTGTATTTCCTCTGGTTTGAACGAAACTCACCCGCCCCGGACCACAAAGACGATCCGGCTTCCCTTTTCGGGACGATTCCAGGCTTCCTCGACCTCTGCGAGCGGCACGGCCTCCACGGCAACCCTAAAAGTCCCTGCCGCAGCCATTTCGAAAAGTGTTGGAATGGCATCGAAAACCCCCTGGAGTGAAACCGAGCCAAATCCGCTTCCCAGGATTCTCAAGTCAACGCTCCGTAGGGTGGCGCCGGGGAGGCTGATCGTCTTACCCGCACTCTCCCCCACTTCGACAAGGCGCACCGGGCGCGTGGCGTTCGGATTGAAGCTCCTGGCAAGGGCCTCCAGCAGGAGTTCCGTGGGCCTTCCCCAGAGATAGTCGATAATCACGTCGATGCCGGCGGCCACCTCGGCGGCGAAACCCTCGCGAACAGCGTCTTCCGACTGGCCGAGGGGCACAATTGCATTCACGTGATGCGCCGAGAGAGCCTCGACATTTCTGCCCGCCGCAATGATCCGCCTGGCCCCCAGGTGGCGTGCCGCCTGAATCGCGAGCTGCCCCGCCACGCCGGTTGCACCCAGAATCAGAACCGATTCGCCCCCGGCCAGTTTGGCGCGATCTCTGAGGGAGAGCCATGCGGACATACCAGGATTAACAATTGCCGCCGCCTGGGCATCATCGATTGCCTCGGGGAGCGGTAAACATCGAGCAAGCGGCGCCACGGTGCGCTCGCACAGCGAGCCCCAGGGTTTACGCGCAAACGTGAAGTAGACTCTGCGTCCATCTGGCAGAGTTCCGACACCATCGAGTCCCGGAACGGACGGCACCTCACCCTTCCCCGCATAGTGGGTTCCGCTTGCCAGGGCCTTTACGATCGGGTGAAGCCCGGCCGCTCTAACCTGAATGACAACCTCGCCCTCCTGCGGCGTTGGATCGGGAAAGGCCTGAAACCTGGGTGGCTGGCCCAGGACGTTAACAACCGCAGCGTTCATAGGGGACCTCGCGGGAATCAGTGCAACTCTAACTCTACCCCTGCCACCGAATGTCCAGCCGCAAATCGCTGATCTCTTCGGCGGCTTCCGCCCGGGTCAAACACGAGCGGAGCGCGATCTATGTGCTGCAGCCTCAATTGACGAATCTCAGCTCAACAGAGACAATAGAGGAGTTGCATCTCTGCAGCACGTGGGCCTGTGGCGCAGTTGGGAGCGCGCTTCCATGGCATGGAAGAGGTCATCGGTTCGATCCCGATCAGGTCCACCAAAGAAACAGTAACCTTCAGATCCCCAATCACAATGTTGTAGCAATCGCGAGATCTTCCCTCGCAAGATGTGTAGCCTTCCGCACCGATTAACTCCAAAAGTAGATCTGAAGCCTTTTACCTCGTCCGGCCTGCTCGCCCGACAGGTCTTGAGTTTGCCTCTACTGACTCATGTCACAAGAGCCTCTTCCCGTCGCCTTTGGGCCTCCTCGCGTTCCGCTGTCCTGTTCATGGGCCGAATATACCTTTTCTCATGTTCTGCTTGGGTCAGAAGGGCATACTAAGATAGGTTCCATGCAAGTCAGGAAAGCGGTCATTACAGCGGCGGCCGAAAGCCAGCGCGCACTGCCCATGCAAACTCTTTTCGATCAAGAAGGGGTAGAGCGTTCTGTGCTTAGCCTTATCGTTCGTGAAGCTGCCCACGCCGGGATTACCGACATCGGCATCGTCGTCTGGCCCGGTGATGAGAGTGCCTACGCCAAGCTGCTCGTAGACGATCCGGCTCGTATCACATTTATCCCCCAGATCGAATCGCGCGGATATGGGCGGGCTGTCCTCCACGCCCGCGAATTCGTGCAGGGCGAGCCGTTTCTGCATTGCGTCGGCGATCACATTTATGTTGATCCAACGGCCGGCGGATCGGCTCGACAACTCGTTCAGTTGGCTCAGGCGGAGTCCTGCGCTGTCTCTGCCGTCCAGGTGACCCGAGAAAGCCTGCTTCCCTACTACGGTGCAGTCGGCGGCCACGCGGTTCCGGGTCGAACGGGAGTTTACCGCGTTGAGACGGTTCTGGAGAAACCAACTCCAACAGAGGCTGAGCAACGGATCACTGTTCCCGGATTGCGTGCCGGTCAGTACCTCTGCTTCTACGGCATGCACGTCCTCACATCGTCCATCTTCGAAATCCTTGAACAAATGCTGATCGGATCTGCAGCGGGAACAAGCCTGTCTTCCGCTCTTGCCGAGTTGGCCCGCCGCGAGCAGTATTTCGCGATGGTGCAGAAGGGGCGCCGCTTCGACGTAGGCGTCAAATACGGGCTCTTTAACGCTCAGCTGGCTCTCGCCTTGAGCGGCAGAGATCGCGACCAGGTTCTCACGGAACTGATCAGCGTCCTCACTACACGCGATCTGTTCCCGGCTTCAGGAGATGCTGCGTGAGCGAACTCTGGTCCTTCATTACGGCCACGGATCCCCTGGTTCGCAATCGTTCGCTCGACTCATTCTGCAAAAACGCCACGACGCGTCAGCTTATTGCGGAAGCCGGGGCGCTCGAAAGACACCGGCGCAGAAGCCAGAATCTGTACGAGCGCGTACGGGCGCTCTTCTTTCTCTACGCCATTCATCGTTTTCACCTCATCGGTCGCCCCGAGATCACGGGTCGCGCACACATTCCCTTTTTGGGGGTTGAAAAACTCCTCGCGGGGCGATTCGAAGAGGCCCTGAGCGCCTTTCTGGACGAGCAGAACAGAAGTGGACCCAGTGAAGGACTATCCAGTGCGTTGGCAGCCGCTTACCGGGGCCTCGCTTTTCAGATTCTGGCGGATCAAGTGCGATCCAGCGTCCGCTCCGTGCGGGGCAATCAATGGATGTTTCGCACCGGTCACTCCGCCGATTACGCATTGCGTGTCTGTCCTGAATTGCTGCGTCGCGATGTCACCGGCGCATTTCCCATACTCCAGGAGAGCACTCCGGTCCGTATGGATCTCAGTCACAGTGCATGGAGCGACATATTCTTCCTAGGGATGGAT
>Ga0335069_10005002_pt1 | contig 19512 bp, 19 predicted proteins | sample Lox_Sample_11_FD_206714 | JGI IMG/M metagenome (GOLD analysis project Ga0335069, IMG submission 206714) | Soil microbial communities from Loxahatchee National Wildlife Refuge, Florida, United States - Lox_Sample_1.1 | ecosystem: Environmental > Terrestrial > Soil > Wetlands | place: USA... | reverse complement strand
GCACGTGCACGGTGTCGCCGGTCTTCGCCTCGCGGCCGGTGCCCACCTTGGTGTCCTCGGTCTCGAGCTTCGTCGGCCCCGGGGGCAGCGGCTTGCCCTCGGCGGGCTTGAAGCTGCTCGTCGGCTCGTCCGGTGACCTGGAGCATCCGGTGGCCGCGGCACCGAGCACGGCGAGCGCGACCACGAGCATCATTCGCATGCGCATGCGCCGCCTCTTAGCTTAAGGACGGGCGCTCGGCGCGGGATTCCCGGGCGGGGGCGCCACGTGCAGGAACGTCGCGACGAGATTGACGATCGTGGCGATCTGGTCGCGCGAGGCCATCAGGTGCACCTTGACCATCGGGCCCTCGCTCGTGACGTCCACGTGGTCGAGGAGCCCGTGCGTCGCGAGCGAGATCCACATGTCGTTGTGGCGCGCCACGAGGCCCTTCAAGTCCTCGGCGGCCTGGGCCGCGGTCGCGGCGTCCTTCGTGTCGCCGTCGATGAACACGTCGGCCCCATCGTCGTCGCGCGGGACGATGCGCATGCGCGCTTCGGTGATCGACTGCGGGATCTCCGGCATCGGATGGTGCGGGTCCCACACGCGCAGGTACATCGCCTCGCCCTTGCGGATGTGCGCCGGCACCGCCGCGTGAGCGAGCTGGTGCGCCACCTTCTGCGCGACGCTGGGCGGCACGACGGCGAGCACGTGCGGCCGCGGACGCATGACGACGCGCTCGGCGTCGTCCGCGTAAGACGTGACCGCCTTGGAGCCCGGCACTCCCGCGTCGTAACCGCCGCCCTTGGCGTAGTTGTGGGCGACCTGGTCCATCGCGCGCTCGATCTTCGCGTCCGGCGCCGAGTAGTGGATGAGGACGACGTCGCGCGACGTATTCACCAGCGACGGTCCGCTGATCATGAGCCAGTCGGCATCCCGCAGCGGGTCGATGTCGGTGCCGTTCATGAAGTCGTTCCACTGCTTGATGCCGCGCAGGAGAAACCCCATCTTGGCGCCCTCCGGGTTCTGGCGGATCACCTCGGCGTTCACGACGAGCATCACGAGCACCTTGTCGGCCTGGATGTCGCCTGCGGCGCCGAGGATCGCCTGCGGATCGCGCGGCCCCTGACCGGCGCCGGGTGCACCGGAGTCGTCCACCGACGCGACGGCGCCGTCGAGCCACGATCCGTCGGCACCCGCGTCGGCGATGGCCGCGTCGGCGGCGGCATCCTGAGCGGCGTCGGGCGCGCCCGCGTCGCGTTGCGCCAGCCTCGCCGCTTGCCTGGCGGCCTCGGCGAACTTGTCGATCTGCTCCTGCGCCTTCGGCTCCGGCTCGACCGGTGGCGGAGGCGCCGGCGGCGGCGGCTCGTCGACGCCCTGGAGCACGTCGATCGGGATGGCTGCCTCGCCCTCGACGTCGTTCACCTCGAATCCGTGTGGCAGCTCGAACGGGACCACGGCGCAATGAGCGAGCCCCGACACGACGAGCGACGCACCCAGCGCCAGCCGCACCGGCCAGTGCGCCCAGAAGCGCTCGGGGCCGGTACGCGGTCCGTCGTCGCGACGTGGTGTCGCGTGCGGCGCTGTGGGCGCTTCCTGCGCGGCCCCCTCCCCCAGCGACGTGCGGCTCGACGGCTCAGCCACGCATGCTCCTTACAATGAGACGGCCGGGGACGCCCACGTGTTCCCCGCGGTGGAATTCCCCTTGTCGTGTCGAGCGTTGTCCATTGTCAGAGAAGTGGTTCGACAGCCCAGCACCGCGTTAGTAGATACCCGGCAGCATCCCATGTCTCGTCGACGCGCGATCGCCTTTGCGAGCGTTTCGGCCCTCGCAGGGCTGGCGCCGCTCGCTCTCGCAGCGTGCAGCGAGACGCGTGCGACTTCGTCGACGGCCCCGCAGCCACCGAGCTCCGCGAGCGCCGCGCCCACGGTGCCGGCCGCGAGCGCCTCTGCCGTCGCGGCGGCTTCACCCGACGCCGGCGCCTACGAGGGGCCGTGGATCGGCGCCACGATCATGCAGGCGCCCATCCTCAGCGAGATGGAGTACCCGTCGGACAAGAGGGAGAACAAGGTCCTTCGCCTCGGGTACCTGCGCTACGGCGAGAAGGCGCCCGTCATCCCCGAGCCTCACAGGAAGACCAACTGCCCCGAAGGTTGGTACGAGCTCCTCGCCGGCGGCTTCGTGTGCGGCAGGTACGCGACGCTCGACCTCGACCATCCGAAGTTCAAGCTCGTGAAGGGGCCGGACCTCGAAGGCCCCCTCCCTTACGTGTACGGCGTCAACGTGTCGAACGGCACGCCCCTCTACCGGCAGGTGCCGTCGCGCGAGGAGCGGATGAAGCTCGAGCCGTGGCTGTCGCGGCCGAAGAAGGCGAAGGCCGCTCCCGACGAGGACAACCCGTACGCCCCCGCGTCCGCGAGCGCGGGGAGCGGCGTGCCCGACGCGGGCGCTTCCGCGACGACCGACGATCCCGACAAGCCCTGGTGGCAGAAAGACGCGCCCGACGGCGGTCCGCCCGCCGTGACGCTCGAGGACCTGCAGGAGGACGACGGGCCCATCGTGCGCCGCATGGTCAAGGGATTCTTCCTCTCGCTCGACCACCAGTTCCCCTCGGGCGGAGCAATGTGGTGGAAGACCGAGGGCGGCCTCGTCGCCCCCTCCGATCGCATCTTCGTCAGCAAGCCGATCACCGACTACCACGGCGTGTGGCTCGGCACCGACAACGGGACCTTCGCCACGAAGGACGTCGCCTCGCGGCGCATCGACAAGCTTCCGGTGGGCTTCATCCTCAACGGGCGCGCGCGCAAGTGGACGCTCGACGAGGGGCACAAGCACGCGACGCAGGCGGAGGGCGAGCTCGATCGCTTCCAGGCCATCGGGCTGACCGGCGAGACCGCGAACGTCGGCGGTACGAACTTCTGGGAGACCGACGAGGGCTGGTGGATGAAGGCCGTCGACGGCACCAAGACCGAGCCCGGCCCGCCGCCCGAGGGCCTCGGCGAGCACGACAAGTGGATCGACGTGAACCAGCGCCGTCAGACGCTCGTGGCATTCGAAGGCGCGACGCCGGTGTTCGCAACCATCTTCTCGAGCGGGCGCAACGAGCACGAGACGCCGACGGGTAGCTTCCGCATCCGCGAGAAGCACATCACCGCGACGATGGACGGCGACGCCGACATCGCGTCGGACGGGCCGTACTCGATCGAGGATGTCCCGTACATCCAGTACTTCAACGGCGGCTACGCGCTGCACGGCGCCTTCTGGCACGCCGAGTTCGGACACGTGAAGAGCCACGGCTGCGTGAACCTCTCGCCGTGGGACTCGAAGAACCTCTTCGGCTGGACCGACCCGCAGCTGCCCGAGGGCTGGCACGCTGTGGTGGCGACGAAGGAGCATCCAGGCACGCGCGTCGTCGTCCACGAGCGCGGGCCGGGTACGTGCCAGGGCCCGAAGATGGACGTCTGCGAGAAGTAGTGCCCCGTAGGTCGAGACTGGCAGGTCCACTGACCGCTTGATGGCAACCGCCCGCGCCGATTCAGACGACGCGCGGCGTCCAAGCCATTGCATTCATGGACTTCGGCTCGCTGGAACGGCGCCTGCTTAGCCTGCGTCCCATGTCCCTTCGCCGAAGTGCCCTCGTGTTGTGGGTCGCTGCTCTCGTCGCACTGGGTTGCGGCAGTTCCTTCGTCGCTTGCGGCAGCAGCAACCACGCCGGCGGCGGAGGAGATGACGGCGGAGACGCGACATCGAGCAGCAGCAGCGGCGGTAGCAGCGGTGGAAGCAGTGGCGGCAGCAGCGGCGGAACGAGTAGCAGCAGCAGCAGCGGAGGCGTGAACGTCGGCGATTCCGGCAACCCGTTCGGCAGCGACGGCGGGTGCGTGTCGCTCGGCAACACGTGCAATGCGAACGGGGCCTGCTGCAGCGGCGTGTGCAACAAGGGCGCTTGCGGCTTCCCGGCCTGCACCTCCGACGGCACGGCGTGCACCGGCAACAGCCAGTGCTGCAGCGGTACGTGCACGAGCGGCAAGTGCGCGGCGCTCAACTCGATGTGCAAGACGCTCGGCAACGCCTGCATGGCCAACGGCGACTGCTGCTCGGGCCTCTGCAGCGGCGGCACCTGCCAGCCCTCGTCGTTCTGCGGTCAGTCGGGCGACGCATGCCACTCCAGCACGGACTGCTGCACGGGCAGCTGCACGATTCCGACCGGCGGCAGCATCGGCACCTGCGGCGCGTTCGCGTTCGGCGGGAACTGCTCCGCGGCGGACGGCCAGCTCTGCAACTCGCCCGCCGGCGACGGAGGGTGCGGAGGCAACTGCTGCAGCCGTCTGTGCGCCCCCTGGGGGCCGACCGGCGTCGACATCTGCCAGCCGGCGACGGGCTGCCACGTCGAGGGCGACACGTGCGTCACCGACACCGATTGCTGCGGGTCGGAGGCGTTCATCGACGCCGGCATTCCGACCTCGGGCCACGCGGTCGTGTGCATGAACGGCTACTGCCAGCAGCACATGGGCTGCACGCCGAACGGCGACGTCTGCAAGCTCATGACGATGTCGTGCAACGCGAACCAGGACTGCTGCGCGGGCCTGGGCAACAAGAACACGGCCTGCAGGCCCGACAACCTCGGCGTCCCGCGGTGCGGGAGCGGGTGTGACCCCGACGCGGGCGTGGGCACGAGCGGAAGCGCGTGCGCGACGAGCGCCGACTGCTGCAACGGCAACCCGTGCGTGCCCAACCCCAACGGCGGCAACCCGCCCTTCGTCTGCAACGCGACCATCTGCGTCGCGTGCGGCGGCGGGTGCACCACCAGCGCCGACTGCTGCCCGGGCGCCTCTTGCATCCTGCCCACCGGCAGCAGCATGGGCAAGTGCGGGCCGTGCGGGAGCGGCTCGTCGTCGGGCGGCGGCTCGGGCTCCGGCTCCGGCAGCTCCTCGGGCGGCACCCCGGACGCCGGATGCGCGCTCTACGGCCAGGTGTGCACCACGTCGGCGCAGTGCTGCGACGGCATCCCGTGCACGATGGGCCGCTGCATCGAACCCATCCAGTGACCTTGACGGGACGCGCAGTGTCCGGCAGACACTGCTGCGTCCCGACATGGAGGATCAGCTCACGGCCCATCTCGACCGCGGATGGGACCTCGCCCACAAGGGCGACGGCCCCGGCGCGAGCGCGTGCGCGCAGCGGGCGCTGGAGATCGATCCGCAGTCGCCCGAGGTCCACAACCTGATGGGATACGCGGCGGCGCTCGAGGGCGACGCCGACGAGGCGCTCGATCACTACCGGCAAGCGATCGCGCTCGACGAGACCTACTTCGAGGCGATGCTCAACGCGGCCGAGGTGCTCATCGCGCCGCTCGGGGACTTCGACGGCGCCATCGGGCAGATCGAGGAAGCGCTCGACTACGCCGAGACCGACGAGGAAATCGCCGACTGCATCCTGCTGAAGGTGGATGCCTTGATGGCCAAGAGCGACCTGGAGGAAGCGAAGCGCGCGATGAAGATGCTCCCGGACGGACCGTTCAACGGGCCCACGTACCTCTTTCTCATCGGGCGCGCCTGGTACGAGCTCGGCGAGATCGACAAGGCGGCGCCCCTCATCGAGCAGGCGGTGAAGGCCGACCCCGCGAGCGCCGACGCGCACTACTACCTCGGCCTGGTGCGCGACGAGCAGGGCGACGGGCGAGCGGCCACCGAGGCGTTGCTCCGGTCGCGGGCCCTCGACTCGTCGCGGCCGCCGCCGCCGTGGTCGCCCGGCCCCGAGGCGTTCGGGCTCATCGTGAAGACGGCGATCGAGAAGCTGGACCTCGTGCTCGCCCGCTACGTGCGCGAGGCCGAGGTCTACGTGGTGGACCTGCCCGGAGCCGAGCTGGTCGTCGACGGCGTCGACCCGCGCGCGCTTCTCGTGCTGGATGCGCCGCCCGTCGAGGACGGAGCGCCGCCGCGCGTGCGCGTGTTCGTCTACCAGCGCAACGTCGAGCGCGCGGCCGGGTCGCTCGAGGGGATCGACAACGAGCTGTCGGCGGCGCTGGAGCGCGAGGTCACGGCGGTGTTCCTCGAGGGGCAGAAGCCCAACAAGGAACAGCTCAACTAGGGGCCCGGGGCGGTGGCCCAGAAACGCTGCGCGGGGTCGCTCTCCGCGCAGAGGCGACCGGAGGCTACCGGGACGATGGGGCGCGAGAGCAGGTAGAGCCCCGGGAGCGACAGCACGGTGCGCGTGAGGGCGAGCCCCAGGTACGAAGCGGGGCTTCGCTCGAAGGCGGCGGCCGGCGCGTTCACGCTCTTCAGGGCCCACGCCCAGATGCGGCCGTAGAGGCGCAGCGGCCACCACCACCAGCCGCGGGCGAACCGCTCGCGATACGACCGGACCATGGCCGGTGGCGCGGCCTGCTTGTCGTCTGCCCACGCGTGCGCGCTCTTCGACGCCGTGAAGACGCCGACCCAGTACCAGGCCCAGAGCGTCAGCGCCGCGGTGAACGCCCACGACCCCACGACGGGCACGATCTGCAGCAGCGCGAGCACCGGGATGCCCGACCCGAAGACGACGTAGCCGCGGATCTTGCGCCGCAGCTTCTTGAACAGCCATCGGGCGCTGAACGTGACGCGTCGCCGCGGCGGCTCGGGCATCTCCGGCCTGATGCCGGCGAGCCGCGAGACGTGGAACGACAGCCAGTCGTCCCAGGTCCGCGTGAAGAAAACCGCGACGGCCTCGACGGCCGAGAGCAGCGCGACGACCGCGACGACTCTCGCCCAACTGCGCACGAGGGCGTCTCGGGCGCGGCCGAGCGTCGTGGGAGGCGCCGCCGGCGGCTTCGGCGGTGCGGGCGGCGTGTCGCCCGTCGTCTGCACGGCGATGTCGCGCCCCATGACGACGACCTTGTCGTCCTCCTTCTTTCCGTCCAGATGCACGTGCACCCCGGGCAGGTCTACGTTCACGGGCTTCACGCCGTCGTCGGTCACGATCGCCCCTTGGGGCTTCTCTTCTTCTTTGTCGTTCGCGCGGCCATTCCCCGCCGCGAACAGGAGCCCCGCCACGAGCACGACGAGCAGCGCCCGGACCGCGGCGAGCTTGAGGAAAGGACCGCGCAGGTCGCGATCGCGCATCACCGCGGCGCCGATCGTGAGCGGCAGCGCCAACCCGTGGACCAGCGTCCCGCGCGTGGGGTGCGTGGTGGCCGGCAGTGCGCCTCCACGGAGCGCCTCTCGATGCACGCGGAGCGCGTCGCGCTCCCGATCGACAGCGGTCTTCGCGTCCACGCGGGCGGAGGGTACAGGCGGACCCGAGATCAGTGCCAGTTGCCCAGGCCGATGCCGGCGTTCTGGTAGCGCGGCGCGAGGTCCACGAAGAGCCCCACCTTCCACACGGCCTCCGAGAGCAACCCCCAGAAGTCGAGCGGGAAGAGGCGCACGTCGGCGCCGAACGTGAAGTGCTGGCGCGCGCTACCGCCGTCGTACCTCGAGGGCTCCACGTACGTGCCGGCGCGCAGGATCATGCGATCGCGGAGCGGCTCGCCCTCGATGCCGAGGCGCGGGGTCACCGTCGGCTGCAGCCCCACGCGCTCCAGGCGCTGATCGAGGAAGCCCTCGACCGAGATGGCGTCGGCGCTCGGGCCGGTCACGAGCGCGCTCGCGAGCAGCAGGATCTTCTCGCGCGGCCAGTTGGCGTAGCGCGCCTTGCGCACCGCGCGCAGCTGGTCGCTCGCCTCGCGCATGTGCTCGTCCTCTATCGCCCGCAGCGCCTGCTCCTGGGCCTGCTGCACCGCGCGCTTCGCCGCTTGCTCGCGCGGCGGCGTGAGCGCCAGCTCGAGCGCGTACTCGAGGGCGCGCTTGTCGCGGTCTCGCTCGATCTCGCCGCGGAGCTCCGCCTCCTGGTCGCGTGGGTTCTCCCAGCCCGGGTTGAGCGGTCGGGGGCCCAGCTGGTAGGCCACGCCGAGCTCCGCCTCCCAGGGCTCGACGATGTTCGTCGGCAGCACCAGCCCGCCGGCGCTGCGGCCGCTCCCAAGCACTCCCCCGCTGACGGGCGCGCGGAACGTCGCACCGATGCGCCACGGCTGCCCGGTGGGCATGAGCAGCGCGCCGGTCTCCGGCGATCCCCCCGTCATGGTCAGCAGCGTGCCGGCGCCCTGCTCGAGGATCTGCATCGTCACGATGCGCGCCCCGCCCCCGACGACGAGCTGCCCGTCGAGCAGACCGAAGGCCCCCAGCGCCTTCCAGCGGCCGATCTGCATCGTGAGCGAGGAGCTTCCGGAAGACTGCGACGTCAGCGAGAACTGCTGCAGGTCGCCGGTGGCCCCGACGCCGAGGCCGCCGAACTGCAGCGTCCCGCCGAGGTTGAGGTCGAGGAAGTTGCCGGCGAGCGCGTGGTTGGCCGGCAGGGACGCGTTGTCGCCGTGGTTGTCGAAGTCGGTGTTCGCGAACGCGCCCGGGAACGAGATGCCGACGCTCAGGTCGTAGTCGAACCATGTGGTGCTGTAGGGATCACGCACTGCGGGCGCCGCCGAGTTGACCGCAGCGCCCTCGGTATCCTCGGCCATGGCGACGTACGCGCCGCCGACGCCCGTGACGTGAATCGGCGCCAGGAGCGGGCCCTGGAAGATCTCGATGTCGTAACCGGTGCCGTTGCGGATGCACGGCGGCGTCTTGACGAACGGATTGCACTGCGCCCGCGCGGCTGGAGCAGGGTGCAGCGCGAGCGCCGTCAGGAACGCTGCCCCAGCAAGAAGCGCACGAGCGGCTCGGCGTCGACCTTCGCCGTGGACACCAGGGCATCGAGCAGCCGCCGCCCGAGGCGCGCGAGGTCCAGCAGCTGCGAGATCCTCTCGTGCTGCAGCTCGGCGCGCGCTCGCGCCGCCGCGTCCGGCGCCGTCTTGCGGATCCGATCCAGCTGGCGCAGCGCCTCCTCGAACGCGTCGATGGCAGCGATGATTTCGCTCTTCTCGCGCTCGTTGAAGACGCGGCTGATCATGCGCCAAAGCTGCACCTCGGCTGCGTAGAAATCCTTGCGCTCTCCTTGGATCCAGACCTTGCGTACCACACCCCAGCGCGCCAGCTCCGAGAGCGTCATGCTCACCGCGCCGCTCGAGAGCTTGAGCAGCTGCCGCAGGTCCTCGGCGCTCAGCGGGTCGGGCGACAGGTAGAGGACCGTCCAGACGCGCCCCATGTTGCGCTTGAAGCCCCAGAACTCGATGAGGCGACCGACGACGTCGCTGACGGCCGCCTCGGAGGGCCAGAGGGTCCGATGCTTCTCGCGCTTCGCCAATCGAGCCCGATGTTACCGCACGCGCGCGGCGAGCTCGCCCGCGATCGACGCGAGCAGCTCGCGGGCGGGTCCTTCGGGCACGGCTTCGAGCGCGGAGAGCGCCCGCTCGGTCTCGACGCGGGCCATCTCGCGCACGACGTCGCAGGCTCCGGACGCGCGCACCGCTTCGGCGACGCGTCCCGCGGCTCGCGGGTCTCCGGCCCTGGCTGCGCCCACGTCGGGCGACAGCGCCGGCCGCGCCGCGACAGCGCGGATGAGCGGGAGCGTCACCTTGCCCTCGGCCAGGTCCCCGAGAAGGGCCTTGCCGGTCTCCGCAGGGTCGCCCGCGTAGTCGAGCACGTCGTCGACGAGCTGGAAGGCGACGCCGACGTGGGCCCCGAAGTCGCCGAGCGCCGTGACGGCGGCCGCAGGAGCGCCGGCGATCGTGGCGCCCGCGCGCCCGGCCCACGCGAAGAGGGACGCCGTCTTGTCGTGCACGATGCGGAAGTAGACCTCCTCGCGCACGTCCAGGGCGGCGCGCCCGCGGAGCTGCACCACCTCGCCGTCGACCAGACGCCGGAGCGTCGCGAACAGGTCGGCCAGCGTCGCCGCCGGCGCGACGGCGGCGGTGCGCTCGAGCGCATGCGTGAGGAGCAGGTCCCCCGCCAGCACGCTCACGGCGTTGCCCCAGATGCGGCGCGACGTCGGCATGCCCCGGCGCTCGTGCCCGTCGTCGATCACGTCGTCGTGGAGCAGGGTCGCCAGGTGCACGAGCTCCGCGACCACCGCGAGGTCCCGCGCCGCCGGCGGGATGGCGCCGAAGCACGCGGCCGAGAGCAGCACGGTGAGCGGCCGCACACGCTTGCCGCCCGCCTCGAGCAGGTGGGCGGCCGAATCGGTCGCCGGAGCCTGCCCCTCCCGTATCAGCCGCGTCAGCTCCGCGTCGACCGTCGCCATGTCGCCGGCGAGCAGCGCGTGCACCTGCGCGATGCGCGCCTCGGCCCGCGAGCCCGCCCTGTCGGCGGTCGCGGCCTCGCGCAGGAGCGCGACGGAGGGGGCGGGCGACGGGATCGACGTGTTCAAAAGAATTTGAAACTTATCTAGGGCACTGGCAGCTGGGGTCAAGGCTCGTCTATGACGACCCCTGGATGGCAGAGCCCCAGGCGCAGGCGGACCCCACCGCGACCGCGCGCGCGCGCCTGCGCGGCAAGCGCATCGCCCTGGGGATCGTGATAACCGTCACCGTGGCCTACATCGGCGCGAGCGCGGTCGACATCGTCCCTGCGGTGTTCGGGGCCGTGACGCACCCGCTGCCGCTCACACCGCCCGGAACCCCGGCCCGCGTGTGCGCCGAAGGCCTCCGGCGGCTCGTTTCGACCCCGGAGGCGGGCGGCAACGACGAGGTGCAGCGCGCCTGCGCCGCCTCGCGAGAGGGCCTCGACGCCTGGGCCGCCCTCGAGCGTCTGAGGTCGGGCGAGCGCCAGCTCGCCGGCCGCAGCGGTTCGGAGCAGGAGCTGCAGGAGCTCCGCCGCCAGGTCCTCGCGCACCTGCCCGCCGACTTGCGCTAAGAACAACGCCCGCCCATGACCGAGCCCGCCGCACAGCAGCCGGACGCCTCCGCGGCCGCGCCGACATTCGACGTGCTCCCGCTCAGCCCGGAGGTCCGCCGGGCCATCGACGCCATGGGCTACCGGCACCCGACGCCGGTGCAGATGGCCGTCTTCGAACCTGCCGCCGAGGGGCGCAGCCTCGTCGTCCAGGCCCGCACCGGGACGGGCAAGACCGCGGCGTTCGGGCTGCCCATCGTCGACCGCCTCGTGAAGCCGACGGCCAAGGCCGTGCAGGCCCTCGTCCTCTGCCCCACGCGCGAGCTCGCCCTGCAGGTCTCACGCGAGGTGGAGCAGATCGCCAAGGTGCGCGGCACCCAGATCGTGGCCGTCTACGGGGGAGCGTCGATGTCGCGCCAGGTCGAGGCGCTCGAGGGGGGTGCGCAGATCGTCGTCGGCACCCCGGGGCGTGTCCTCGATCACCTGCGCCAGGGCACGCTCGACCCGGCGAGCATCCGAGTGCTCGTGCTCGACGAGGCCGACGAGATGCTCTCGATGGGCTTCGCCAAGGAGCTGAACGCGATCATCGAGCGCCTGCCCAAGAACCGGCAGGGCCTCTTCTTCAGCGCCACCATCCCGGCGGATATCCAGCGCCTCGCCAAGACGCACCTGCGCGACACGGAGCTCATCGCGCTCTCGAGCGATCAGGTGGGGGCGCTCGAGATCACGCACTACGTCTACCTGTGGCCCGGCGGCGACAAGGCGGGGCACCTCGTGCGCATCCTCGAGGTCGAGGATCCCGAGAGCGCCATCGTCTTCTGCAACACGCGCGACGAGACGCAGCGCGTGGCCGAGGCCCTCAAGGTGCGCGGATACGACGCCGACTGGCTCAACGGAGACCTGCCGCAGTCGGATCGCGAGCGCGTGATGAACGCGACCAAGGAGGGCAAGCTCCGCTTCCTGGTGGCGACGGACGTGGCGGCGCGCGGGATCGACATCTCGCACCTGACGCACGTCATCAACTACGACTTCCCCGAGAGCGCCGAGCAATACGTGCACCGCACGGGCCGCACCGGGCGCGCCGGCCGCACGGGCACGGCGATATCGCTGGTGGGGCCGAAGGACATCGGCAACGTCTACCTGCTGCGGCTCACGTACAAGATCCGGCCCATCGAGAAGCAGCTCCCGAGCACGGGGGAGCTGCGGACTCGCGCCGAGATGGACCTGCTGCAGGTGTTCGTCGACGCGTTCGCGGGGCGCGTGCCGCACCCCGACGATCTGTCGCTCGCGAGGCGGCTGCTGACGCACGAGAACGCGGAGCGCATCGTCGCGGGCCTGCTGCGCGATCACCTCGGGGCGCGCGGCGGAGACGTGCAGGCGACGGCGTCGGAGGCGAGGCGCGCGCGCAACCCCGAGCCGCAGGCGCCCGCCCGGTCGCACACGCCCACGCGGTCGCACACGGAGGCGAGGCCCCACGCTCCGCCGAAGCCGAAGGCGCCGCCGCCGCCGCGCGACCGCGAGAGCGCTCCCCTTCCCCGCTACACCGAGAGCGACGCCCCGCCGGCGAGGGCGGAAGCCCCCGCGGTCTCCCCGGCGAGGGCGGCGAGGGATGCCTCCCCGACGAGGGAGGAGACGAGCGACGAAGCGCCGCTGAGTGCGGACTTCGTGCAAATGTTCGTCAACGTCGGAAAGCGCGAAGGTGTGCGCGCGTCGGACCTGCAGAAGCTGCTCACCGACAAGGGGATCGCCCCGGAGGAGACCGGGCGCATTCGCATACGTGACCGCATGAGCTTCGTTCCCGTGAAGAAAACGGCGTTCGATCGCGCCGTTGCGGCCCTCGCCGGACACGTGATTGGCGGACGCACAATCGTCGCCGAGTTGGCCAAAGAAGAAAAAGACGTGCGCGGCAGATCGTGAAGTGAGACGCGAAGGTCACGGGGGCGACCATTGAGCGTCGGCGCTCCCGTGCCGTATGCTGACGAGCGACCATGGCCTTGCCCTCCGCGCCGGCGCCCGGCGCGACCCCCAAGTCCGTCCCTCCCTCAACCACGCTGAGGTCCCTCATCGATGCCCGCATCGCCGAGGGCAAGCGCATGTCGATCGAGGAAGCGATCGCCGTCGTCGTCCCCGTCTGCCTCGACCTGCAGGAGCGCCATGCACGCGGCGAGAAGCTGTACGTGCACCCCTCCTCGATCGCCCCGGCCGCGGACGGCCTCGCGAAGGTCAATCCGCGCCTGAGCGTCGTGCCCACCAACGCGAAAGACAAGCACTGTCTGGCCCCGGAACTCATGCGGACCCTCGAGCCGGGTGACGAGTGCGCGAGCGTCTACTCCGTGGGCGCCATCCTCTACGAGATGGTCACGGGCCGGCACGTGGGCCCGGGCATGAAGCGCCCGCGCGAGATCGACCCGTACCTGCCGGAGGCGCTCGAGGTCCTCATCGGCAAGGCCATGATCGGCGACCGCTCGCACCGCCCGGCGGACCTCGGGGCGCTGGCGAGCGCGATGTATCACGTCGCTCCGCAGAAGAGCATCCACCCCCCCGAGATCAGCGAGGCGCGGCTCGACGCGAGCGCCGAGCTCGACGTCGACGTGAAGTTCTCGATGCTCCCGCCGCAGCCGGGCGCGCACGGCGCCGAGACGAGCGGCGTCAGCGCGATCCCGAGAGGGGGCACCGCCGTTCCCCAGTTCGACGCGAACGATCCATACGGCGCTCCCGTCATCGATCGCAGCGCGGTTCCCGCGCCCGGCTCCAGCCGGCGCCTGATGGACGACCCCACCGCGCGCCTGGCCGCCCTCAAGGCCCGCCTCGAGGCCGATCCGCGCCCGCGTTACGTCGTCATCAAGGACATGATGGACCACGGGCCCTTCACGGCCGTGGAGCTCCTGCAGCAGATCGCGTCGAACGCCTTCGTGGGCGACCACGGGCTGCGCGACGAGATCAGCGGGCAGCAGATGCCCATCCAGGACTGGGAAGAGTTCGCGCCCTTCGTCCACCAGACGCACCTCGTGCGCGAGAAGAAGGCCGAGGAGCGCGCGGTGGTACGCGCCGCCGACGCCGACAAGAAGCGCGGCGTGGCCAAGACGATCGTCGCCGTGGCCTGCATCCTGGCGCTCGGCGTCGTGCTCACCGGCTGGTTCCTGAAGAAGCGCGGTCAGCACAACGACGACGTGGTCGTCGCCGGCGACCGCATGGGGAGCATCGAGGTCAACGGCGACGTCAAAGGCAAGAGCGGCAAGGGAGGGCGCGGCGGCGGCGGCGGGCGCGGCGGCAGCGGCGGCGGCTTCTCGGGCGGCACGAGCTTCGAGAGCGTGCTCGACAACAACAACGAGACCATCGTGATGGGCCAGGGTCAGGACACCCCCGACCTGACCAATGCCGAGCTCGCGGCGCCGCTGCGGCACATGTCGCTCTGCGGGGCGCCGGACGACATGCACGTGACCGTCCGCGTCGCCGTGAAGATGGGGCGCGCCGTGGGTGTCACCGTGTCGACCAACCCGCCGAACCCGGGCATTGCCGCGTGCATCGACAGGTCGGTGCGCGGGCTGGGGTGGCGCCCGAGCCCCAAGACGGACTTCGTGACGACCAATTACTGAGGGTTGCTGTAAGGGGCCGCGCGGGCCCTGCGTTGCCTTGTTGACGATCGACCTGGCTCTGGTGATGCTAGGCCGCGTCCAAGGAGACCCCACGCCCATGCGCATGCTTCCCGTCAGCCTCGCCGTCGCTTCGCTGTTCCTCGTGGTCACCGCCTGCGGGTCGAAGAACACCCAGCAGCCGAACACGGCGCCCACGGCGACCGCGTACCCCGGCTATCCGCAGCAGGGAGGCTACCCGCCGGGGCAGTATCCCCAGGGGCAGTACCCGCAGCAGCCGGGCCAGTATCCGCAGGGACAGTACCCCGCTCCGGCGCCCGCGCCGGCGCCGGGCCCCACGCCCACTCCGGCGGGGTCGGGCCAGATGGCGGTGCCGGGACCGCTCGCGTTCACCTGCCAGAACGACGTGCCGTGCGGCACGCACCACTGCAACATGCAGTACGGCAAGTGCGCTTTCCCGTGCCAGTCGGCCAACGACTGCATCCCGCCCAACCAGTGCCTCGCGGGACTCTGTGTGCCGACGCCTCCTCAGTCGCACTGAGCTCCTGCTGCTGATCGCGGCTGCGGCCTGCACGCACCGGGAGCCGCCGGCTCCGGATGCGTCGCCGTCCGTCGCGTTGCCGGAGATGGCGCCGCCTCCCATGGCGACGACGTCGACCGCGGCCTCGTCCTCGACCCCGGCCGCGAGCGGTGACACGGCGTCGCTTCCGCAGACGCACGACGAGCCGACGGCGTCGGGCCCCGCGTTCGAGGCCCGGGTGCAAGCGCTGTGGGACGGCATCGTCGCGGACGATCCGGATCGCGCAATGGCGTTCTTCTTCCCGCTCGGGGCATACCGGCAGGTGAAGGACGTGCCGGATCCGGCGGCCGACTGGAAGCGGCGCCTGGTGGCGGCCTACGCGCACGACATCCACGCGCTGCACGCGCGCCTCGGAGACGATGCGCCGAACGCGAAGCTCGTGGGGCTCGACGTGCCCCAGGCGCGCGCTCGCTGGGTGGACCCGGGCGAGGAGTACAACAAGATCGGCTACTGGCGCGTCTTCGGCTCGAGGCTCCGCTACGACGTGGGCGGCACGTCGGGCTCGTTCGAGATCAAGTCGCTCATCTCGTGGCGCGGCGAGTGGTACGTCGTCCACCTCAGCGCGGTCCGCTGACGCGACCGCGGGCGATCAGCGCCTCGGCCTCGCGCCGGTGGAAGGAGCCGGGGAAGCGCGACAGGTGCTGCTCGGCGGCGAGCGCCGCCGCGTCGGTGCGGCCCGCGCGCGCGAGCGCCACCGCCTCGAGATACGACGCGTCCTCCGTCTGCGGCGCCTGAGGGTGCGCGATGACGAACGCCTGCAGTGCGGCGGCTGCCTCGGCGTTGCGCCCGTCGCGCAGCAAGCCGACTGCAGCGGCGTAGGCCGACTCCCCTTCGTCGGCCGGCGGAGGGGCCGCGGGCGCCGCGAGGACCGGCGCCGCGACCGAGGTGGCCGGCTGCACGCGCGCCGCCTGCGGCTTGAGCGCCACGGGCTGCGACGGCGCCGCAGTCCACGTGTCGCCCGCCGTCAGATGCACCTCGTCGCGACCCGCGAGCCGCAGGTCGACGACGCCCTCGTCGACGTGCACGCGCGCGGTCGCCCCCGCGGCGACGCTCACGTCGAACGTCGTGCCGCGTACCTCGATTTCACCGTCCGGCAGGGACACGAGGAACCGCTCTCCGTCCTGCTGCGGGCGCACGTGCACCCGGACGCTCCCGCCGGTGAGCGCGACGCGCTCGACCCCGCCTTCGCGCGTCTGCGTCCAGCGCGCGTCGCCGAGCTCGGCGACCGACCCCGCGTAGGCCGCCGGTGCCGGAGCGGCGACGCTCGTCGCCGCGACGACCGGCGCCGACGTTCCCGTCGCCGCTCCGGACGCTGCGCCCGCCTGCCCTCCCGGCCCGTGACCGCTCATGATGACGGCCGTCGCGGCTGCCGCGAGCGCCACCACACCGACGGCGACCGCACGCCGCCCGCGCCACCACGACGCGCCCGCGCCCGACGACTCGCCCGCCGCCACGTCTCGCAGCACCCGCACACGCAATCGTCGCAGCGCGAGCGCGCTCGGCTCCCCGCGCGCCACCAGCTCCCTCGCCATCCGCCCCAGCCGCTCGTCGCTCCCGAGCTTCGTCCCGCACTCGGCGCACTGGCGCGCGTGCCGCTCGAACGACGCCACGTCCTTCTCGCCGAGCCGCCCCTGGCGATACGCGTCCACCTCCCACAGCCGTCCGCACTCGTCCGACCGCGACATCACTGCACCTCCCCCTCTTCCTGCAGGGCAGCCTGCAGCTCCTTGCGCGCGTGAAAGAGGCGCGTGCGCGCCGTCGCCGCCGGGATGCCGAGAGCACGGGCGGCCTCCTCGGCCGTGAGCCCCTCCGCCTCGACGAGCAGGAAGACGACCCGCTTCTTCTCGCTCAGGGCGGCCAGCGCACGTTCGAGCGCGCTCATGTCCTGGCTGCCCATCGCCTCGCGCTCGGGATCGCGCGACGTGCGCCCCACGAGCGTGTGCGCAAAGGAACCGAGCATGCGGCGGAAGCGCCCTGCCCCGCGGCGATGGCGCATCGCGAGGCGCACCGCGATGCCGCAGAGCCACCCGCGGCAGTTGGCCCGCCCGTCGTACGACGGCGCGATCTCGGGCAGCTTCACGAAGAGCTGGTGCACCACGTCCTCGGCGTCCACGCCGTCGATCGACCGCCGCGCCGCTTGCCACACGTGGCGCGCGTAGCGGTCGTAGAGCTCTCCCAGCGCACCGAGGTCGCCTCCCGCGACGCCCTGCAGCAGCTCGGCGTCGCTCGCACGCGACGACGCCAGACCGGCGACGCGCGGAGCGCTCATCGGAGAAGCTCCGCCATGGCGCCCACGCGCAGGGCCGCCGACCACACCGGGAACGGCGGCAGCGCAGGACCGTTCGCCTCGCCTGCGGGTACGTCCAGGGTCGTCGGAGAGAACGCGTCGCCCGGCAGCACCCGTGCGTCGACCGACACCGTCAGCGCCCACTCCCGACTGAGGGGCAGGTCGAGCCGCGCGAGCGCACCGATCCCCAGCTCGACGTCGTTGCCGCTCGTCTCGTGGCCGTCGGCGTAGTCGTACTCCATGCGCATCCCGACGATCGAGACGTCGCCGGCGATGTCCAGGGATGGGCCGCCGAGGTCCAGGTGCCGACCGGCCGCGAGCGAAGCGCTCACCTCGCGATACGCGTCGTCGTCGAGCCCCTGGGCGGCGGTGATCGCCGTGGGCGAGCCACCGAGCGAGAGCGCGAGAAGCCAGCGATTGAGCAGGATCTCACCGAAGGCGTGCACGTCGATCATCGCCATCGTGGTCGGCGCCGTGGCGCGGCCGCCCACGTCGAGACCGAGCCAGACGCTCGTTGTGCGCGAAGGCTCGGCGGTCGGCGTCGGGGTCGCGGTCGCGGTCAGGGTCGCGGTCGCGGCCAGGGTCGGGGTCGGGGTCGAGGTCGAGGTCGGGGTCGAGGTCGCGGTCGAGCTCGGGGTCGAGCTCGGGGTCGCGGTTGGCGGGACGCTCATCAGCAGCCCGAGCCCGGTCGCCACCAGCGCCTCCGGCCTGCCCACGTCACGCTCGGCCCGCCGCCCGTCGCTCGTGGTCGCCGCGATGCGCGCAGCGTGCCCGTCCGCCGCCAAAGCCAGCGTGAGCACCATCGGCTGGCACTCGGACGCCTGCAGCCGCGCAATCTGCGCCCGCAGCTCCGCCACCGCGTCGGTCCACGCCGCCGGAAGGCCCGCCGGCTCCTCCACGCGGGCGCACGGAGCCTCCGGCGCACCCGAGCCCGCCTCCGCTCGCGTCGCCGTCGCCAGCGCCACCACCGCGCCCGCCGTGCTGCCCAGGATCATCCGCGCCAACGGGGCACCTCTCACCACTGCGTCCTTCCGTCCGTCCCCACCTCTCTTTTTAGCGGGAAACGAAAGGAAGGGCGCGCACGTGGAGACTCTACGTCTGCGGGACGGTCGAAAACTCCGACGTGCGCGCCCGCAGGGTGTTCTCCGGCCGGTGGCCCAGTGTTCATCCCATGACGACGAGCCGTACGCTGGCGCCGACCACCTGGCCTCCGTGGATGGTCAGATTGCCCGCGGCGTCCGCGCTGACCGCGAAATGATCGAGCGGCGACGGGGCGGGCCCGCTCACCACGTTGCCATTCGCATCGAAGCGACTGCCGTGGCACCCGCACACCAGTCCCGACGGAGAGACCTCCCCGGTGGTGCCGATGTCGCACCCGGCGTGCGTGCACGTCAGCGTCATCGCGTAGACACCGCCCGAATCGCGCCCGATGCACACCGGCTCGCCCTCGAGGGCGCGCAGCGAGCCCACGGGCAGGCTGCTCACGTTCCCGGCGGACACGTCCCCTACGCTGGCCGGCTGCACGCCCGCGCCCGACCCGCATGCGACGCCGCCGGCCGCCCCCACGCCCACGCCCGCGAGCACGAGGAAGCGCCGCCTGCCCAGCCGGAATGTCGGCCCGTCCATCGACGTTTGTTTCCCCGGGCACGACGCTCGTGTTCACCCAGTCGCCAAGGCCAAGCTACCCTTCGAAGGTGAGGCGGGTGTTCCTCGTCGGCCTCGTCGGCCTCGCGATGGTCCTCGCGCCCGCGTCTCCGGCGCACGCCGATCCCCCGCCGGCGAGCACCGTGACGCCCTACGCGAACACCGACCCGTCCGACGACGACGTGGTGGGCCCGCCCGAGGAGATCCCCGACTGCGACACGCAGCTCGCGGCCGCCGGCGTCACCTTCCGTCACGCGAGCCTGCCCGTGCATGCCGAGCACAGGCTGGTCTGCGGCGCGCCGCAGGTCGTCGTCTACCTGCGCGGCCCGGGGCGCATCGCGTACGACCCGGCGCCGCTGCTCACGTGCTCGATGGCCCTGGCGCTCGCGTCGTTCGAGCGCATCGTGCAGGAGGAGGCGGCTCGCGACTTCCGCGTGCCCGTCGTGCGCATCGCGCAACTCGGCACGTACAACTGCCGCGAGATGGCCGCCTACCCCGGCTGGGTGAGCGAGCACGCCTACGCGAACGCGATCGACGTCGCGCGCTTCACCCTGCGCAACGGCGTCACCGTGGACGTGCAGCGCGACTTCGACAAGGGCGAAGCGCCGCCCGGGCGGCGTGGCGGCGCGTTCCTGCGCGCCGTGTCGCAGCG
>Ga0335069_10005001_pt1 | contig 19513 bp, 14 predicted proteins | sample Lox_Sample_11_FD_206714 | JGI IMG/M metagenome (GOLD analysis project Ga0335069, IMG submission 206714) | Soil microbial communities from Loxahatchee National Wildlife Refuge, Florida, United States - Lox_Sample_1.1 | ecosystem: Environmental > Terrestrial > Soil > Wetlands | place: USA... | reverse complement strand
GAAGTCAGCGGACCGTGACCCGGGGCGATGACCGTATCATCCGGGAAGAGCTCCAGCATGCGCCGGGCGTGGCGCAGCTGGCGCTCGCAGCAGAAAAAGCCGCCGCCGAGCGAGCCGGCGAAGATGAGATCGCCCGAGACCAGCACGTCCCCCCTCCCCGGCCGGCCGGCGGGAGCCACGGAGTAGCAGTTGTGCTCGGCGGCATGGCCGGGCGTGTTGTAGGCCGTCACCCGCAAGCCGCCAACCTCGACTGTCTGGCCCTCGGCCAATCCGCGACAGGCCGACCAGCGTCCGCTCAGCGGGCCGTAGAACCCGCCAAGGCCGGTTTCGCGGAGCACGACCTCGAGTCCGCCGATGTGCTCGGGCTCGTAATGGGTGATGAACACCGCCTCCAGTTCCTGGATCCGCGGCGGCCAGGCGCGATGCAGCTCGGCATGGCTGGCCCCGGTATCGAACAGGATGGCCCGGTCGCCGCCCGTGCCGACGAGAAAGGCGTTCACCACCCCGATGCCGAACGGCATGGCCAGGGGGTGGAGGGAAAACGGCAGCCCGCGTTCCCGCGGGCGCGGATAGGCGCCCTGCGCCAGCGCACCGAGGCCGACCTCGTTCAGCCGCAGCGCGCGCGCCAGCCGCGCCAGCTCGGCAGGCGTCAGCTCCGAGCGGTAGTCGACGGCGTCCTTGATCCGGCCGACCTCGACCTGGGCGGCCGCCGCCATTTCCTCATAGCTCATGCGCGCGTGCCGGCCGGCCTTTTCCAGCACGTCGCCCAGTTCGTCCTCGAGCGCAGGGGCGGACGGATTCATGGGAGGCGATTGACCTTGAAATGAATTCCATTTTCCCGGCGAATGCCACACGTTTTCGCCCATGAACGAGGTCCAACAGGAAGTCATCGACATCTTCACGCGCACGAAGGCCCTGCTGCGGGGCCATTTCATCCTGCGGTCGGGGCTGCACAGCGGGCACTTCTTCCAGTGCGCGCAGGTCTGCCAGTACATGCCCGAGGTCGAGCGCCTCGGCGCGCTCCTGCACCAGCGGGTGGCCGGGCTCGGCTTCGCCACGGTCCTCGCGCCCGCCATGGGCGGACTCGTCATCGGGCAGGAGGTGGCGCGGCAGGCCCGCTGCCGGTTCATCTTCGCCGAGAAGGAAAACAATGTGCTGGTGATGCGCCGCGGCTTTACCGTCGCGCCCGGCGAGAAGGTGCTGGTGGTCGAGGACGTCATCACCCGCGGCGGCCGGGTGCAGGAGTGCCTCGACATCCTCCGGCGCGCCGGCGCCAACACCGTGGGGGTCGCCGTGCTCGTGGACCGCAGCCAGGGCCAGGCGAAATTTCCCGTGCCGACCTTCTCGCTGCTGGAGATGAGCTTCCCGACCTACCCGGCGGACCAGCTTCCGCCCGAGCTGGCGAAGATTCCGGCGAGCAAGCCGGGAAGCTGAACCCGGGTCGCGGACGAGGGGTGATTGGTCAGCGGTGCCGGTGGCGGCACCAACGGAAATCCGCCGACCCCTGGCCCGCACCGCCGGCGCCTCATTCGTTTGACCCAAGCATCTTGTCCAGGGCGATCATCAGCTCGTCGCCGACAAATGGCTTCTCCACGAGCAGGCAGTGCGGGATCCGCTCCACCCCGGTCACCGTGCCGCCGCTGCCAAAACCGGTCATGATGATGATCGGAATCATCGAACCGGAGGCCCGGACGCGCTGGGCCAGGACGATGCCGGTCATCAGGGGCATGGTAAAATCCGTGATGATCGCCTCATAGCGCCCGGGATAAGCCTCGAAGGCGGCGAAGGCTTCCGGGGAGTTGTTGAAGACGCTCGTGGTGTACCCGGCCAACCGCAGGCGTTTCTTCAGGAACTCAGTGACCGTCGGCTCATCGTCGACCACCAGAATCTCCTGCATGCGCCCGCGCCGCGGCGCCACCACCGCGGCCGTCGGCGCGGCGGGCGCCCCGGTGCACGGGAAATAGAGTTCGAACGTCGTGCCGGCACCCGGCGTGCTTTGCACCCGCACCGCCCCATGGTGGTCGTTGAGGATGCCCTGCACGATTGCGAGCCCGAGGCCCGTGCCCTCGCCCGGATTCTTGGTGGTGAAGAACGGATCAAAGATGCGCTTCAGCGTGGCCGCATCCATGCCGTGTCCGGTGTCCGCCACCGCAAGGCACATGTAGGCGCCCGGCTGCAGGCCCGGAATGGCGGCGGCCAGCGCCGCGTCGACCTCGACCCGCCGGGTGGACACGGTGAGCCGCCCGGACCGGTCGCGCATCGCATGCACCGCGTTCGTGCAGAGATTGAGCGCGACCTGCTCGATCTGCGTGGCGTCGGCCATGATGGTGCCGTTCTCGAGCTGGCCGACGATTTCGATCGTGGACGGCGTCGACGCCTTGACGAGGTTGATCGTCTCGGCGACGGGCGCGGCGAGGTCGATCGCGGCCAGCTTGGTCGTGCCGCGCCGGGAAAACGTCAGGATGCGCTTCACCAGATCGCGGGCGCGCAGGCCGGCGTTGTAGATCCGCTGCAGATCCTCCTGCACCGGCGACTGCTGGTCCAGGTCGAAGCGGGCCAGCTCGCAGAAGCCCATGATGCCGGTGAGAATGTTGTTGAAGTCGTGCGCAATCCCGCCCGCGAGCGTCCCGAGGCTCTCGAGTTTTTGTGATTGGAACAACTGCTCCTCGAGTTCCCGGCGCCGCCGCTGCTCGGCGAGCCAGTCGGTGATGTCCTCCTCCAGCACCAGCCGAAACTGGACGTCCCCGCCGGGCCGCCGGATCGGCGAAAGGGTGGTCCGCACGTGGCAGGTCCCGCCGTTCTTCAGGCGGTTCACCAGGTGGCCGTGCCACGATTCCCCGCGACCCAGCGCGGCGGCGATTTCCCCGCGGACCACCGGCGGCACGTCGGGCGCCAGCAAGGCCGCCGAGTTCATCCCGATGAGTTCGGCCGGCGCGTAACCGGTCGTGCGGCTCTGGCGCGGATTGGCGAACTCGATCGTGCCGTCCAGACGCTCGATGCGCACCGCCACGGGGCTCTGCTCGATCGCCTGGGACAGCGTCTTGATTTCCTCGACCTGCAGGGCGAGCCGGGCGTTGCTTTCGTTCAACTCGCGCGTGCGCTGGTTCACGAGGGCCTCCAAGTGGGCCTTCTGGCGGCGATGCAGCGCCGAGGGCAGCCAGGCAGCGGTCAGGACCAGGCCCAACCCGCACAACCCGTACGCCAAGTAGGCGAGCGGCGTGCGGTACCACGGCGGCAGCACCGAGAACGCGAGGGTGGCGGGCGCTCCCGTCTGGCCGCCGACCCGGGGTCGGACGTGCAGCACGTAGCTGCCTTCCTTGAGCCGGTTGAACACGGCTGAGCCGGCACTGCCGACCGAAACCCAGCCGGCGTCTCCCCCTTCCAGCATCACCTCAAAAGTGACCGGCGAGGTGAGCACGTTCCCCGGCGACATGAAATGCGCCACCATGGAGTTGTCGGCATGGGTCAGCGGAGGCAGCTCCCGGCCGACCGCAAACAGGGTGCGGTCGCTGGCCGCCAGCGTCACATGCGTGATGAGGCTGCGCAGCGGGGGCTCGGCCGGCAACGGCACGCCCGGGTCATAGCGCATCATCCGCCGCCGGCCCTGCAGCCAGACGACCCCGTTGGTCTCAAACGTGAAAAAGAACGGGCGCAGACCCGGCGGCAGCCGGAGATTGACGTCGTGCCACTGTTCGCCGCGCTTTTCGAGCACGTGCACCCCGGTGGGTGCGGTGAACCAGATGCGCCCCGCGGCGTCGTATCCCGGGCGCCCGACGAGGTTCGCCAGCTGCGGGAAGCGCCGTTTGAAGGCCTCGTCAACCGTGAACCGGCGCGTGGCCTCGTCAAAACGGAAGATGTCAACGGCCGTGTTGAACTCGACCTGGCCCTCGAGCGAAAAGGCTTGGATCCACGGATTGGGCAGGCCGTCCTTCGCGCCGAACTGTTCCACCTGCAGCCGGCCCTGCTCGAGGCGAATGCGCCCCAGGCGGGCCGATCCCAGCTCGAGCCAGAGCTGATGATCGCTGCCGGCCAGGCTGCCATAGATGTCGCCGAGACCCGGGACCGGAAGGCGCTCGAACTCCGCGCCGCCCGGGCCCGACCGCATCCAGCCGATCTCATCCTTGGCGCCATACAGCCAGCGGCCGTCGGGAGATTCCAGGCCCAGCGCCCGCAGATTGACGATCTCCGGCGCCAGCGACTCCCACCGGCCGTCCTTCCACGAAAACGCGCCTTGGCTCGTGCCCGCGACCAGCCGGTCGCCGAGCACCGACAGGGCGAAGACGAATTTGCCCTCCGGGGCGGCCGGGACGAGCCGGGTCAGCCTTCCATCCGGCGCATAGTCGGCGCGAAACACGCTGCCGTCGGCCAGGATCCAGAGCCGGCCCTCGTAGCGGACCGGGAAGCCGAGAAGCATGCCGCTGCCCATGAGGCTTTCATAGGACGAAAGACGCGACGGATACTGCACCTGCATCACCCCGGTCTCGAGCAGCGCCCAGACCACGCCGGGCGAGCCGACCGCCAGTCGCTTGATCCGCACCACGCGGTTGTCCAGGGACGAGTCGATCGCCTGCAGGATCCGGCCCGAGCTCTCGAAAAAGACCAGGCCATAGTTCTCCACGGCGGCGACGTAGACGCCGGGGCTCGACACGCAAAGATCGTTGATCCGCCCCCGCCGGCTCAAGACGCCGGCCTCGGGCAGCGGGCGCACGGCCCGCCCGTCGAAGACGACGACGCCCTTGTTGGCCGTGCCGAGCAGCACCGTGCCGTCCGGCGCCGGCACTGAACAAGTGATGGAATCCCCGGGCGTGTAGCTCCCCGCAGGCCGCACCGGTTCCAGCCCTCCGGCGCCCGCGCGCAACAGGCTGCCGGTGTCGTTGTCGCAAAGGTAGAGCCCGCCGTCGTACTCAAAGGCGTAGCTCGTGTTGTTGCTCCGGCCCACGATGCGCGGCGACTGGCCGGGCCTCCACGAGACCACCGGACCGCTGCCCCCGCCCCAGATCCACTGGTCCGGGAAGACCTGCACGGTCTCCGGCGAAAGGTCGGCGGCGGCACCGGGCGCCGGCTGGGCGCAAATCTTCGCCTCCCACAGACCGTGCTCGTCGATGACGATCCGAGCGAATCCGCCGGGAATCGCCGCGTAGATCGCGCCGTCGTGATCAACCGCCAGCCGCTCCGAGGTCGGCTCGGGCGTGCCTTCCTTCTGGCGCAGCATCTGCCAGCGCACGCCATCGCCGATGACCAGCTGGTTTGGTGAAAATACAAGGATCCGGCCGTCCGGCAGCACCCGCAGGTCTGTCGGCAGGTCGTCCAGGCCGAGCGGCTCCGCGCCGACCACATTGATCGGCGGAGGCCCGGCCTCCTGCAGGCCGGGGGCGGCGCTCTCAATCGGACGCAACTGCGCCCGCAGGCCCGCGATCATCCACGACAAATAGAGCACGACCGCGGCCCATGGCGGAGCCGGCCGGAACACCCGGCGCCGTCGCTGCGGGAGCTGTCCGGCAAAATGGTTTCGGGCAGGCATTCCCACTTCTTTCCAACGGAACAAAGCCTCTCAGACTGAAGCGCTGCAGGCAAGAATCCCCTGGAATAATCAATGAGGCCGGGCCCAAAGCGGAAGCCGGCCGCCGAGTGGGATGGTCCATGGGCCATGGCTCAAGTCTTCGCTCCGGGGCAGGCTGGGCTCGACCCCTTGGCGACGGCCGAAGGCCGGTGCGGAGACCGGCCTTCACGGCCGGGCAGCGCACCCGCATCACGGCAGGCCCATTGCCCGCAGCCGGCGGCTACCGGACGTAGAACACCACGTAGCGGTAGACGCCGCGGTAGTTGATCAGCGCCAGGTTCCGCCCGTCGTGGAGGGCGCGCTTGGCCGAGGCGAGGTCGCTCACCGGGATGCGGTTGACCTGCTCGATCACGGCGCCGACCGGGAAGATTTCGGCGTAGCGGGACTGCGCCGAGATGTCCGTGATGACGATGCCCTCGACGCGGTCGTCAATCCGCAGCTCCTTGCGCACATCGTCGGTCAGCGCCGACACCTTCACGCCGGTCAGCCATTCGCCCTCGGGCCCGCTGTCGTCCTCCAGCCGGTCGAGCACCACGTCAAAACTCATCGGCTTGCCGTCGCGCAGCACCTTCACGTTGATCTTCGTGCCGGGCGCGGTCTCGGCGATCATCAGGCGGAGGTCCTCGCGGGAGGTCACGTCCTTGTTGTTGACCCCGATGATGACATCCTCGCGCTTGAGCCCGGCCTTGGCCGCCGGCCCGTTGGCGGGCGTGAGGTCGCTGATGACGATGCCCTTGGTCTCCTTGGGCAGGCCGAACGACTCGGCGAGATCCGGCGTCAGCGGCTCGGTGGCCACGCCAATGTGGCCGCGCGCGACGGTGCCCGTCTCGATCAGGCTGTTCATGATGTTGTGGGCCAGGTTCACCGGGATGGCGAAACCGATGCCGATGCTGCCCTGGTTGTTGGAAATGATCGCCGAATTGATCCCGATCAGCCGTCCCTTGGCGTCGACCAGCGCGCCGCCGGAATTGCCGAAGTTGATCGCGGCGTCGGTCTGGATGAAGTCCTCGTAGCCGCCCTCGTCGAGGATGCCGACGCGCCGGCCGGTGGCCGAGATGATGCCCATGGTGACCGTCTGGCCGACCCCCAGCGGGTTGCCGATGGCGAAGACGACATCGCCGATGCGCAGCTTGTCGCTGTCCGCCAGGGTCGCGGCCGGCAGCTGGTCGGCGTCGATCTTGATCACCGCGATGTCGGTCTTCGGGTCCGTGCCGACCACCCGCGCGCTGAGCTTGCGGTCGTCATTCAGCCGGACCTCGAGTTCGTCGGCCTCGGCGACAACGTGGTTGTTGGTCAGGATGTAGCCGTCCGACGAGATGAGCACGCCCGAGCCGAGGCCGTCGAGCCGCTCCTCGCGGCCCTGCAGGCCCGGCCCGTAGAGCTGGCGCAGGAGCGGCGGCACCTGCTGCCGCACCACCTTGGTGGAGTAGACCGAAACGACCGCCGGGCGGACGTTTTCGAGGACGTCGGCGTAGCTGGTCAGTGCCGGGGCGCGACCCTCCCCGACCGGCGAGGCGTCGATCTTGAGCTCGGGCTTCCTGTAGGCCGGTTTCTCCGCCTTCCGGGCCTCGGCCGCGCCCAGCAGCGCCACGCCGAAGCCGACAAAAATCGCCAGCAGTTTGGTGTTCATCGAGGAGAGCAGGCTGCGACACTAGCCCGCCGGGCCGGTTCCGCAACTGGGGAGGAGGTCGGGAATCGCGCCGCGGGCGCCCTTCAGAATCCCTTGATCCGGAACAGGCTCGTGACGCTCTCGTTGCTGTTGATCCGGAGGATCGCCTCGCCCAACAGCGGAGCGATGCTCAGGACGGTGATGGGGAGGCCGCGGGGGTCGACCGGCACGGAGTTGGTGGTGATGAGCTCGTCGAGCACGCCGGTCTTGAGCCGCTCGTAGGCGACCTCGCTGAGGACGCAGTGGCTGACCGCGGCCCGCACGCTGGTGGCGCCGTGTTCGCGCAGGAGGCGGGCGGCGGCGGTCAGCGTGCCGGCCGTCTCGGTGATGTCGTCGACCAGGAGCACATCGCAGCCATCGACGTCACCGACGACGTTGGTCGCCTCGACGGTGGTGGCGTTGACGCGCTTTTTGGCGACCAGGCCGAGGGACGCACCGAGGACGTCGGCGTAGGCCGCGGCCATTTTCATGCCGCCGACGTCGGGTGAGAAGACGACGAGCTTGTTGCTGCGCTTGGTCGCGAGGTACTGGAAGAAGACGGGGGACGCGAAGAGGTGGTCGACCGGAATGTCGAAGAAGCCCTGGATCTGCTGGCTGTGCAGGTCCATCGTGAGAGCGCGGTTTGCGCCCGCCGCCATGAGGAGATCGGCCACCAGCTTTGCGGTGATCGGCACGCGGGGCTGATCCTTGCGATCCTGCCGGGCGTAGCCATAGAAGGGGATCACCGCGGTGATGCGCGACGCCGACGCGCGCTTGGCCGCGTCGATCATGATCAGCAGCTCCATCAGGTGATGGTTCGTCGGCGGGCAGGTCGACTGGATGATGTAGACATCGGCGCCGCGGATGTTCTCGTTGATCTTCACGAACGACTCGCCGTCCGGAAAGCAGGTGACCGTGGCCTCGCCGAGCGGCACGCCCATCGACTGGCAGATTTCCTCGGCCAGCGGCCGATTGGACGATCCGGCGAAGATTTTGAGTCTCGTGTCCCTCATGGGCGCCGAGCTAAGTGGAATTAGCCCGGGGCGGAAGCCTTTTCCAGCTTCTGCTCGAGAATTTCGACGCGCTTGAAGAGGTCGGGCAGCCGCTGGTGGAGAACCGCAAGGCGGCGCTCGAGCAGGTACGGGAGCGCCGGCGTGCCGTTGAGGTAGCTCTTGGGCGGCACGTCGCCGGCAATGCCGGTCTGGCCACCAGCCTTGGTGCCCTGACCGATGGTCAGGTGCCCGCCCACGCCCACCTGCCCCCCCAACACGACGTAGTCCTCGACCGTCGCGCTCCCCGAGATGCCGACCTGGGCGCACAGGAGACAGTGGCGGCCGATGACGACGTTGTGCCCGATCTGCACCAGATTGTCGATCTTGGTGCCCTCGCCCACCACGGTGCGGCTGAAGCGCGCCCGGTCGAGGGTCGAGTTGGCGCCGATCTCGACGTCGTCGCCGATGATGACCACCCCGACCTGCGGCACCTTTTCATGGCGGCCCTGGACGAACTCGTAGCCGAAGCCGTCCGACCCGATCACCACGCCGGGCTGGAGCCGGACGCGCCGGCCGAGGGCGCATTCCGCGGCGACGACGCAGCCGGGCATCACCCAGCAGTCCTCCCCGATGCGGGCGTTCCGGCCGACAAACACGGACGCCTGGAGAATGGCGCGCGCGCCGACCGTGGCGCCCTCCTCGACAACGCACAGCGGCCCGACGGTGGCCGTCGGCGCGATCTCGGCCCCGGTGCCGACCACGGCGGAGGGATGCACCCCCGGCGCCGGCTTCGGCCAGAGCAGCTGCTCGATCCGGGAGCAGACCCGGGCCAGGCCGACGGAGGGGTTGTCGACGTAGAGATAAACCTGGTTCGGCCCCGGGTCGCCGGTGTAGTCGGCCGGCAGGAGCAAGACCGAGGCCTTGGACTCCGGCACCTTGGTCTTGTACTTCGGATTGCCGAGAAACGACAGATCGCCCGGCCGGGCCTCGGTCAGCGACGCGATGTCGCGCACCCGCTCGGTCGTCGCCCCGGCCGCGCGCCGCGGCCGGACGATCGCGGCGACTTCCTCGGCGGTATAGTGGACCTGCATGGCGGAAGCTGGGGTGACGCTGGATTCCGGCAGCCGCCTCCGCCGCGAATCGGTGAAGGCCGGCGTCCGGACACAAAAAAGCCCTGTTCGGTTGAACAGGGCTTGGCAAGATTTCTTACGGCTTCTTCTCGGGCGGTGTGACGTTCGGCACGCTGAATTGGGACGGGCTCGCGCTCGTCGCGGCCGGAGCCGCCGGAGCCGCCGTGGCGGCCGCGGGCGCCGGCGTGGTCGCAGGCTTGTCCTTGTTCAGGTCCTTGAGCACATCGTCCGTGATGTCGTAGCTGGCGTCGGCGTACACCACCGTCGGCACGTTCATCAGCGAGGGGCCGCCCTTGTCGAGCACCAGCGTGGCGCCGCGGGCCCGCGCGATGGCGGTGGCCGAGTTCTTGATGTCCTCGAGGAGGATGTCGTTGTAGTTCTTGGCCCGCTGCTGCAGCGAGGCGCGGGTGTCGTTGGCGAAGCGCTGGGCCTCCTGCTGGTGGCGCTGGAATTCCTGCACCTTTTTCTGGGCGTCGGCCTCGGCCTGGCTGCGGACCTCCGGTTTGCTCACCGGGTTCTTGGACTGCTCCATCAGGTCGTTGTACTGGCTCTGGATGGCCTGCATCTGCTTGGTGAGCTCGTCGAGCTGCTCCTGGGCCTTCTGCGCGTCGTTGTTCAGCTTCGCACGCGCGTCCTGGTTCTTGTAGTAGTTGTCGAGGGCCCGGGCCAGGTCGATGACCAGGATCTTCGGCGCGGGCTGGGCCCAGCCCGTGGCCGCGAGGCCGCCGAGGGCCAGCAGGGGGAGGAGGTAACGGAGGAGTTTGTTCATGGGTTTAAAGCGGGGTCGAGGCGTCAGAAGCGCGTGCCGAAGGAGAAGTTGAACTGGTTGCCCTTGTGGTTGAAGTGGTCGCTGGTGAGCGGAATGCCATAGTCCAGACTGAGGGGCGCGCCGGCCACCATCAAGCGTATACCAAAGCCGAAGTCGTCGTTGTAGTTCCGCGGGTTGAAATCGTAGGCGTCGACATTGACGAAGCCGACGTCGTAGAACACCGCGAAGCGGATCGGCTTCACGATGTCGACCGTGTACTCGGCGTTGAAGAATCCGTAGGTCTTGCCGCCGATCGGCTCGCCGCTGGTCGGGTCCTTCGGGCCGACGTCGCGGAACTCGAAGCCGCGCAGGTCGTCCGGCCCGCCGAGGAAGAACCGGTCGTAGAACGGCACGCCGGGCGCGCCGGTGACGTTGAAGCTCTGCTCCCCCGAGGTGGACTGGTAGGTGAACGTGCGGGTCACGACCTCGTTGCTCTTGCCGAAGCTCTCGACCACGCCCGCGCGCGCGATCAGCGAGAGCACCTGGTTCTGCGGCTTGAAGATCGGGAAGAAGAGCGAGCCGCGGTACTCCAGCTTGTAGTAGTTGGCGTCGCCCGCCAGCGGGCCGCCCGCGAACTCGAGATCGAGCAGGCCACGCGCGCCGCGCGTGGTGTTGATGATCTTGTCGCGGGTGTCGCGGACGAGCTGGAGGCCCAGCTTCGACACCTTGGTCCGGCCGGCCAGCTCGAGGATCAGCAGCGGCGAGTTCGGATTCACGTTGGAGATCTCGACCACCTCGTAGGTGTAGGTCAGCGTGCCCTCGATGATGCCGAAGAGCCGCTTGCGGACGTAGACCTGGCCGCCGAGGCGCACCTCCTGGTAGTCGGCGCTGTTGTAGTCGGACAGCGAGCGGAACACCTGGAAGCCCAGCGCGAGCTCCCGCTCGAGGAACCACGGCTCCTCGAAGGCGAGGACAACCTCGTTGGACAGGCTGCCGATCTGCAGGCGGAGCCGGAACTTCTCGCCCGCGCCCTGGAAGAACGAGTGGCGGTTGAACAGATCGAAGTTGGACTGGCTGAGCTCGGCGAAGACCGTCGCGCGCTCGAGCGAGCTGTAGCCGGCGCCGAAGGTGAGGTTGCCGGTGCGCGCCTCCTTCACCGCCACCTTCATGTTCCGGCGGCCGGGAATGTTGGTCGACTCGGGCGTGACGTTGACGTCGTCGAAGAAGCGCGTGTTCTCCAGGCGGGCCTTGGAGATCTTCATCCGGACGGAGTCGAAAGCGTCGCCCGGCCCCAGGATGAGCTCGCGGAGGATCACCGTGCTCTTGGTCTTCGTGTTGCCCTCGATCTTGATCGACTCGACCTGGAACTTGTCGCCCTCCTCGATCTTGTACTCGAGGTCGATGTTGCCCGTCTGGAGGTTGGGCTTGCGGATCAGATGCACCCGCGTGTCGAGGTGGCCGTCGCGACCGTAGATGTCTTCCAGCCCCTCCACGTCCTTGTCCAGCTTCGACGGGCGGAAGACCATGCCGGTCTTCTGACGGAGGATGAAGCGCAGGGCGGTGTCCTGGTAAAGCTTGTTGCCCGAGAACGCGATGTCGCCGACGTGGTAGAGTCGGCCCTCGGTGATGCGGATGGTGATCACGAGCTTGCCGGGTGACGGATAGTCAAACGTCACCTTGTCCTCGGGGATCTCGACGTCGAGGTAGCCCTGGTCCTGATAGTAGTCGCGGAGCTTGCCGAGGTCCTCTTCGAACTCGTCGTTCTTCAGCCGGCCGCCGCTGGTCAGCCAGGAAAACATGTGCCACACGCTCGTCTCCATCTGCTTTTTCAGTCGCTTCGCCTTGATGTGGTCGTTGCCGATGAACTTGATGGCGGAGATCTTGACCTTGCCGCCTTCGCGGACTTTGAAGGTGATGGTGCCGAAGCCGGTGCTCCGGTTCCGGTCGATCGTGTACGTCACCTGGGCCTGGTTGTAGCCGTGCTTCTGGTAGAACTCGAGGAGCGTCTGGGCGTCGTCTTTCACCTGGCGTTCGTCGAGCGAGCCGTTCCGGGTCGTCTTGATTTCCTTCTGCAGCCGGCGGCCGTAGAAGGCCTTGTTGCCCTCGAAGTTGATGGTCAGGATCCGGTATTTCGGGGTCGCCTCGATGACCAGATTGATGGTGTTGCCGGGGCCGACGTCGCGCTTGACCTCGATGAATTCGAAGAGGCCGGTCTTGTACAGCGAGCGGATGTCGCGATCGATCAGCGCGTCGTCGAACTCCCCGCCCTCGCGCAGCGCCATGTTGGCCCGAACGATCTGCTCGCTGACATTGGCCACGCCCACGAACTTGATCGTGATCGTGCCGACCTTGGCCGGCGCCGAGGCGACGATCTGGGTCGATTCCTGCCCCCACAGCCCCGGAAGGAGCGCGGGAAAGACGAGAAATGCGAATGCCAAAACCCGACGCAACGGGCTACAGGGTGAAGTTTTCAAAGCGTGTAATCTCTTGGAGGAAAGTTAGTTTCAAATCCCCTACCGGTCCGTTGCGCTGCTTGGCAATGATTAAATCCGCGGCGCCGGCGGCGGTTTGAAACCGGTCGTCGGCGTCTTTGGGGCGGGAGAGCATGAGGACCACGTCGGCATCCTGCTCGATGGAGCCGGATTCCCGCAGGTCCGACAGGCGGGGGGTGCGGTTCTCCTTTTCCGACGAGCGGTTGAGCTGGCTTAGGACTATCACGGGCAGGTCAAGTTCCTTGGCCATCGCCTTTAAGCCGCGGGAAACTTCCGCCACCTGCTGCTCCCGGGGCGCCCGGGGATCGGTGCCGCTGACCAGCTGGAGGTAGTCGACGATGATCAGCCCCAGCTTGCGGCGGGCGTAGAGCCGTCGCGCCTTGGCCCGAAGCTCCATGATTGTGAGGTTGCTCGAGTCGTCGACCAGAATGGGGGCCTTCTTGAATTCCTCCGCGGCCTGGCCGAGCGCATTGACCTCCTGGCCGTCGCGGCTGACCAACCCGTCGCGCAACAGCTTGATGTTCACCCGCGCCCGCGAGCACAGCATGCGGAGCGCGAGCTGGGAGGCGCTCATTTCGAGCGAGAAGACCAGCGCCGCCACCGGCTCGCCCTTGCCCGGCTTCGGCATGGCGGCGGCCTCGGCGATGTTCAGCGCGAAACTGGTCTTGCCCATCGACGGGCGGGCGGCGACCACGATCATTTCCTGCCGCTGGAAGCCGAAGGTGTAGGCATCGAGGTCCTTGAAACCCGACGTCACGCCCGTCAGCTCGCCCTTTTTCATCAGCAGCTTGGCGATGACGGTGTTGGCCTCCTTGACCGATTCCTTGATCTCCTGCGCGCTGTCGCTGACCCGGTCCTGGGTGACCTTGAACAAGTCCTGCTCGACCTGGTCGACGAACTCCTCGAGTCCGCCGGAAAAAGTGTAGCACTGCTCGATCGCGCCGGTGGCGGTCTTGATCAGCTCGCGCAGCAGGTGCTTCTCGCGCACCTTTTCGATGAAGTAACCGGCGTGCGCGGTGGTCGGGATCTTGCCCGTCACCTGCATCAGGTAGGCGTAGCCGCCGACCGCCTCGAGCTGCCGGCGGGTCTTGAGCTCTTCCGCCAGGACTTCCAGCGACACCGGCGGGTTCCGCTGGTAGAGGTCAAGAATGACCTCGAAGAGCAGCCGGTTGGCCGGCGAATAAAAGGCGTCCGCATTGACCCGCGCCTCCAGGCAGCGGGCGATGGTGTCGCTGCCGTCGAGCAGGCAGCAGGCGATGACGTGTTCCTCCGCCTCCGGCGAATGCGGGGGCGAGCGGTCGGGGGCCGCCGCGGTCAGGGCGGCCTCGTCCGACGGCTTGCCGCGCCGGGGAATCGCTGACGTTGGGGCCATTTCCGGTCGGGTTCGGAGGAACGCGGCGCGGCCTTAGGACTTGGCGGGCTCGATCGGGTTCTCGGAGACCACCTCGAACGAAAAGTCGACCGTGACCTCGGGGTGCAGCTTGATCTTCACCTCGTGCTTGCCGAGCGTCTTGACCGGCTGGCCGAGTTGGATGCGGCGCTTCTCGATCTGCAGGCCGGCCGCCACGAGCTTGTCGTGGAGGTCGTTCGCCGTGACGGCGCCGAACAGCTTGCCGCCCTCGCCCGTCTTCACGGCGATGGCGACCGCGGTCTTCTCGAGCTGCTTCGCCAGCGCCTGGGCGCCGTCGAGTTCCTTGGCCTCGCGGATGGCGCGGGCCTTCTTCAGCGCGTCGACCTGCTTGCGGTTGGACTGCGTGAGCGGCACGGCCATGCCCTGCGGCAGGAGATAATTGCGGGCGTAGCCGGCGCGGACCTTGACCTGGTCGCCTTCGGCGCCGAGGCCGTCGACCGGCTTGAGGAGGAGTACTTCGTTGTGAGCCATGGGATTGACAGTGGAAGTTGAAATGAGATTGAGCGTGACGTTGGACCGGTGAGGACGATGGGGGCGCCGCGGCGGGATTCCTGGCGTCTGTCCCTTGTGACCTGGTGTCTGGGTCTTTCGCGCTTGTGGTTTGGGTTTTGGATTTCTTGCGTTGGGAGTTTGTCGCTCGGTGTCTGGCCGGGGGCGGGTCCAGGCTTTAGGCCTTACACCTTGCTTAGAACGGCACATCCTCGTCCAGGTTCTCCTGCTGGCCGCCGGGCGCGGGGGCGGCCGGACGGGCGGCGCGGGGTGGACCGGCCATGCGGCCCTCCCCACCCTCGCCACCCTGGGCGCCTTCGGTGCGCGCGCCGCCGCCGCTGTTGAGGAATTGGAAATTCTCGCAGACCACCTTCATGCGGCTGCGCTTTTCCTTCGTGTTCTTGTCCTCCCACTGGTCGAGCCGCAGGCGGCCCTCGACGAACAGCGGGCGGCCCTTGGTGCAGTATTTCGAGATGTTTTCGCCCGCCTTGCCCCACGCCTCGATGTCGACGTAGGTGACCTCCTCGCGGTCGGCGCCCGACTCGTCGCGGAACTTGCGGTTCACGGCGAGACTGAAGGTGCAGATGGCGGTGCCCTTCGGCGTGACCCGCAGCTCGGGGTCGCGCGTCAGGTTGCCGATGAGCATGACTTTGTTGAGGTTGGCCATGGCGGGCGGGGGACGCGAACGGGGGGTTGATCAGGCGGACTCGACCAGCGTGCGGTACACGCTGTCGTTGAGGCGGAGGCGCTCGTGCAGGCGGGCGGTCGCGTCGGCCGGGGCCGAGAACGAGATGTTCACGTAGACGCCGGAGGGAAACTTGGCGTCCGTCTTGCGCGCGAAGTCCCGGCGGCCGAGGTTCTCGACGGCGGTGACCTCGCCCTGGACGGCGGCGATTTCCTTCTTCACGCCCTCGATGATCTGCTCGATGGAGTCTTCCTTGCCCCGGTTGTCGAGGATGAAGGAAGCGCGGTAATTACGCTTGGTCGGTGTCATTTTTGTCTCTGCGGTTGAGGCTGTTCATGGCGCGGGCGTATCCACTCTCAATCAGGAGGCGGAGGCCAGCCACAAAGTGTTCAAGTTGTCGGTCGATGAGTTGTTGTTCTTCGTCGGAAAATTTCCCGAGCACATAATCCTTGAGGTCCATGCCCGCCGGGCGCGGCGCGCTGATCCCGAGCCGGTAGCGGACGAATCCGCTCCCGAGATGCTCGAGCAGGCTGGCGACGCCGTTGTGGCCGCCGGCGCTGCCGCGCACCGTGACCTTCACCCGGCCGGTTTCGATCGTGAGATCGTCGTAGGCCACCACCAGCTCCGGAACCGGCACCTGGTGGAAGTCGACCAGCCGCCGCAGGGCGCGGCCGCTGTCGTTCATGAAGGTCCGCGGCTTGACGAGCCAGCGGGTGACGCCGGGGCGGACCGCCCAGCGCGCGACGTCGGCCTCGAAGCGCTTCTCGTGTTTCCACGTGAGCTTTTCGGCCGCGGCCAGCGCGTCGACCACGGTGAATCCGAGGTTGTGCCGCGTGGCCGCGTATTCGCGCCCGGGGTTGCCCAATCCGGCGATGAGCGTGACGGACATGACTCAAAGAACGTGCCGCACGCAGCCCGCCGGCGGAACCGGCGGACCGCGGGGAGTTAATTACTTCTTGGCGGGGGCGGCGGGCTTCGCGCCGGCGGCCGCGGGAGCGGCGGCCTTGGCGTCGCCCGGCTTGGCGCCCGCGGCGGGAGCGGCGGGCTTGCTGCCCGGAGCCGCGGGGGCGGCCGCCTTCGCGTCGCCCGTGGCCGGCGTGGCCGCGGCGGCGGCACCCTCGGCCGGGACCGCGCCCTCGGCCGGCACGGCACCCTCGACAGGCGCGGCGACCGTGGCGACGACCTCCTCGGCCGGCGGCTCGCTGCAGAGCACGACCGCCTGGTTCTTGTCGTCGAGGAACTCGACGCCGGCGATCGGCTTCAGTTCGCCCACGTGGATCGCGTCGCCCACCGCGAGGTTGGTGACGTCCACCTCGATGAAAGTCGGCAGGTCCTTCGGCAGGCAGCGGATCCGGAGCTTGTGCGAGGCGACGTCCAGGATGCCGCCCTCGTTCTTCACGCCGGTGGATTCGCCGGTCGTGTGGACGGTGACGTTGATCACCATCTTCTCGTTCTCCTTCACCTCCTGCAGATCGACGTGCAGGTAGCGGTCCGTCATCGGATCGCGCTGCACCTCTTGCAGGAACGAGAGCGCGACGGCGTTGGCCTGGTCCCGCTTGAGCTCGATGAGCGCGGCGCCGCCGGCGATCTCCTTGAGCAGCTTGGTGAATTCGGGCGCGGCCACGGCCAGGGTCTCCGGCTTCGTGTGCTTCCCGTAGAGAATGGCCGGAATCTTCTCGGCCTTGCGCAGGCGCCGGGAGGCGCTGCGACCGGTGCCCTCGCGGGGCACCACATTGAGTTGGTATTTCTTCATGATTTTCTTTCCCCCTGTGACTCCGGAATGGAGGCAGGCGTAGTTGAAAAAGAGGCGAAGGTTGAAGGGCCGGACCGCGCGTACGCAACCAAAACTTTTCGCCCAACCGCGAATTCGCCGCCGACGCCTCGGACCGACCGGCAAACCGGCCGAAAACCGGGTCCGGCGGGGTGCGATCCGGCCGTTCGAGGGATGGTCGCTAACCGTTGCCCCGGAGGCGATTAAATAACCACCAATCCCGGCCCTTCCCGGCCGCGCCGGTCCCCGGGAAACCGTCCTTCGGGCAAATGCCCGAAAACCCCGGATTAGGGGCTCTGCGGTCCCACCGCCCACCGGAACCTGTACGGACGCAAATCGGTCCATTACTGTCCCAGCCCGTGGCCAACTGCCCCCACCCGCCCCGGCGACGGCCCTTCGCTGCCGCCCGCCTCACCGCCGTCCTGGCCGTGGCTGTGGCCGCGCTGCCGGCCGAGCCCGCGCCGGCCACCGGCGGCGAACGTGTGCCGCTGACGGACGACGAACTCGCGTGGATCGCCGCGCATCCGGTGATTCGCGCCGGCCACGACACCGGTTTTGTGCCGTACGCCATGCAGGACGCCGCCGGCAACCTGGTGGGCATCGACCCCGACTACCTCGACCTCATCTCCCGGCGCACGGGCCTGAAGTTCGAGAACGTGGCCGGCAAGGACTGGGGCCGGATGCTGGAGGACTTCAAGCAGGGCCGGCTGGACGTCCTGCCCAGCCTCAACCGCGACCCCGCACGCGAAGCCTACCTCCTCTACACCGCCGCCTACGCCTCTGCCTACAACGTCATCATCACGCGCAGCGACGAGCCCTACGTGTCGACGCTGGCGGACGTCCGCGGTCACACGCTCGGGATCACCGCCGGCGGCCCGGAGCTGCCGCCGGAACTCGATCCCGGCGCGCCGCGCAACAAGCTCATCATCTTCGACAGCGCGGCCGACTGCTACAAGGCCGTCGCGCGGGGCGACGTCTACGCCTGCGTGGGCGAGGTGGCCAGCGCCTCTTATTTCATCAGCAGCCACCGCCTGACCAACCTCCGCCTCGGCGGGGTGGTCTCGACCTCACCCGAGCTCCACCTCGGCGTGCGCCAGGACTGGCCGATGCTCGTGCAGATCCTGAACAAGGGCATCTCGACGCTCAGCGCCTCCGACCGCCAGCGGATCGCGCACCGCTGGATCGCAGCCGACACCACCGCCGGGCTCCGCTGGGCACGCGCCTTCAGGATCGCCGCGGTCGTGGCGGGGGTGGCGATCATCCTGATCCTCCTCGCGCTTTTCCACACCCGCCGCCTCGCGCGCGAGCTGGCGGAGCGGCGCCGGATCCAGGCCGAGCTCGAGCGCACGCGCGATCACCTGCTCCAGGCCAATCGCGAGAAGAGCGAGCTCGTGCACATGGTCGCGCACGACCTGCGCAGCCCGCTGACCGCGATCCTCCTCGGGCTCGACCTCCTCCAGCACGATCCGCCGCTCCCGGCGCCGACCCTGCACCTGACCGCGCGCTCGATCAACCGGTCGGCGGACGTGATGGCGCGGCTCATCAACGACCTCCTCTCGACGCAGAACCTCGAGGAGGGCCGGCGCTCGCTGAAGTTTGCCGCCGGCGACGCCGCCCAGCTCGCCCGGGCCTCCGTCGCGGGCATGTACGCCCACGCCGCGCACAAGGAGATCACCGTTGAGGCGGTGGTGCCGCCCGAGCCTTTGCCGCTGACCACCGATTTCGTCGCCCTCCAGCAGGTGGTCGACAACCTGCTCTCAAATGCGATCAAGTACTCGCCCCGCGGCGCGCGCGTGCAGGTGGCGGTGAAGGCGGACGGCGGACACTGCCGCTTTGAGGTCCGCGACGAGGGCCCCGGCGTGGACGAGCGGGAGCGCGAGCGGATCTTCGAAAAGTTCCGGCGCGGCGCCGCGCAGCCGACGCAGGGCGAGAGCTCAACGGGCCTGGGGCTTTGGATCGTCCGGCGCTTCACCCAGGCGCTCTACGGGCGCGTGTGGTGCGAGCCCGGCCCCGAAGACATCGGATCGGTCTTCGTCGTCGAGGTCCCCGCCACCCCGCCGGTGATCTGACGGCGCGATTCGTATCGGCGCCGATCCTTTTCCGCAGATCCTACAGCGGATCAAACAAGGCTGGGGCCGTCTCCGCAGCTGGCGAAGCCGGACTCTTGTTGTGGGCGGGGTGCCCTCACCCCGCTTTGTCTCCTATCTCGCGGCGTGAAGGCGCCCCGCCCACACCGGCTACACTTCAACTTAAACCGCCCTGGTTCTCCAGGTGCAGCTTTCACTGAGCGCTCTCCAGGCCCTCGGTGGAACCCGGCGTCCTCGACGCGTTCCGGCGAAAGCCATGCCGGCTGAAGGGCCCTGCACTCGGTCAAGCGACCCGGCCCAACTTCTCCCTAAAGAAAGATCGGGTGCGTCCGTCATAATGGAGTCACCCTTTGTGCTTGCCGGCGGTTCCCATCCTCCCGTAATACCGCCCGCTCGCGAGGTTTCTTGGAACAACCCTTTGATTGCCCGGTAGCTCAGTGGCAGAGCAGGTGACTGTTAATCACTTGGTCGCTGGTTCGATCCCAGCCCGGGCAGCCATT
>Ga0335069_10005000_pt1 | contig 19515 bp, 15 predicted proteins | sample Lox_Sample_11_FD_206714 | JGI IMG/M metagenome (GOLD analysis project Ga0335069, IMG submission 206714) | Soil microbial communities from Loxahatchee National Wildlife Refuge, Florida, United States - Lox_Sample_1.1 | ecosystem: Environmental > Terrestrial > Soil > Wetlands | place: USA... | reverse complement strand
GTGGCGGGGGCGACACGGGCCGCGGCGGCGGCCGCGGCAGCGCCATGGTGATGTGAAGCACCTGCTCGGGCGGAGTCTCCTCGGGTGGGGGTGACAACGGCAGCGGGATGAAGGGAAGAATCAGTGCCAGAAGCAGGCAGGCCGCGAGCGTGCCGAGGAGCGATTTCTGAAAGCGCCGGTCGTCCTCGCCGCCCCAGGTCCAGGGCATGGTGAGAGGTCGGGAGTGAAGCTCGCTGATCTCCCGCTCGACGATCCACTCCTGCCGCCGGCGCTCCTCCTCTTCCTGCGCCTCGAACAGCTCATCCTCGATCAGACCGATCTCATACTGTTGCTTGTCGATCTGTTCGCGGGTGCTCTGTCGGCGGGCTTCGAGCTCGCCCACGCGGCCCTCGAAGGCCGCGACACACTCGCGCACCCGACCGAGCTGCAACTCACCGCTCGTGACGGACTCGGGAGTACCCCAGAACAACTGCGCGCCGCCGAGCTCCTCGAGCTCTCGCAGGGCATCGCAAACCTGGTGCAGCAGCCGGTGCCGGTGGCGCTCGGGCGCAAGCGCCTCCAGCTGCGCATCGAGTGAGCGCAGCTCGCCCACCAGCAGGTCGATCGACTCCTGCGAGGAACCGAGCTCCGCGATGAGCGCCTGCTGATCCTTCAGCGCCTCGCCGCTCTGCGCCGGCTGATCGTCCGAGGCCCGATCTCCGCAGGCGTCCTGATGTGGCGGCGTGCGCGGCTCTTGCAGCGTCTGCTGACTTTGCGCGGTTTCCGGTGTCATGCCGTCACCTTGTGCTGAAATCACGGTCATCGTGTCCCCCTGACAAGGCCGCTAGCTCTTCACGCCGCTGACCGGCTGTTCTTTCTGCAACACCGCGAGCGCGATCTTGCCGTAGGCGGCCGCGGTGCACGTCGCCAGCACCTTGCGCAGCACCTCGTACGGCAGATCCTTGTCGGCCAGCACCGTGACCTCGCGCGAGGTGAGCGCCTCGTCACGCGCCGCCGCGTCGAGTCCGGCGATCGGGCGCTGCAATGTCTTGCGCAATGACTCGACGAGCTGCGTGTGCGGATCGCTGACTTCCGCGAGGCTCGCGACCGTCTCTCCCTGCACGAACACGGCGTCCTTGGTGATCATGACGACGACCGACTGCCGCGGGCGCGTGTCGGTGCGCGACTGCGGAATGCTCACGCCGTTGGGGTTCTGCAGCACCTCCACGTCCGTCGAGTACACCAGCAGGAAGGCCACCATCACCGAGAGAATGTCGATGAGGGGTATCAGATTCAGATGTGCATCGAAGCGCTCGCGGCGCTTGTGCGGCATCAACCCGAGACTCAGCACTTTCATGGCGCATCTCCGAGCGCGATGTTGGTGAACAGCGCGACCTTTACGGTCTGCGGTCCGGCGCCGCGCGGTGCGCCGGTCGGCGCCGCGGAGAGCGCCCCCGCGACGAGTGGATCTGCGGCCGGAAGCTCGGCGCTGCGAATCGCATCCATCGCCTGGATGAGCTCGTCGTAGGGCACTTTCGGCTCTGCGAGCACGGAGGCATCCTCCGAGCTCGGGTGCTCGCGCTTCACGGCCAACACGGCCTCGGTCAACGCTTTCAGGTCGTATGCGCCGCTCACCTTCGGCAGCGTGGCGATCGCCTGCTTGCCGTCGCTGAGCTCGTAGCCATCCTGGCGCACGATGACCTCGAGCCGGAACTTCGGCTCCTCAGGCTTCGCCGACACCGAGCTCGGCAGGTCGATCTGCATGATGGCGATACGCGAGAACACCGCCGTCATCAGCAGAAAGGTGACGAGCACCGTGAAGATGTCGATCATCGGCACGAGCAGCAGCTCCGCCGGTTTGCGCTCGCGACGAATCAGGAGGGTGCGCATGGGCTGATCCTCAGGCCGCCGACTGCGCCTTCTGCACCAGCTCCAGGCGGCTCTGGGCGCGCGCCGCCTGCCGTGCAGCGAGCGCGTTGAGGAAGCGGATCGCCGCAGCCTCCAGACCATCGTTCAACCGGATGGTCTTCGACTGCAGAAACGCATGCACCACGAGGATCGGAACCGCGGTGACGAGCCCGAAGGCCGTGCAGTTCATGGCCTCGGAGATGCTCGCCGACAGCAGGTTGGCTTTTTCCGCCGGATTGACGGTTGCCACCGCGGCGAAAGCGTGGATCAGGCCGCTCACCGTGCCGAGCAGTCCCAGAAGCGTCGCGACATTCGCCAGCGTCGCGAGATAGTGGGTGCGCTTCTCGATCTGCGGCACGAGCTCGATCATGCTTTCCTGCATCGCCTTCTCGACGTCGTCGCGCCGGCGCACTCCTCCCTCGAGCGCAAGCCCCATGCTCAGCACTCGCGCTATCGGAGAATCGTCCTTGCTGGTGAGCTCACGCACCTTCTCGAAGTCCCCGGTGGTGAGCACCGGCTCGACCTTGCTCCAGGTGCGTTGATTGCGGGTGCTCATTTTCGCGAGCGTGATGTAGCGCTCGATCGTGATGGCGATCGCGACGGCACCGACGAACAGGATGGGATACATGAAGGCCCCACCTGCCGTGAAGGCCTTGGCGATTGAACTTAGGAATTCCATATGCAAAACCTCTTGAACGTTACCGATCTGTCAACCACTGAACGATCAACTCTCAAGCGCAAGACGCGAGCGAGCCGTAGCGCTCACTTCGAGTCTTTCTTGAATTCGTAATACGCCAGCTCGCGCATGAACACGTCCTTGTCCACCGGCTGCGTCGCCGAGTCGAGGAGCCGCGACACGCTCGGCATGTCGGCGAGCTCCGAGCTCTTCCAGGGCACGATCACGAGCGACTTCGGAGCATCTTCGTTGCCGAGAATCGACATGCCCGACATCTTCACGTCACCCCCGCTCTGTGCTGCCGGCGCATCGGTTGCGGTGGCCGGGTCGGCCTTGCCATCGCCGGCCTTGGTGCTGGCGGTCTGCTTCTTCTTCACCCGTTGCTTCGTTGCGTCGATGGACGGTGTCGTCGCGGGCCCATTCGCCGCGAGCACGGGCGTGCCGGTCGCCGCCTCGTCGGCCGCCGCGCCGGCGGCGGCAGCGAGAACCAAAGTGCCGAGGATGAGTACCCGTACCATGTGTCCTCCTAGGGCTTCGCCCTGGCGTTCACGTCGGCGATCCACTTCGCCACCTGCTTGTCGTCCGGGACCAGCTGTTGGTAGGCCGCGTAGTTGTCGCGGGCGCATGCGAGATCCCCGAGGTAGAGATCGCAGAGAATCGCCAGATTCAGCCTGGCGTAATGGAATCCCGGAAAGACTCCGAGCGCGCGCTGGTAGTTTTCGCGGGCGGCGGCGAACTCGCCCTTCCTGCGATAGAGCATGCCGAGCTCGTTGTACGCGACGAGCTGGCGGGGGTTGAGCTCCACTGCGCGCTTGAGGCTCGCGACCGCCTTATCGAGATCCCCCGATCTGCCGTAGGCGATGCCGAGATCGACGTAGGCGGCAGTGGCAGTGGGTGCCTTCTGGGTGACCTTGAGCAGCAACGCGATTCCCTGATCGTATTGCTTCGCCTCGAGCAGCCGTGTCGCGTTGTCATAATCGGCGCGGAGCTCTGCGGAGAGGCGAACCCTTTCCGTGAGCTGGAAGCCCGCGGCGTCCGGCTGCGGCATCGACCCGGCGTCCCGCGGCTTGCCCGCCGACGCAGGGGCCCAGAGTGCGAGAAGCGTCACACCCAGTACGAGTGCGGCCACGACTCGCCGCATGCCCGGTGTCTGCTCGAGCTCAGTGCGAGTTGGCATTGCCAGCTCCCGCTGTCAGAGGCTGTCCGTTCGCGAAGTCCGTCGCCGAGGAGGTCGTCGTCGGCGTGGCGGTCGTTGCCGGCGTGGCAGTCGTTGCCGGCGTGGCAGTCGTTGCCGGCGTGGCGGTCGTTGCCGGCGTCGCGGTCGTTGCCGGCGCGGCCGCGCCTTCCAGCGCCGTCGCGCCCTGCGCCGCGGCCGGTGCTGCGGCACTGCCGATAGCCGCTTCAATGGTGCGCGGCGGTGGCTGATAGACGTAGCGCTCGAGCGATCCGAGGAAGCCGCTGCTGATCTCGGTGCGCGCGTACCTCTCGGGCTTCAGCGCCGCGAGACGGTCCAGGCTCTTCTGCGTCCAGGGGCTGTTGAGCCCCCGCCTCATCAATTCGAGATTCTTCTCGTGGACCACGATGGCCTTGGCCTCGAGTGGCTGCGCTGCGGCGGCGAGCTGCTGCTCGTAATCCTTGAGAGCGTCCGCGCCGAGATCGGCCGGGCGCTCCGACTCGCGTAGCGCCTGGCTGAAATTCGCGTAGATCTCGGCCATGTAGAAGGTAGCGGCCGCGGTGACCTCCCCAACCTGGTAGTCGACCAGCTTGGCGAAGGCGCGGGTCGCCGCGTCCATGCTGCGCTGCTTCTCCTGCAGGCTGCGCTCGAAGGGCTGCACGAGCTTGAGCGATGCGAATTGCTCGTAGAGCGGCTGCGACAGCTCCAATGCCCCACGCGCTGCGATGTTGCGCGTGCGGTCCGTCCGCCCGCTGCCCGCTGCGCCATCGATACGCACGATCTCCTCGAGCTGCTTGTGATACTGGGCCTGGTCTCCCTTGGACTTGTAGATCCCGGCGATCTTGGAGCGTGTCTCCACCGCCGTCTCGATCGGCTGGGGGAACTGCTCGACATAACGGGAGTACGTCTCCAGGGCACGATCGGCATCGTTGGCCTGCCCGTAGAGGTCACCCGCCTGCAGCAGCGCTTCGGCGCGCAGCTGTGGATTCGGCGACTCCTTCGCGACCCGCTCATACTCGGCGGCGGATTGAGCCAGCTGCCCCGCCTGTTGGTACGCGTAGGCGATCTGCTTGGTCGCCTCCTTCTGCAGCTGGTGCTCGGGGAAGCCGCGCCGGAACTCATCCAGCACCTGCGCCGCGGCTGTCCAGTCCTTCAGGCGCAGCAGCGCTGCACCGGCGTCGTACTCCGCGGCCGCGCAGATCTTCGAAGTCGGAGCGACCTGCTTGACGCGCACGAACTGATTGGCCGCGGTGCGGTAGTCCCCCGCCTGGTTGGCCTGCTCGCCCTCCTTGTAGATGGAGGCCGCGAGGTTCTCTACCAGCTCGGCGCGCGCTGCATCTGCCTCGGGCGTCGCTTCGAGCACGTGCTGGTAGGCCTGCTCCGCGTCCGCGTACTCCGCCAGGCCGAAGGTGGAGTGTGCAACGACCAGCCACGCGTCGCGGCGCACGCCGGCGGCCGCGTTCGGGAACTTCTCGATGAGATGCCGGCCGGAGTCGCGCGCCAGCACCAGGTCCTTCATCTCATACGCGTCCTGGGCCGCCGCCGCCAGCACGACCGCCGCCTGCTCGTGCTGTGGGAAGGTGTCCGCGAACCTGATCGAGCTCTTGATGGTGTCGCGGCGCGCCGCGTCCTTGGTCTCCGCGCTGGCGACTTTCAGATATTCGCGATGCGCGTAGATCGCCGCGTAACCCGCGGCCGCGGATTTCGCGTGTGGCGGGTATTCGTAGGCCGTGCGCTCGTACTCCTGCGCGGCCGCCGCGTAGTCGTGATTCTCGAGCATGAGATCGGCGAGCTGATAGTTCGTCTGCGGCGCCTGGGAATCGGTGTGGAAGGAGCCGAGATATTCCCGGTACCAGCGCGTGGCCTCGGCGTAGTTGGCCGCTTGCTCCTCATGCTGCTTCGGATCCTGGTACTGGGCGTGGTAGTAGTTGGCCAGATCTCTGAGGTTGCTCTTGAGGTAATTCAGCACCTCGGGCGACTTGTTCACATCGAAGTGATGCCAGTACTCGCTCTGCAGGCCGTAGGAGCCGGCGAAGTCCTTCTTCGCCACCAGCACGAGCTGTGGGAATCCGCCCTTCTCGTAGATTTCGACCACCCGCATGCTGAAACGGGGTGACGCCTGATGGAACGGGTACTGCGCCACGAACGACTTGTAGATCGTGGCGGCGTCCTGGTAGCGCAGCTTCACCAGGTAGTACTCCGCGAGGTAGCGGTACACGCGGTCCTCGTAGGCTCGGTGCCCGTTGGTGGCGAAGTACGAGCCGATCACATCCGGACCGCCGATATTCGAGTAGCAGAGACTGATGACCTGGAAGGTATCCTCGATGCGTCGCTGCTCAGCCTCGGTGTGCTTCGCATCGAAGTCATAGCCGGTCGCGACCTTGTAATCGAGGAGCGCGAAGTACCGGTGCAGAGCCTCCGGGAAGAGCTGCTGCTTGTATAAGCTCCATCCGAGCTTGTAGAGCGCCGGCTCGTAGTACTCCGAGCCACTCCCGCCGTCGGCAATCGCCGTGTAGGCGCTTTCCGCCTCGCGATACTTCCTGGCGATGAAGAAGCGCTCCGCGCGCCTGAACTGCAGCTCGTCCGCGAACCGCGAGTGCGGATTCTCACCGACCAGCTGCTCCATGACGTTCATGGCCTCCTCGGTCTGGCCCAACTCCTCGAAGGCGCGTGCCTTCTGGTAGAGCACCTGGTCACGACGTGCGTACTGCGGATACTTCGCGAGCAGCTCGTCGTAGAGCCTGATCGCCTCGAGCGGTCCGGCGCGCGCGGGATCTGCGTCCACTCCGCCGGGTAACGCCAACGCTGCGTCCGCGCCCGCTGTCGGCATCGGTGACTGGCTAGCCCGCTGCTCCAGGTCACGTTCCGATACCACCCCCGGGGCCGAGCCGGACGGCAGCGACTGCGACCGCCTCGCGGACCGTGCGTCGATCTTGGTGACTGCGGGCGCGGCTGGCACCGCCGCTGACGCCACGGATTTCGCCTCGGTATCCTGAGATGCCGACCGCTCCACGAGCGTGCCGTCGCCCTGAATGCCGAACTCCTTCTCGATCTTCAGGTCCGCCAGGCGCCGCATGGCTTCGGGCGCGAGCTTGCTGTCCGGAGCCTGCTTCAGGAAATCGCCGTAACTCTGCACCGCGCGATCGAGCCCCTGGTCGACCGGCACCTCCTGGGTATCCGGCCGCACCTGCTGAAGGGACGCCAGCGTCCCCGTGCGGTCGACCTGGTGAGCGCACGCTGCTATCACCGGCAGGAGGAACGCTGCGGCGCGCGCCCGCACGAGACGCATCATGGCGTGCCTCCGCTGCCGTGTTCCTTCAGCGCCCTGTCGTAACTGTCGGCCACCGCATAGCGAGCCTGAACCTGGTAGGCCTCGAGGCGCTGACGTCGCGTATTGAGCTCATCGATGGCGACCGCCTCGATGACCTGACCCTGCCGGGCGAGGAGCGTATCGACGCGCGCGAGCGCCGCAGCGACACGACTGCGCAGGCGTTGTATCGACTGGTCGTAGCCGGCGTAGCTATGCACCGCCGCCTGTCGCGCTCGCACGAACGCGGTGTACTGAGCATGCAGCACCTGCACGTCTTCGTTCAGCTCGTGCAGATCTTCGTGCGCCTGCGTCAGCCGCTCCGGGTACTCGGTGTACAGGCGCCATGTGAGGACGCCCTGCAGGTGTTGCACCTGCATCTGCTGCGCGGCGCACTCCGCACCGCTCTCATGCTTCAGTGCCGTCTCGATCTTCCGCAGCCGCTCGAGCGCCACGCGTTCGTCGGCGGTTGCCAGAAGCGGCGGTCGCGGCGCGGTGAGAAGGTCCTGCAGACGCTTCTGCAGGAGATCTCGCTGCTCGAGTCGCATGCGCATCTGCGCGTCCAGCTCTTTGAAGTGGGCATCCACCTCCGGCAGCAGTGGCTCGTAATTCGCCCGGCGCAGCCGGATCAGATCCTGGAACGCGTCGAAACTGCCCTGCCAGGCGAGGAGCCTGCGGTGCAGATCCTCGAGGTCCAGGTAGTTATGCAGCGCCGTCTGGAAGTCATTCGACGCCATCAGCTCGGTCAGGTAAAAGGTCTCCGGCGTATCGGGCAGCGTGCGCAGGCGCACCACCCAGACGTTGTCCTGGTTGATTTCCTCGCGCACCAGCGCCTTGAGGAAGTTGCCCGCACGGATGCTGCGCGTGGAGGCATCCACCTTCTCCAGCTCCTTGCCGAATGAATCGAGTGCCTGGCTATAGAGACTCGCCGCGCGCCCGTAGACCCGCAGCTTGCTGTAGGCGAAGGGCAATGCGAGCTTCGCCTCCTGCACCGCGGCGTCGGTCGAGTCACGCCCGATGAGCATTCCCCACGGTACGAGTGACTTCTGGTAGTCATGCGTGGAGGCGTCGGCCCAGCCGGTGCTGAGCAGCGCGCGATTGGAATACGGTCCCTCCAGGCGGACTCGATCGAAGGCGAGCCGTGCGTGTGCATAGTCCTCCGAGCGCAGCATGACGCTGCCGAGGACCATGTTGGATTTATCCCGGATCGCCGCGACGGCCGTGTCACGACTCTCGATCTGACCGGCCTTCTCGAGCTGCCGCAGGCCCTCCGGGGTGTGGTTCGCTTGCAGCAGCGCGATACCGAGATTGTAGGCGGCGAATCCCTTCAGACTCTCCGCACCCTGCAGGCGCTTGAGCACCTCCACGGCGTCAGCGGGTCGGCCGAGCGCGAGATAGACGTTGGCGCGAAGGAACTCGAGGTCGTCCTTGATGTTGTCCGGGACCGCGCCCTGGATCCGCTCCAGGGCCTGCAGCGCGTCCTGCGGCTGATCCTTCTGGAACTCGATGCGCGCCAGACGATACGCCGCCTCGTTCTTGACGGGCTGCTCCACATCGGCATCGAGCACTGCCTTGACCGCACGACCGGCACGCAGGTGCATCCGGTAACGGAGCTCGAAGTCACCGACCGAAAAGTCCGCCTGCCGGATGTGATACTGAAGAGAGTCGAGCTGCGGCTCATCGACCCGCTGATGTTGCGCCAGCTCGGCGTCGAGCCGCTCGAGGGCATCGAAATACTGGCCCTGATACGCCTGGTAGAGCGCCTCGCCGAAATAGAGGTCGCGTAGCTCGGCCGCCGGGGATGGCGCCGCGGCTGCGGCGAGCGCCACTCCCATCGACAGCCACTGCCACGGACGACGCATCGGCTACCAGTCCCCGAGGTGAATCCCGGGCTGCGGCGCGTCCGGACCGGCGAGCATCACACCGATCAGTTTCGGCTTGATCTCTTTGGTAAACGGAAAGTGCTCGGTCTGGCTATAGTCCTTGCCGTTCGCGAGCTTGCCGGTCACGGAGACCTGGATCTCGTGCGCTCCGGTCGCAACGTTGCCGCTGTAGATCCGCTGCACCCCGCCGCGGCGCAGGGCTTCGAGCTCCTTGAAGCTGTAGATATAGTGCGTAGCGAGCTTACCGTCGATCTGAATCTGCACCGCATCGAGACGCAGCGTCTCTCCATGCGCCAGCGACACGAACACGGCGAGGTGCGTGTCGGACGGATAAAGCAGCTTCTCTTGCAGCTGGTTGAGCTCCGCCGCTATGCTCAGCACGTCGGATTTGACCTCCTGGACCTGCTCGTCCAGACCTTTCATCTGCGCACGAGCACTCTCGTCCGCCGGACTCGTCCGTGCGCACAGGCACAGCAGAGCGCTCATTACGACCAGAAAATGCCTGCGCATTTGTCTTGCCCTGTGGTTACAGAGTGGATCCCACCCGATGAACTCAGGTGGCGTTGGTTGAAAGGCCGGATCGGCCTGCTAGCGGACCCGCAGTGCCCGCGCCGCGCCCGTGTGACAGCTGCCGGTGCGGCGTGTCCATGATGCCGGCAGAGCGCTGCACGCCCAGCCATAGGACGCCCCGCATGTGGGCGGATTTACCGTGTTTGAATCGTACGCCAGCATGACCTGCTCTCCCGCCACCTGTTGCCGTTACACACGAACAACACGCGCCGACACAGTCCGGTGGAGGGACTGGATTACGGCGGTCCCGCTGTCATAGAGCCGAAGCCCCTTAGACCGGAGACTTTGCGTCGCCACCTTTCGGTGGGTTTGCTTTTTTCTAATCCCAAAGCATCGCTGTCTTAATGAGACGACGTCTTCATCGGACGACGTCTTCATCAGACGACGCCCCATAAGTAACACACCGAAATCCGCGACGGCGCGTGACTTTACTTTTCGCAGCGTTCTGCGGGCGGTTCGGTTCCTGAGTTACCGTAATCGTGAGGTGGCGCACGAATCTTGCCGCCGCTGTCAACTGACATAAGTAGTGAGTCCCCCGCCACAGCATCGAATGTGACATTGCGGAGCGGCAGGACCTGTTGCGCGTGAGGACCTGCCGGCACCCTGCAAACTCTCAGGTGGGGTAGATCCCCCGGATCAATACGAAGAGAGCGATACCGCACAGGGTGCCGACGCGCTGCCGCCGACGCTCTCGCCGTCACCGAGTTTGCAGTGGATCATGCCGAGCAGAAACCAGCGGGACTATGGCCTGTTCCTGCGGGCGATCCGGCACGGACGAATTAAAGCCCAGATCGAGGAATAGGCTGCTGCGGCGCCGACCCGAGGTCCCCTGGAACGACACGCGGCGTGGCGCTTAATATCCAGGGTCGTGAACGCCCTTGTCATTGCGCTGGTAGTGCTAGCAGTCTTGCTGGGAGCCAGTCTTCTAGGCTCCTCATTGGGTCGGAGGCTACCGACCACTCAGGTGAGCGACCAAACCTGGTCATCAGTGTCGCTGGGTCTCGGATTCATCTCGACCATGGCCGCCATCGTTCTGGGTCTTCTCGTCGCGTCCGCGAAGGGCTCGTACGACAACAAGCACGATGAGGTCCAGAGCGCCGCAGCGAAGTTTATCGTGCTCGACCGGACACTGCGGCAATACGGTCCGGAGACGCAGTCGATGAGGGCACTCCTGCTGGACAGGGTGAAGTCATTGGCGAGTATGGATTGGGTTGAGAACGAGCAAGCAGCTTCGGATACTCTCACCGCGCGTGCGCCACCGGCGACGTACGGTTACGAGCAGATCTGGCTGGCGGTACGGACGCTGTCGCCCGCGAATGACGTCCAGCGCGCCCTGCAGGCGCGAGCATTGGACATCCTCGATCAACTTGGGCAAACGCGCTGGCTTCTCACCGCACAGTCAAGTGAAGGCATCTCGATGCCCATACTCGTTGCACTCGTAGTTTGGCTTGCAGTGATCGCCGGGTGCGCTGGCCTGTTTGCGCCGCGTCACAAAACCATGTTCGTGGTCGCGATACTGTGCTCAATATCGGTTTCCGGGACGATTTTCCTGCTCATGGAACTATACGAGCCGTTCGCCGGAGTGATGCGCCTGTCGGATGCTCCGCTGCGGACCGCCGTTCAGGTGCTCTCTCAGCCATGACGGCTCGGAATAACCGGCGCAGTTCGGGCGCTTTTCTTCCGGTCGCATTTCTTGTTGTGCGCCGGATTGACTCAACGCAGGCACACTGAGCCTTAGTCTTGGCCGCGTCGCAGGCGTAAAAGCCCATTGACAGCCAGCTTGCAGGCGGTGTTAGCTGTTGAGAATCGACATCAAGAGAAAGGGGCAAGCGACCCGCGAACAGTCGCGACGCGCCTCGAAAGACAATTCCCCCTCGCCACTTGTTCCAGGTATTCAACCTTAAGAAAAATATCCGGACGGGGATATGCACATGCAACGACTCGCTATAACCAGCATTTGCGCGATTGCTTTACTGTCAGGTTGTGCCAAGCCCGGTGTCCCTGGCGTAGCTGGAGGGGGTGGCAGTGGACCGCCGATCAAGCTGCCATGCCCCGGGAAGGATGTGAAAATTCCCGATATCCACATTGGTACGGGCGAGACAACAGTGCACTTCGTGGCCGACGGGAACTGCAAAGTCACAAAGTTCATCTTCATCGGCAACGGACATGACCCGCCGCCCGGTTTTAAGCAACACAGCAACCCACCTAGCGCATCGATTGATTACCATTACGACGGCAGAACACCAATACCCCCCGAGACTGGTTGGGTGTTCATATACGTAAACGACGATCCGAATGACGGCAACGGATCCGGGGTCATAAAGAACTAGTGATCGCTGCACGATGTCGCATCAGGCTCTACCGGAGCCCGCAGCTCATGTCCGCTTTGCAATCTCAGCGGGGGTCGGCAATCCAACTTTCCGGCAGAATGCGGTGAAGCGCGGATCGTCTTTGTAGCGCAGGAGGAAGGGATCGTAGAGCAGGGTTGCGATGCCCGGATCGCGGCTGCTCCAGGCCCGCTCGAGCCATGCAAAGGTCTGGTTCGCATCGCCCCGCAGCGCGTAGACCTGGGCGATCTGATAGGCAGAAGTGCTGGCATGTTTGGCGACCAACGACCTGACTGCCGAATCGGCCGCACTCCGGTCAACTCCGATCTGCCGTGCGAGAGCGAGCGCAATGTCCTGCCAGACTCCAGGAGACTCCTGCTGCGCGACGGCGAGCGCGGCGTCGGCGTTGCGACGCTGGATCTCGATGATGGCGAGTGTGCCGTGGTAGAGAGGCGCACCAGGCTGCAGATCGATGGCCCTGCGGATCGCCCGCTCGGCCTCATCCAGGCGATTGAGTCCGGAGAGGTAGACAGCGAGATTGGAATACCAATCGTCCCGCAGCGGGTCGGAGGCCAGCGCGTCCCGGGTGAGCTCGATCGCCTGCTCCAGCTGACCGAAAGTGGCGAGCTGGACTCCGAGCGCGTACTTGGCACGGCCATCGCTCGGTGCGAGCTCCAGCGCGCGGCGATACTCCGCTTCCGAGCCGCGCCAGTCGAAATCGGCCAGGTAAAGCAGCTGACCCCGGGCAATGTGTGCAGCGGCGAGCTCAGGAAAAAGGATGAGGGCCCGATCCGCCGCCGCACGTGCCTTCGCATACGCCTCCTGCGCCGATGTGCCCTCCAGGAATGTCGCACCGAGTCCGCTCCAGGCGCCCGACAGCCCGCTCCACGCACGGGCATAGCGCGGATCGAGCTCGATCGCCTGCGTGTAGAACTCGATCGCTTTGCGATAGTCGGCTTCCGTGCCACGGCGTTCAAAAAACCGGGCCTGCAGGAAGGCGTTGTAGGCCTCGAGCTTCCCGCTCGGCGGCCGCTCGGTCTGCACGGCGGCGTGCTCACCCGCCAGAAGCTTCGCCTGCAGGGCCACCACGACCTCGCGTGTGACCTCATCCTGCAGCGCAAAGAGATCCTTGTAAGGGCGATCGTAGCGCTCCGACCACTGCGCGCTGCCATCCTCGGTGTTGATGAGCTGGGCACTCACCCGCACCACATCGCCTGACCGACGCACACTCCCTTCGAGCACGTGCGCCACCCCGAGCTTCGCACCGATGCTGCGGCTATCCTCCTTGGAATCCCGGAAGCGGAAGGAGGAAGTGCGGGCGATCACCTTGAGGCCCGGGAACTGCGAGAGCGCCGTGATCAGATCCTCGGAGATCCCATCCGAGAAATACTGCTGGCTCGAATCGCCGCTCTCGTTCGCAAGTGGCAGCACCGCGATGGAGTGCGGTGGCGGTTTGAAGGGGACCTCCGTGACCGCGTGCGTGCTGGCCTGTTCAGTGGTCGGGGCGATGGATTGAACCACTATCGAGCGGCTCGGGAGCCAGAGCTTCAGAATCAGGTAGGTCAGGGCTACAGCGGCGAGGGCCGCGACGATCGCGGTTCCAAGGACCGCAATTGGGCGACGATGGGGCGTAGGGTTGGCGCCGAGCGACCCGAGGAGGACCTCCACCGATGGGGTCCGGCTCTCACGATCAAAGGCCAGCGCCCGGGCGAGCGCTGCATTCTGCTCGCGCGACAGTCCCGCGAGCGGCGGAACCTTGGTACCCGCTTCCCGGGCCTCGAGCGCGGTGAGCTCCCCGAATGGGCGCTCACCGCAGAGCATCTCGTAGATCACGCAGCCGAAGGAGTAGATGTCATCGCGGCGGTCTGCCTCCTTCCCCTCGAGCATCTCGCAACTGGCGTAGCCCGGGGTGAGCGCGAGTGGCCCGGCACGGGCATGCAGCAGCGGACCGCGTGACACCCGCGCTATGCCGAAGTCGAGCAGCTTGGTCCTCCCCGAGGTCGTCAGGAACACGTTCGCGGGCTTTAAGTCGCTATGGATCACGTTGTGGTCGTGCGCGTTGCCGAGCGCGGCGCCCACATCCTCGATGATTGGCCAGGCGTGGCTGAAGGACATACCGCGGCCAAACTCCTCTGTCAGCAGCACATCCAGGGACTTGCCCTCGAGGTACTCCATCAGCACGTAGAGCCACTGGCCGTCCACATTCACCGAATGCACGTCGACGATGTTCGGATGGCTCAGCTTGCGTGTCTTGCGCACCTCCTCGCGCAGCAGTGCCAGGGCCTCGGGGCGCAGCTCTTCCTTCAAGACCTTGATGGCGAACCTCTCGCCGGGTACCTGCTCATCGACGGCCAGGTACACTACCCCCATGCCCCCCTCACCGAGCTCACGCTCGATGCGGTAGCGACCGCCGAGCAGGTGACCGATCGCCAGGCGCGACGCGCTGGATGATTCGTGGAGGTGCGCTCCCTGCGTGGCGCCTTGAGGTCGATCCGGCGCCCGTGTTTCTGGAAGCCCCTCGGGTGCGCCCTCATGGGCGCAGGCCGAAAACTGCGGATCGACTTCAGTCTCGCGCGGTGAGACCTCGCCCGACGAAGGTTCGCGGTCTTTTTCTGCACTCATGGCGTCCAGTGCTCCCTGGGCCGCTCGCGCAAGCATGCACCGGACCCCTGGTGACGGCAAATACACGCAAGCAGATCCCAAGTCGCAGGCCAGGCCGCGCGCTATGCGGCCTCTGGAGCTGGGACCGGTACCGCATGGACGCGAAAGCCGTGGCACTCACCCCAGGGCGAGGCGGCTGCGCTAGTGATGGATCGCCGCGGGCCGCTACGTTACTCGCGACCCTTTCCGGCAGCGGGAGAGACGCGCCGATGGCTTGCAAAATCGGCGCCCGTTTTGCAAGTCTTCGGCCGTCAGGCCAACACACGTCGGGTGCCTGAGCGTCTGTAAAAAGTATCCGATGCGCCAAGCCGCTGCTCCCGCTCGGCGGGCGTGCATTGGGTCACCCATGTCGAGATTAATTCGTCGGCGGTGCGTTCAGCCGACGGTGGTGCGGCGTGAGGGTTGCGCGGGTCATGGTACCTTGGACTGTGCGGCATCGAGCACGATCTTCGCTCCGTCGATCGGGCGCAGATACCCGCCCCGTATAGACTGCAGTGCCGCTGAGGCCACCTGCTGGACGTACCGCTGATGGGTCGAATACAGGAGCTGCAGGTCGGGCTCCGGAGTGGGTGAGGGATCAAACCCGACTTGCCCGTCCCAGGGGTCCGAATCGTGATCCCAGGGATCGAAAGCCCCGACGAAATAGCACTGCCCGCCGGGCCCTAGCGTGCTCGGGTCCAGGTCGGACCGGTTGCCATTGAGTGTTGCCGTCGGCACGGCGACGGCCGGCAGCCGGATGCCACCGATGGCGAGATTGGTCCTGGGATCGCGATTGAACACCACCAGCTGATCAAAATCGTCAGCCGGCGTCGGCACGAACAGGCTCAGTCGTGGCGCGAGCGCTGGCGCCTGGCCATCGCTGATCCAGCTGCTCAGTGCGTTCAGCGCCGCGCGTGCCGCCTGGCCGTGAACGACGCTCGGAATACCCGGCGGGCCATCGCACGGATCCAAAGCGGATCCTGGGATTGACTTGTTGTTGTCGGCGACGAGTTGCTGAAACCAGCCGCTCTCCAGATGCGTCGCTCCAGCAAGCTCCCAGAACCGAATGTGAGACGAGTCGGGCTGGAGATGAAAGCTCCGGCCGGCAGCGTTGCCGAAGTCCGACAATCCGAACTCAGAGCCTACGACAAGGACCGGCACGCTCTGGTCGGTGCGCAGCTGGAATGGGTAGGGGGTGTCGATCTCGGGTGTCGCCGGCACGCCTGCCGGTATGGGGTCACCGAACAGTGAGGCACCCGGCCATGACAACGGCTGGTCGATTCCGCCGTCGTGAACCAGAAAGCCGTCGTAGACGGGCGTCAGCGGGTGAATCGCATTGATGTAGGTCGCAAGCCACCAGGCCGACTGCGAAAAGCCGGTGCCCACCACGTCGCGCACGTGGTCCGTCAGAGTGCCGAGCGGGCGCGGATCGCCGTTGCGCGGGTGCGCAACGACCCAGCCCGCCTGGGCAAAGATGTTGTAGTCGAAGGACTCCCCGGGATGAAACAGCGTTGCATAGCGGGCGCCAGGACCTGTCTCCCATCCAAGGAGCGACTGCACTCCGGGCCACTGCACGGTCACACCGACGTAGGCATAGCCCTGCCTGACGATTTCGTCGCGCATATACCACCAATCGGCCGTCGCGTCGGATCCGCCGCTTTCGTTGAGCCATTCGACCACGACCACACCGTTGAAGCGGGCAGGGTCGAGCGGTCGGCGAACCAACATACGCGTCGCATAAGGTGCGGTAACGCCGGGGTTCGGCTGCGAGTCCCAGCGCCCATTCGGCTGCAAAGGACCGGGTGTCAGGGAGATGTACGCCTGCGCTGTCCCGGAGATCAGAAACTCCTCTTCGACGTAACCCACAGTGCCGAGATCCAGAACCGTGGACAAGAACGGAAAACCATGCTGCCCATGCGGGGCGCTGCGCACCCTCGGTGTTGCGACCGTTGGATCGGCCCAGGCGCATTGCAAGCTCAGTCCTGCTGAGGTTACGACCGCGACTGCGGCAGCAAACAGAGCGAGCAATGGATTAGAAGCGCGCATGACGGTCCTCCCCGGCGTGTCTGTAAGGGGTCGCTCGACCTCACCTTGCTCAGGTCGTTACCTTTCCCGGCTCGGTCTGATAACAACGAGTGCCGGTCGCGCGAAACCGACACCACGAAATTCAAAGAACGAGACGGCGGGGGTCTTCGGCGCGCAGCGCGCGAGAGGCAACCGCAACTCGCGGTTGTCAATTCCTGCCGGCAGCACTCCTAGTCAGGATGGGTCAGTGGAGTCGTTTCCACCGACGCCACGGATGAGCGCCTGTCGTGAGGTGAGTTGCGGTCACCGACCGCGCCCAAGGCAGGCGGCAATCAGCCACCACCAAACTGATGAAGGGAGAGTTGTCATGGTCACGTCAATGACGAAGCGAGTGCTCACGCGGACCGTTGGCTTGGCGGCCAGCCTGGGGCTCATCGCCCTGGCCGCTGCCGCTCAGGCCAGCGCAGCCTGCATGAGTCCGAAGGGCACGGTGTCCCCGATGGCCGGGGCGGCGGTTTCTGCGGATCATCTCGTTCCGGCCGTTTATCGCCCGGGCGCAACCTCTGGGGCAGACTTCCTGGCGGTCGGGGACTTCGATGATGATGTGTCGATTGTCGGCCTGTGGCAGTTCAAGATGGCGGGCTTCTCGGTGGATTGGGGAACTCAGGCATGGCACGCCGACGGGACGGAGATCATGTTCTCCGGCGGCCAGAATCCAGAGACTGGCGATGTCTGCCAGGGTGTGTGGCGCAAAGTGGGTCGTTCGACCTACACGCTCAATCACATCGCGATGGGCTGGCTCGCTCCGGGTGCGGGCTTTGGCCTACGCGTCCACATCCATATGATCGTCAACCTTAATGCATCCGGTAATTCGTTCTCAGGAAGCTACAAGGCCGCAGTATATTCAGTCAGTCCGGCGAATCCCTTCGATGAGAGTGTGCAGGTCGCCTCCGGGACTGGCACGGTGACTGGATCGCGTGTGAAGCCGGACTGATCCGGTCAACGGATGGTCCTCGTAGTCCCCGTACTCCCACGCGAGTACGGGGACCGGCCGCTCGGAACCGCAAAAATCGTGGTTGCCAAAACGGGGCTGCGGGACTCATATAGATAAGGAGGAATCCGTTCACCGTGTCTGCGGCGGATCCGAAACCATCCCTGGTCGAGCGGCTGTTTGCCGAGCACGGCGGCGCCCTGCTGGCTTTCTTCCGGCGCCGTATCCGCAGCAAGGCTGATGCACCGGACCTCGCGCAGGAGGTTTACCTGCGCATGCTCCGGGTGAGCGACCACGAGGCGATCCGAAGTCCCGTCCTCTACCTCTACACGGTCGCCAACAACCTCGTAAAGGAGCATGCGGTGCTCGAGCGCCGGCGGGCAAGCGGCATCGACATCGACGAGGTTGCGACGCACGAGCAACTCGAGATGCTGCCGACGTTCGATGGCGATCTCGATGCGGCACAGCGTGCCGCGCGACTCCACGCGGTGCTGCGGCAGCTGGGTCCGAAGTGTCAGGCCGCGGTGCTCCTGCGCTTCACGCATGGACTGTCCTACCGCGAGGTGGCGATCCGCCTGGGAGTGTCTCCGCAGATGGCAAGGAAGTACGTCGTGCAGGCGCTGAGCCATTGTCGACGCCGCATGTCACGGAGGCGTTGAACCCATGACTTCCGAAGACGAGCAAGTCCGGGCCAGAGTAGCCGAAAAGGCGAGCGAGTGGTTCGTTGCCAACGACGAGGCACCGCTCAGCCTCCAGCAATCCGCGGCTCTGGTCGCCTGGCTCAGGGCCTCGCCGCTTCACGTCGAGGAGTTCCTCGGGGTGGCGGCAGTTGCGCGTGACCTGCACGCGGTCGGCACCGATCCTGAGTGCTCGGTAGACCTTCTCCTCGCGCGCGCGCAGGCCGATGAGCAACATCCGGTGCAGTCCCTGGGGTCGCGGGCGTTCGCCGCGCTCAGGGACGGTCCGTTACTGCGGTGGCAACGCGCGATGATCGTGGCGACTGCGGCCGGTGTGGCGGGGCTTGGACTTTGGCTTTGGAATCTCAAGCCCACGGAACGGGTTGCGGCTTCTGACGAAACCACGGCGCAGCACTTTCAGACGCGGCACGGAGAACAGCGGAGTTACCGCCTGGCGGATAACTCATTACTGCATCTCAACACAGACAGTGCGGTGACTGTCCGATACGCTCCACACGAGCGGCTCATCGTCCTCAGTTCCGGCGAGGCCGACTTCGAGGTCAACCATGAGCCGAAGCGTGCCTTCAGGGTGCTGGCGGGCCCGGCCGCGGTCGTCGATGTCGGCACCAAGTTCGATGTGCGGCTGCAACCGGGCTCGGCGCTGGTGACGGTGATCGAGGGGCGAGTCGCGGTCGAGCCCTCCACGAAGACTGGAAAAGACGGCGCGGGCGCAAGGCCAGACTATCCGGCGCGATCGGTGGAGGTCGTTGCGAACCAGCAGGTCAGTGTGGCGGAGGGAGAGTGGCCAGGCAGGCCCATAACCGTCGACGCGGAGCGCGCCACCGCCTGGTTGCACCGGCAGATTGCGTTCGACCATGAACCGCTCGGCCGTGTTGCGGCCGAATTCAATCGTTATGTCACAAAGCCGATCGAGATCACAGCTCCCGGGCTGGCCGAACTCGAAGTCAGCGGGGTCTTCTCGACTGACGATCCGGAGGAATTCCTCGCGTTTCTGCGCAGCCTCGAGGGGGTGCGGGTCGAAGTGACCCCGACGCGGATTCGTGTCTCGCAGAAATAGGCTTTGCTGCGGGGTCCGGCCAACTCCACTAAACTCGGATCGAAGCGCGTTCAGGACAGCCGAAGGTTACGCATATCGCGGTTCGCTTGCATCATCCGGCGACTGTGTCCGCCGCGATGTTTTTCCGTGCGCTCGCTGTTTGCGCACTGGCCGGGCTCTGCCACAACCCCGACGCGCGCGCTCAGGCTGCTGAACCCGTAGCGCTGAGTGGCGACATTCCTGCCCAGCCGCTGGCTGACGCGCTCACGGTGTTTGCGCGCCAGACCGGGCTGCACGTCGC
>Ga0335069_10004999_pt1 | contig 19520 bp, 13 predicted proteins | sample Lox_Sample_11_FD_206714 | JGI IMG/M metagenome (GOLD analysis project Ga0335069, IMG submission 206714) | Soil microbial communities from Loxahatchee National Wildlife Refuge, Florida, United States - Lox_Sample_1.1 | ecosystem: Environmental > Terrestrial > Soil > Wetlands | place: USA... | reverse complement strand
AATAAACGGCTGACGATGGCACAGGCGGAGCGGATTCAGTTCGAATCGCAGTACAAGTTGATCGAGCAGCGCCAGTACGAAGCGTTGCCAGCGGTGATCGACAGCGCGTTGGTGCAGCGCTTGAAGCAGTCCGTGGCGGAGCTAGAGCAGAAGTACGCGCTCATGAGCGAGAAGTTCAAGCCGGCGTATCCCTCGATGATCCAGATCAAGAGCGAGGTCGAGGCCGCACGCGCGCGCCTCGCCGCCGAGATCGCGAAGGTCGTCGGCGGCATCGAATCGGCCTACCTCGCCGCCAAGACTCGGGAAGACGAACTCCGGGCGCAACTCGACGCACAAAAAGATGTCGCACTCGACCTCAAGGAGAACTCGGTCGACTACAATATGCTCAAGCGCGACGTCGACACCAGCCATGCGCTGTACGAGAGCACGCTGGCGCGAATGAAGGAAACAACGGTCGCCGACAGCCTGCGGGTGTCGAACGTCACCGTGGTGGACAAGGCTGAGGCGCCGCTGTACGCGTCCCGTCCGAAGCGCGCGTTGAACCTGTTGCTCAGCGTGATTGCCAGTCTGGTGATGGGCACCGGCTTGGCGTTCTTCTTCGAATACTTGGACAACACCCTCAAAACGCCGGAAGAGGTCGAGCGCTTCGTGCGCGTGCCCGCACTCGGCTTGGTACCGAGCTTCGCGCACAACGTCGGATCCAAGGCCAGCGGGGCCGGCGACGTGCCCGCGCTGGCGTCCAGCGCACTGCCGCGCGAATTGGTGACCCTGCATCACAGCCGCTCGGTGATTTCGGAAGCCTATCGCACGATCCGCACGGCCATCCTGCTCTCGAGTGCCGACAATGCGCCGCGTGTGATGCTGATCACCAGCGGGCAAGCGGGCGAGGGCAAGACCCTGACGGCCGTGAACACCGCGATCACGCTCGCGCAATCGGGCGCACGGGTGCTGATCGTCGATGCCGACATGCGCCGCCCGCGGTGTCATCGGGTCCTCGGCGCCGAAAACGGTCACGGACTCAGCACGTTGCTGACGGGGCAAGGCGATTTGCGTGAAACCGTGCGCCCAACCCAGATCGAGAATTTGTTCTTCATTTCCAGCGGACCGATCCCGCCCAACCCGGCCGAGTTGGTCGGCTCCACGCGTATGCGGGAGACCTTGGCGCTGTTGCGCGAGGGCTTCGACTACGTGCTGATCGATTCACCTCCCGTGCTGCCGGTGACCGACGGTGTGCTGCTGGCGACGATGGTCGACGGGGTCGTGCTGGTGGTCAAGGGACAGCACACCCCGAAAGATGTCGTGCGGCGGGCGCGCGAGCGGCTCGAATACGCGCGCGCGAAGGTGCTCGGCGTGGTCCTCAACGACGTCAACGTGAACAGCGGCGACTACTATCACAGCCGGTACACTTACTCGTATTACGGGGCCCAGGATGCCGAGCCGTCGTCCGGCGTCGCCCGTATGACCGAGTCGGCATGAACGATCTACGTGCCTCCTTCGAGGCTCGGCGTGCGATCGTCGGGATCATCGGGCTGGGCTACGTCGGCTTGCCGCTGGCCGCCGCGTTCGCCGAAGCCGGCTTCGCCGTTTACGGGTTCGACGTCGACCCGGCCAAGGTCGATGACCTGCGCGCCGGCCGCAGCTACATTCACCACCTGCCTCCGGCACGCTTGGCGCCCCTGCTGACCACCGCGCCGTTGGTCGCCGGCCACGCAGCATTTCAACCGACCAGCGATCTCTCCCAATTGGCGAAGTGCGACGCCGTCATCATGTGCGTGCCCACGCCGCTGACCGAGAATCGCGAGCCCGATCTCTCATACGTCATCGCCACCACCGAGAGCGTCGCGCTGTATCTGCGGCATCGCCAGCTCGTCGTCCTCGAAAGCACGACCTATCCGGGCACGACCGATGAAGTCGTGCGGCCCATTCTCGAACACACGGGCTTGACCGTCGGCGAAGACTTTTTCCTCGCGTATTCGCCGGAGCGGGAAGATCCCAACAATCCCGAATTCACCACGCGGACGATTCCCAAGCTCGTCGGCGGCCACTCTTTTCGTTGCCGCGATTTGGCGACCGCGATGTACGGCGCGGTGGTCGAGCGCGTGGTGCCGGTCACCTCGACGCAAGTCGCGGAGGCGGCGAAGCTGCTCGAAAACATCTACCGCAGCGTCAACATCGCGCTGGTCAACGAACTCAAGGTGTTGTTCGATCGCATGAACATCGACGTCTGGGAAGTGATCGCCGCGGCAGCCACCAAGCCGTTCGGCTTCACGCCGTTCTATCCCGGGCCCGGCCTCGGCGGCCACTGCATTCCCGTCGATCCGTTCTATTTGAGTTGGAAGGCGCGCCAATTCGATCTGACGACGCGTTTCATCGAACTCGCGGGCGAGATCAATCATGCGATGCCGGGCTTTGTCGTCGGCAAGTTGATGGACGCGCTCAACGAGCGCTGCCGCAGTCTCCGCGGATCCCGCGTGCTGGTGCTCGGCATCGCGTACAAGCGCGACCTCGACGACACGCGCGAGTCGCCGTCGCTCAAGCTGATCGATCTGTTGCAGCAGAAAGGCGCCGTCGTCGGGTACAACGATCCCTACGTTCCGGTGCTGAAGCGTTCCCGCCGCTACGACTTCCAGCTCGCCTCGGTCGAAATGAGCGCCGACGAGTTGGGCCGCGCCGATGCCGTGCTGATCGCCACCGATCACAGCGCCTACGACTACGACTTCATCGTCGCGTCGAGCCGGTTGGTAATCGACACCCGCAACGCCACCCGCAAGGTCGTCCACGGGCGCGAGAAGATCGTTCTAGCGTGATGCGACTCGATCGCGAGCGCTTCGGCCGCCGCTGCGATGCCGTCGTGCACGCCGGCATGGTCGCGCTGCTGATCTTCACGCCGCTGGCGTTCGGTGCCGTGCATCCGGGGCCGTTGGTGATCTTGCAACTCGCAGTCGCGGGACTGGTCGTGGTCTGGGCGCTCAAGGTGGTGCGCTGCGGCAGTACCAGCGAGGCGAACGAGCGACTGCGAGGCTGGCGGTGGCCGCTGATCGCCTTCGGCGCCGTCGCGGTTGGTCAGTTGTTTCCGCTGCCGCCGTTCCTGCTGCGCCTGCTCAGTCCTCACACCGAGGCGATCTACCGCACCAATCTCGACGGCTGGCCCGCGCATGCGCCGTTCGCCGCCGTCGTCGAAACTGCCGGCGCTCTGGCTCACGGCGTTGATCCGGCTGCCGCCGCTGATCCCTTGATTGTACAAGCCTGGACGCTCGCGCGACGTCCATCGCAATCGGCGGCCTGGCGGCCGTTGTCGGTCTATACCTATCGAACGGTCGAAGAGCTGCTGCTGATGCTGACGTGGGCAGCGGTTTTTTTTTGCTCATCGGATACCCATGGCAACCGGTTGACCGCTCGTCTGTTCCATCGGACTCGACCGACCGCCGCCTGTCCGACGACGGGTTCACTCCGCGGCTGCGCACCTGGCTGGTTGTAGTTGCGGCGGTCGGTGTCGTCGAAGCGCTCTACGGCACGTTCCAAGTCGTCGCCAAGCACCCGCAGATCTACTGGTTGCGCAAGACCGCGTACATCGAGTTCGCGACCGGTACATTCGTCAACCGCAATCATCTGGCCGGCTATTTTGAGTTGGTCATCCCGCTGACGATCGCCCTCGCGCTCGGCTACGTGCCGTGGCAGCGCCGCCGGCGATCGCGGCGTCGTCGTCCGGTGGAGGAGCCGGTGCGCCGCGCCGATACACTGCGTGGGTTCCTGTGCGTAGGAGCGATCGCGACGATGCTGCTGGCGATGGGACTCACCCAAAGCCGGGGCGGCGTGCTCTCCAGTCTCGGTGGGCTGGCTGGTGGCGCGCTCGCGTTCAGCGCTTGGCAGCGGCGATTGACCTGGCGTCGATTTGTTGTGGGTCTCGCGGCGCTCGGGGCGTTGGCGTTGTTGTGGCTCCAGTCGCCCGAGCTGCTGGCGCGCTTCGGCGGCGGACTGCAGGTGACCCCGTATTCGCGTCCGAGCGTGTGGCGCGACACGGTGAAAATCGTGCGGGACTTCCCGTTGGCCGGCGTCGGGCTCGGCAACTTCGAGTTCATCTTCCCGCGCTATCAACCCGCCGGCACGCACACGTACTTCGAGATGGCCCACAACGACTACCTGCAGCTGTTGGTGGAGGCGGGAGTGCTCGGCGCGGCGTGCTTCGCGTGGCTGTTCGGGATGCTGGCACGGCTGATCGTGCGACGCCTGCGCACGGCCGAACGCGAGCCGGCGTTGCTCGCGCTCGGCTTGGCGGCGGGCATGTTCGGCTTGCTGCTGCATTCGTTCACCGACTTCAACCTGCACATTCCCAGCAATGCGCTGCTCTTCGTGGCGGCGTTCGGCGGCACGGTGCGTTTGCTCGATCGGGGCAGCGGCAGCGGGCTGCAGGGATGGGTGCCGCTGCGCTCGACGGTGGCGGCGTACGTTGGCGTCGCTGCGGCGGTCGTCGCCGCATTCGTGGGCGTACGAAACTGGTGGGTTGCCGCCACCGCCGCCAGCATCTTCCCCAACACCTCGCTGATCAACCCGCTGGCAGCGAGCCCCGAGCCGCTCGCGGTACGCTTGCAACGTGTCGGCATCGCGCAGCGGCTGGCGAGCGGACGCGCCGATCTCAGCGAAATCGTCGGCTGGATTGCGCGGCAACAAGCGTTCGATGCGATGCAGCGTCCCGACCGCCGCGACGACGCCATGCGGGCGTGGCTGGTGGCAGCTCATGCCTATCGCCGACTGATCGAATTGCGCCCGAGCTTGGGGTACGGCGATCTCCGCTTGGGCGAAGCGGTCGCGAACCTGGCCGAGCTGCACGACGGACCGACCATCCGGCCGGAGGTCGCAACGCAGGTGGTTGCCCTGTTTGATCGCGTCCCCGCGCTGCAACCGCAGGATTTCAATCTGAACCGACCGATCATCGAGTGGGTACTCGACCATTGGGGGTCGCTGCCGCCCGACGACCAGCCGCGCGCCGCTGACTGGGTCCGTGCGGGTCTCGAACAGGACCCGCAACGCGCCCGCGTGTGGCTGCGCGCCGCCATCAAGTGGGACCCGCAACTCCCGCAGCACTTGCTGCCCGAGGACCCAAGCGTGCGGTTGTTCTTGGCGATGGCGTACGGCGACTCCGGCTACCCGGACGAGGCTGCGCGCGTGGCCGCCGCACTCGAAGAGCAACTCCGCACCATCGTGCCGAAGCCGGCGGCTCGATACGGCGACGCGCAGTTACTCGGACGGGTGCGCGAGTACCGGCATGATCATGCGGGTGCCGCCGAAGCCTATGCACGCGCGAGCGTGCTCGCCGATGACGACGCGCGTCGCGCAGAGGCGTTGAAGCGGAGCGGATACAACTGGCTCGACGCCGGCAATCCGACGAAGGCGCTGCAGGCACTGACCGCCGCCCGTCGCTACGGCGGCCGCGATCCCGAAGTGCTGGCCGGACTCAGCGCGGTCTACGAGTCGCGCAGCGACTTCGCGGCCGCTGCGCGGCTGATCAAGGACGCGATCGCGGTGGCGTCCGATGCGCCGCCGTATCGCTTCCGGCTCGCCGGCATCTATGAACGCGCGCGCGACTTCGGCAAAGCTAACGAGCAGTATCGCAAGCTGCTCGACGACGAGACCAACGAGTTCGTCGCCGGCCATCGCGCGGCGATCCTGCTCGGCCTGGCGCGGAACTATCGCCAGCTCGAAATGGGTCCGGAAGCGCGGCGCTACTACACCCTGGTTCTGGAACACGATCCCGGCAACCGAGAGGCGAAGGAATTTCTCGCCTACTTCGGCTCGTGATTGGCGCGCGCAACTGCGTACACGCCGATCACCCCGCAGCCGGTCGGCCCCGGTATCGTCGCGTCCAATCGTAGCGAGTCGGGAATCGCTCGCAGCAGCCGCCCGGCCCACGGCCCGTCGACTTGGTCGATGAGGTAGTCGACGCGACGCACGCGCAGGAAGTCGAGCATCTCAGCGGCATCGAAAGCCGGCCCGTTGCGAATCACCGGCCACACGTCGCGGCTGATCAGACCGCCGAGATCGACGATGTAGCGACCGCTGCGCAAGCCGATCGCTCCGATCGGCTCGAGCGCCAGTCGGGCGTCGGGTGCCAGGTGCGCGGCGAGCCACTGTCCGGCGAGCGTCTTGGTTCCCTCGCACGCAACCCAGTCGCGATAGCGCGGCAGGGCGCGCGCGCAGACCGCGAGATGCAAGCCGATCACGACGCCGAACAGCGCGCGCTGCCGGCGCGACGGAACGACGCGCGCCAGGCCCTTCACTCCGATCGGCACCAGCCACGGCAACAGATGGACGAAATAGCGCAGCTTGATGAGCGGAAAGAACAGCGCGTACGCAATCGCCGACAGCAGAAATAGCAGCGAGACGGTTCGCGCCGGGCGGTCGACCTTGGCGATGCCGAATGGTGCCAGCGCGAGCCAGGGCAAGAGGACACGCGCCTGACCCTCGGTGAACAACGCGGCGACGCGTACGAGTGCGCGCGCGGCGAGCGCGAGGCGCCCGCCGATCGACAACGCCGCGAACTGGTCCGCGGTGATCCCGTACCAGCCGGGGAGGAAGACCAACAACTTGCCGACCCGCGTCGGCGGCAAGAGCGACCCGCAAGTCCGATAGCAGTACAACATCCACGGCGCGCCGCAGGCGATCACGCTGAGCAGCACCAACACCGCGAAGCGCCGGCGCGCACGCGGGTGCGATGCAACGACAAGCGGTACCAACGCGAGATTGTCGGGACGAGTCGCGTACGCGAGGCCGGTCGCGAGTGCCGACGTCGCACTCGCGGCGACCGCCACCAGCAGCATATTCAAGGCGACCTCCATGCCGCTGATGACCTGGCAGATGAAAACCGGCGAGGTCGCCACGATCAGTGTCGCCACACGCGCCGCCGGTTGCGAGTCGGAGTGCGACGCGCATGCGGTGGTGATGACGGCGAGCGCGGCACCGAAGCACAGCGCGCCGAGGATCTGCGCCACGATCAGCGTATCGACGCCGGTGAGTCGCCGACCCGCGGCCAGCAACAGCACCCACAGAATACTGGTGACGCCCGCGCTCGGCTCGCCGGCATTGAACGCCAGGCCGTCGCCGTTGGCGAGATGTTCCGCGTAGCGCAAGAAGATGTACGCGTCGTCGTCGATCAGCCCGGGAGCGAACGCCGCGAACAGCAGCGCGGTCGCGGTTCCGAGAATGCCGATGGCGATGGCGGGAGCGGAGGTGCGTCGATCGCGATTCACGGTGCCCTTTATGCGGTGGCGTCGCACCCGTATACTCGCCGGACGATGGAAGGCCAACGATCACCGGGCGCGCGCATGCGGTGGCATGAACTCGGCGCGCTGTTCGATGCGGCGGTATGTGGGTATGCCCGGTTATCGCACCGCATCCATGGCATGAGCGGAGTGTGCCGCGTGTTGGCGCACGCGCCCAAACGCTCGGTGGTTCCGTTGCTGCGCGCGTTCGGTGGAACCATCGGAGCCGCATCCGACCTCGAAATATTCCTCGTCGTGCACAACGCCGACCCCGACTTCCGCAATCTTCGTGTCGGCTCGGAGTGTCACGTCGGCAAACAGGTGTTTCTGGATTTGCGGGCCCCGATCGTCATCGAGGATCACGCGACCATTTCGATGCGCGCGATGCTGCTCACGCACATCGACGTGGGCCGCAGTCCGGTCATCGATCGGTACCCGCGACAGCACGCGCCGCTGCGGATCGCAACCGGCGCTTACATCGGCGCCGGTGCCATCATCCTGCCCGGCATCACCGTCGGCGAGCGCGCGGTCGTTGGTGCCGGGGCAGTGGTGACGCGCGACGTTGCCGCCGATGCGGTGGTCGCTGGCGTGCCGGCGGTGCCGATTTCGCGTCCGGCGGAACCCTCAGCATGAGCGCGACCGATGCGGCGCCGATGCGAACCGGCAGCGCCACGCTGCTCACGCTCGCGTCGCAGATCGTACAACTGGGCGCCGGAACGATCACGGCGGTGTTGGTGGCGCGGCTGTTCGGGCCGTCCGGCAAGGGCGTGGTCTCGCTGGTGATGCTCAGCACCAGTCTGGGCATTACGTTCGGCGGGCTCGGCGTGTCGATGTACAACGGCTGCGTCGCCGGGCGCGGCGATCACACGCGCGGCGCGCTGCGTGCCAACTCGCTGACGTGTGCCGTGTTGGGAACTGCCGGGGTTACCGTCGTCGTCTTGAGCCTGTGGTTGGGCGGCGCGCTGTCTGCCTCGGCCGGTCAAATCCTGTGGACGCTTGCCGTGATACCGATGGGCCTGCTGTGGCGAAATCTGGCCGGCATCTTTCAAGGTCAAGGACGGTTTGTGGAATTCAATGTGTTGCCGCTGGTGTTGTGGGCCGTTGCCTCGGTGACGACCGCTGTGCTGGGACTGACGCTCGGCGGCGTGAATACCGCACTGGCAGCCTGGTGGTTGGCGCACGCGGCAACCGCCACGGCGGCCTGGATGATGACGCGCGACCCGCGCCGCATGATCGGCAGCCAACGTACGATTCCGCTGATCGATCTCGCCCTGTTGCGCACTGCGCTCGAATTCGGTTTGGCGGTCTGGTGTGTGCAACTGATCGGCGAATCGAATCTGCGCTTCGATACGTACGTGGCGGCGCTTGCCGGCGGCGCGGCTGGTGCCGGCTACTATTCGGTTGCGGCGAGCATCGCCGCGTTGTTGTTTCATGTCCCGGTAGCGATCGGCGTCGGCGTGCTCCCGCGCTTGGCGACCGCGACGCGCGAGGAGGCGGCGCGTCTTGCCGGTGCCGGATGTCGGATCAGTTTGTGGAGCAGCGCGGCGTTGTCGCTGGTCGTTGCACTGCTCGCTCGCCCACTGGTTCATTTGCTCTTCGGATCGGGGTTCGACCCAGCGGTAGCGCCCTTGGTGACGTTGTTGCCCGGTATGGCCGCGTACGCGCTGGCGCACGTGACGACCAGTTACTTTTATGCTCAACTCGGCCGACCCATGCTGAACGGCGTGGTGGCGTTGGTTTCACTGGTGATCGGACTGGTCGCGAGTGCGGTCCTCGCACCGCCCTTTGGTTTGGTTGGGGTCGCGGCTGCCGTGAGCCTTGGACGCGTGGTGGCAATCATCGTGAACGTGTGGCTCTTCACTCGGCTGTCCGGTTGTCCATTGATCGACGTCTTGTTGCCGCGGCCGAGTGATCTCTCGTTGATGCTTCAGCCCCTGCAGCGGTTGTGGCCGAATGCAAAGCCGGCGTGATGCGAAGGAGGCTGAATTGCCGAGCGGTGACGCGATGAACGCGACGGCTGCTCGAGGTGTGGACGCGTCGCCCTCCGATGGGGAGTGGCAGGGCTTCTGGCGCGGGCACAGTGTCGCCAGCGAAATCGCGATGGCCGACTTTTACGGCCTGCGGCACGTCTTGCTGAAGTATCTTCCCCGTCACGGGACGGTCGTCGAGGCGGGCTGCGGGCTGGGCCGCTACGTCTTCTATCTGCGCGCGCTGGGGATGCGCGCCGTCGGTTGCGAGCGGCTGTTGCCGGCGCTGCAGATGGCTCAGAGGTGGGCGTCAGCGTACCCCGAAGATCGAGGTGCGTTCAGTGCGGCGGACGTGCGCCAGATGCCGGTGCGGGATGCATCTCTGTCGGGATACATCTCGCTGGGCGTCATCGAGCATTTTCCGGAGGGTCCGAGTGGTGCCATCAACGAGGCGTTCCGCGTTCTCCATCCCGGCGGCGTCGCGATCTTTGAAGTGCCGAGTGCGCGCGCCTTCGACGGCTACCTTCACCAGATCAAGCGTGGTCTCGGAACACTAATCGGGCGCCGGCGCGGTCCCGCCGTCGCTACCATGCACGAGGAGCCGCTCGCGCCGCGAGCACTCGGCGCACTGGTGCGCGCGGCCGGATTCACGTTGCTGTTCTGCGCCGGCGTCGATCTGATTTACCCCGCATGGTCGCTTGGAATCGGACCGCGCTGGTATGGGCCGTTGCAACGCAGCGAGCGCACCGCGCTGGCGGAGTGGGGCGGACTGGCAGTGGCGGTGGGGATGAAGTCGGGAACCGGCATCCGATGTTTCGTGTGCGGCGTGCTCATCCGGCACGCGGCGGCAAATTCGGTTGCGTTCTGTGATGCATGCCGAAGTCGGCTCCCGGAGGATGTCGGCGAGGCCTATTCGCCCGCGCACATCAACGACGTGCAGTGGCAGTCGCTCGATCGCACCGGTACCGAAAGCGCGGGACGATGTAGCCAATGCGGCGGCGAAGTTGTTCGCGACCGGCGTTTCGGAGATTGGGGCTTTTCGTTGCCGGTGTGCGCGACCTGCGTGCGGCAGCCGCTTGTCAATCTCGTGTTGGCGCACCGCGCGATCAAGCGCGTGTGGCGACCGCGTACGACGGAGGCGGCATGACCACGCTCGTCGTTGTGCCCCCGCGCCGTCGTGTGATGCTGCACGCCGTAATCGCCGCCGCCTTGGCGGTGTTCGTCGGCAGCGTCGCCGGCCGCTTCAGTCCGACGTCGGCCGGGCTCATTTTGTTGTGCGTGCTGATTCTCGCGGGGGTCGCGCTGAGCCCGGAGTTTGCGCTCGGCTTCGCGATTCTGGCGCAAACGAACTTTCTCGGCCTAATCGATCCGGAGCTGTTCAGCGTCCCCGGCCTCGCGAAGATCAGCGACGTGGCGGTGGTGCTGCTGGCGGTCCCGTTGCTCGAAGACCTCGCGACGCGCAAATTGGATCTCCGCCGGCTGCGGTCAACCTTTGCGGTGCCGACGGCGCTGATCATCGGCGTCGCGCTGTTGAACATTCTGCTCTCCAATCTGCGCGAGGGCGTGCCGTTGGCGTTGGGGTTCCGCATCGGGCGCCGCTATCTGTTTTACGGAGTGTTCTTCGTCGCGCTCTACGCGCTCACCGATCAGCGCCGGGTTCGCGTGGTGCTGCGCGGCAGTTGCATTGCCGGCGCGCTCGCGGCGCTGGTGGTGGTCATCGTGTTCTTCACCGGTTCGGAGCTGCTGTCGGGCGGCATGGTGACCGGGCAGTTTCCGACCGCGGAAGAATTCACTCGACCCTATTCGCCCGCGTTTCCGTTGATCATCTTGGCGTTCTTCGACGCGCTGGCTCGCACGTTGTCGGGCGGCAAACGAACCCATTGGTCGACCGCGGTTGTGCTCGGCATCACGACGGTCGGGATCCTCGTCGACCTCTCGCGCAACGGCTGGGTCGCCGTGATCGTCGGCTCGCTGTGGATGTGGTGGGGGATGCGGCGCGGGCGGCAGTTCCCGCGCTGGCGTGCCGCGCGGTTGGCAGTCGGCGCCGGGGTGGCGCTGGCGGTGGTGGCTTTCTTCGCCGCGCAAGTGGCCAATCGCGACGTCGGTGACACGCTGCGCGTGTTCGGCGATCGGTTCGCGTCGACCTTTTCCGATGTCAGCGAGGTCAGCGGTACCTTCGGCCAACGAATCGAGATTCTCACGACGCGCGTGCACCTGATGGCCGAAGAGCCGACCAGCTTCGTGTGGGGATTGGGATTCGCCACCACGCAGGTGAAGGCGCTCGAATTGGCGCTCGCGGCGGAGATGACCACCGGCGACTTCACCCTGCTCGGCGGCGAGAACGGCGTCGCGACGGTGCTCGTCGAACTCGGGGTCGTCGGATTGATCGGCGTCGCGTGGTTCAGTTGGCTGGTGCTGCGACGGGGGTGGTGGCTGGCGACGCGCGCCCGAGATGCCGAGGGCCGCGCCGTGGGGCCGGCGTTGTCCGGATGCCTGTTGTGCTTCGTCGTGCAGTTTCTCAGTCTCAGCTCGCTGTCGTTCGCCTACGCACCGTACGTCATGGTGACGGCGTTGCTGATGGCGCTGATCGATCGACAATACACCTTCTCGTCGGCAACCGCCGCCGCAACCGGAGCGCGGGTCGCCCCGGCGCGCGCGGCGTAACGCATGCCGGACTCGCCGACGCTCTCGGTGTGCATCGTGACGTTCAACTCGGGCGACACGATCGCCGAATGTCTCGACTCGGTCGCGCGCCAACGAGGGATCTCGACCGAAGTGGTGGTAGTCGACAACGCCTCGACCGATGACAGCGCAAACCGCGCCGAATCGTTCCCGTTCTGTCGCGTGATCCGCAACCCGCGCAACGCGTTCTTCGCTCCGGCCAACAACCAGGCCCTGCACGCGAGCCGCGGCGAGTTCGTTCTCGTGCTCAATCCCGATACCGTCCTCGAACCCGATACCGCAGCGACGATGATCGAATATCTGCGCGACAATCCCGAGGTCGGCGCCGCGATCTGCACGATTGTCGGCGATGCCGCCGATGGCGCGCCCGAGGTGCCGCACTTTTGGGCGCGACGGCACGTGTGGGATCTGCTGGCGTCGTTGCAGCCGTGGTTGTGGTGGCGCGAACGCCGAGCAGCGCACGACTCGCGAGCCGTCGACGTGCCGGCAGCCGGGCAACGATCGCCGCGCGACGTCGATGTGATTTCCGACGCGTGCTTATTCGCGCGCCGTGGCGCGCTCGAATCGATCGGCTGGTACGACGAACGATATCGGCTGTACTTCACTGAAGACGATCTCTGTCATCGTTTCTGGCGCCGCGGGTGGCGCGTCCGATATGTGCCGCACACGCGCGTTCGCCATCACGGGTCGACCAGCACGCGCAAGGTCCCGCGTTTGTGGTTGCGCTGGTTGACGGTGCGCGATCTCTGCGCGTACGCGCAGCAGTATCTCGGCGTCGGCGCGGCGGTCGCGGTGGCACTGGCGAGCGCTCTTGATCTCGCCCTGGTCGCCGCCGTCCGCGGTGGGAAATGGCTGGCGGCCCGCGTCGGCGATGTCCGGGCTTCCGATGCCGTCACCTGATCCGACCCGGCGGGTGCTTTTCCTTGCCTGGCAAGGGGCGCGCGCCGGCATCGAACGACACCTGGCGACGTTGATTGGGATGTTGCCGCCGAGGTTCCAGCCGACCGTGGCGTTCTTGTCGACCGGCGGCACGATTGCCGATGACTTGGCGGCGGCCGGAGTTCCAACGCACGTGATCGGCATGCGCCGCAGCTACGATCCGCGCGGCGGCCGCGCGGTGGCGTCTCTGGTGCGAGGCGGCGGTTTCGATCTGGTGCACGATCACTCGACCATGGCGCCGGCAGCGATCGTGGGCCTCGCATTTGCCGGCGTGCCGATCGTCGTCACCGAACATCTGGCGATGTCGCAACGTCGACTCGACCAGCAGTTGAGCTATCGGCTATTGTCTCGCTTTGTGGAGTGCTTCATCGCCAACTCCGAGGCGACTCGACGGGACCTCGTTGCGCACGGCGTTGCCGCATCACGAGTGCGGGTCGTTCATCTCGGCTTGCCGCTGACGCCGAGCCCCGCAACCATCGATTCGACTCGCGCGCGGGCGGCGCTCGGATTGCGGACGCCGGAATCTGCGCCGTTGGTCGGGTTCGTCGGTCGCCTCGAACCGGAAAAGGGTTGTCGTCGATTCGTGCAAGTCGCTGCGCGCGTCGCCGCGGCGCTGCCCGACGCCACCTTCGCGGTGGTCGGCGACGGTTCCCAGCGCGACCTGGTGGCGGCCGATGTCGCCGCCGCAGGTTTGCGCGAGCGCCTCGTCATGACCGGCCAGCGCGCGGACATCGAGCAGCTCTACCCCGCCTTCGATGTGCTGGTCTCGACGTCGCTGCGCGAGACGTTCGGATTGGCGATCCTCGAAGCGATGGCGGCGGGCGTGGCGGTGGCCGCGTTCGACGTCGGCGGCGTGCGCGAGCTGGTGGGGTCCGACACCGGGGAGTTGGTCCGGGCCGATGACGTCGAAGCGCTCGCGCACGCGGTGATCGGCTTGCTGCGCGATCCGGAACGCCGCCGCGCAATCGGCGCGCGCGCTCGCGTCGTGGCGGATGAACGCTTCACCGCGACCCGCATGGTCGACCAAGTTGTGGCGATCTACGACGAGGTGTTGGCGGCGCGGAGACGTCGATGAGGGTGCTGGTGATCGGCGGTTCGCGCACGCCCGACGAGAGCGGCTTCGATCCCTGGCTGCAACTGCAAATCGATTCGCTGCGACGCGCGGGTGTGTACGTCGACTCGTTCGTCGTGCAGCGCGGCGAGCGCGGGAAGTACGCGCGCGCGGTGCCGCGTTTACGCGCGGTGCTCGCACGACAAGCCTACGACGTCGTCCACGCCCACTACGGTTATGCCGGTATCGTTGCGGCGTTGCAGCGCCGCGTGCCGTCGGTGGTGACGTTTCACGGCGACGACCTGCTCGGCACGCCCGATGCCTCCGGCCGCGCGACGTCCTGGAGTCGCTTGTGGGTACAGATCCATCGGCGCATGGCCGCGCACGTCGACGCGGTCATTGCGGTGTCGGAAGAAATGGCGCGCGTCCTCGATCGACGCGACGTGCACGTGATCCCGTGCGGCGTCGACACCGAGCTGTTCGTGCCGCGCGCTCGCGACGACGCCCGCCGCCGCCTTGGTTGGGATACGACGCGCCGCTATGTGCTGTTCGCCGCCAATCCGGCGTTTCCGCGCAAGTGCTTTCCGGTGGCGCGCGCGGCGGTCGACCTCCTCAATCGCTCGCGCCCGGATCCGATCGAGCTGGTCTGTACGCATTCACAACCCCGCGCGGTCGTACCGTACGAGGAAGTGCCCTGGTACATGGCCGCTGCGGATGCGCTGGCGGTCACCGCGTACTGGGAAGGTGGTCCGGTCGTGGTGAAGGAGGCGATGGCGTGCAATCTGCCGATCGTGTCGGCCGATGTCGGTGACGTGCGGCGCGTCATCGGGGATACGGGCGACTGCCACATCGTCGCGCGCGACCCGGGTGCCGTGGCGACGGCACTGGCCGCGGTGCTCGACCCGCCGCGACGCACCAACGGGCGAGCGCGCGCCGAGCTGGTCGCGTTGCCGCGCATCGCCGAGCGCTTGATCGCCGTGTACGAAGCGGTGCTGCGGTCTCATCAGACTGTCCGGGCTCCGGCCGTCGGCGATCAATCGCATCCAGTCAGCGCGCGAGCGACGGGCGCTGCGACGGAGCCGGGCTGATGTGCGGCATTGCCGGCGTCTTCGCGTACGGCGACACCGCGCCGCCGGATTTTTCGGTGATTCATCGGATGACCTCGACCTTGGTGCATCGCGGTCCCGACGACGAAGGCTATCGGGTGCGTGGGCCGATGGCGCTCGGTCATCGCCGCCTGAGCATCATCGATCCCGCCGGCGGCCACCAGCCGATGGCCAACGAGACCGAACATCTGTGGCTGATCTGCAACGGGGAGATCTACAATTTCCGCGAGCTGCGCGACGAACTGACGGCTAACGGCCACCGATTTCGAACGTACAGCGACAACGAAGTGGTCCTGCACGCGTACGAGGAGTGGGGCGACGACTGCGTGGCGCACTTCAACGGCATGTTTGCCTTCGCGCTGTGGGACGATCTCAATTGGCGCCTGTTGCTCGCCCGCGATCATTTCGGGGTGAAGCCGCTGTACTACGCCGACACCGGGGCCGAGCTGGTGTTCGGCTCGGAGATCAAGGCGATCCTGGCATCGCGGCGGGTGACTCCCGCGGTTGATCCCGCGGCGCTCGAGCTCTTCTGGCACTATCGGTTCGTCCCCTCGCCCGGCACCCTGCTCCGCGGCGTTCAGCGGGTGCCGCCGGGATTTCGGGTGATCTGCGACCGCCGCGGCGTGCGCTGCGAACGCTACTCGGCGCCGGTACCGCAGCCGCTGTCGGAGACGAGCGAAGCCCACTGCGTGACCGAGTTGCGCACGCGGCTCACGCGCGCGGTCGAGCGACAGTTGGTGGCCGACGTGCCGGTGGGAATGTTTCTCAGCGGCGGCGTCGACTCGTCCGTCATCGCCGCGTTGATGGCGCGCAACGGCGCCACGGTGCAGAGCTTTGCCGTCGGATTTCCCGGCGACGAGCCGTTGAGCGAGTTGGGTGCCGCGCGCGACGTTGCGTCGTGGTTGAAGACCGACCATCACGAGGTCACCGTGTCGGCGCGGGAATTCGCCGACGAATTGCCCGCGTGTGTGCGTCACCTCGAAGAACCCACGACCACGACCTCGATCGTTCCGCTGTTCGTGCTGGCGCGGCTGGCCGGTCGCAGCGTGAAGGTCGTGCTGACGGGGCAGGGCGCCGACGAGCCCTTCGGTGGCTACCATCGCTATCTCGGCGAACGTTTCGGCGCGTGGTACCGCCGTCTGCCGAGCATAGTGCGTGAAGGGCTTGTATCACCGCTGGTAGAACGACTGCCTGGCCAAGAACGCGCGAAACGTGCGGTGCGGTCGCTCGGCAACGTCGACGATGCGACCCGGTTTCTGGCGCTCTACGCGTTGTTGCCCGAGCCCCAGATGCAGCGCTTGCTCGGGCAGCCGCGGCTGACACTGGATGAACGGCTGGCGCCGATCGAACAGTGGCGCGCCGGCGTGCGTGATCTCGATCCGCTGTCACAACTGATGTACGTCGACGCACGCCTGTCGTTGGCGGACGATCTGTTGTTGTACGGCGACAAGATGGCGATGGCGTGGTCGCTCGAAGCGCGGGTGCCATTTCTGGATCTCGAATTGATGGAGTTCGCCGAACGCATTCCCGGGCCGCTCAAGCTCAAGGGCGGCGAGTGCAAGTACCTGCACAAACGAACGGTGGCCGCATGGTTGCCCGAGTCGATCGTCCGGCGGCGCAAGATGGGGTTCGGAGTCCCGACCGCACGCTGGTTCTGCGGCGAGCTTCGCGAGTTCGTGCACGACACCCTCGGTGCGCCGCACGCCGCGTGGCGCGCGTACTTTGCCCCCGACGGTGTCGACGCGGTGCTTGCCGGACATCGGTCGGGGCGCGAAAACTATGAACGGCAGATCTTCGCGCTGCTGACGTTCGAGCTGTGGCACCAGCAATTCATCGGCGGAGCCGCGAGCGCTGATGATCCGAGTTGAGACCATCGATCCGCTCACCGATCCGCGATGGTCCGCGGTCGAGTCGCGACCTGACGCGACCCTCTATCATTCGACCGCATGGGCCCGCGTGATCGCCGAGACCTACGCCTTCCCGTGTCGGTACTCCGTAGCGCTCGATCATGCCGAGGTCGTCGGCGGGCTGCCGGCCTTCGAGATCCGCGGTACCTGGCGCGGGCGGCGGTTGGTGTCGTTGCCGTTCTCGGACGTGGGCGGCCCGCTCGGCGATGCGTTTGCATGCCGCGCGTTGATCGACGCCGTGCTCGGCGACGCCCACGCCAACCGTTGGCGCACCGTTGAGTTGCGCGGACCGGTCGGCGCGGGCACGCCGGCAAATTTCACCGAGTCGCTCCGTGCCGACAACTTTACGCTGTCGCTGAATCCGCCGCTCTGCGATCTCGCGCGCGGATTAGCGGACTCGGTCAAATGGGGCCGCAAGCGCGCGCTGCGCGAGGGCGTGGTCGTCGCGCGATCGTCAACGGTCGAGGCGCTGCGCGACTTCTATCGGTTGCACCAACTCACCCGACGGAAACTTGGCGTGCCGGTGCAGGCGTGGGATTTCTTCGTCCGCATCGCGGAGGAGTTCTTCGATCGCGGTGCCGGCTTCGTAGTGGATGCTCGCCACAGCGGCGCCGTGATCGCGAGCGCAGTGTTCCTACGCCACGGTTCGTGTTTGTATTACAAGTTCAGCGCGTCCGACCCGCAACGGCTGGCCCCGCAACCGAACAGTTTGCTGTTGTGGCACGCCATCGAGTGGGCCAAAGCGGAAGGGCTGACGCAACTGGACCTCGGCAAGACGGTGCGCGAGAACGCGGGTCTGGCGCGGTTCAAGCGCAGCTACGGTGCCCAGCCGACGCCGCTGCCGCACTACTATTTTCCGTGTGTCGCCGGCGTCGCGGCGGAATCGGAAGATAGCGTGCGCCTGCGTGCGGTGCGCGCCGTGTGGCGCCGGTTGCCGCTGCCGGTGACCCGGGTCATCGGCGGCTTCGTCTATCGCGCCTTGGCGTGAACGGCATGCGGTGGTTGGTGACGATGTTGATGACGGTGATGCTGTCGGTTGCTGGTCGCAGAGCCGGCGCGACGATCGTGATCGACTCGAAAAACGCCGGCGATGACCTGGGCGCATCGGTGAATCGAGCGCTCTCGCAAACGCCGGGAATGCTGATTCCCGAAGCCCAAATCGAGGTCGTCGATGGGAGGGCGATCGAGTCGCTCGATCCAGATGCGATTGTGCGAACGGTTACGAAGACCGTCGCACCGCTTGGGCCGGGCGATTTCAGCGTGATCGTCACCGGGGTTGCAACCGATGGCCGCGAGGTGGCGGTCGGGGCACCGCAGACGGTGCATGTGGATGCCGATGAGGCGTTGGAAATTGTCCTCCCCGCCGCGCGGTCGGCCATTGCGAGCTATTCGGTCTACGCGGGCCCGGCGGGCGCGGAAACGTTGCAGGTTCAGGAGGTCGCAGCGGGCACGACGGTTCGCTTGATCAATCCGACCGAGTTCTTCAATCGACGGCAGGGAGAGGTGCCGTACTATCCGAACGGCCCCGGTCCGCCGGTGCTGATGCGGATCGTCGTGGCTGCGTATGACGGAGAACGGCTGGTGAAGATCGGCGCGATCCAAAGGGCGCAGGTGCGGGCGCATCAAAGCGTGCGCGTGACCGTGCCCAAAGAAAACGGCGTCGGCTACGGGGTCTTCGCCGCAACGGGCGCGGCGCCTGAGCGCCTGCAGGTGCGCGGCCTCGCGCCGGGGAACGCGCGCGTGCTGGCTTCCCTGCATGGCGACGGAGAGTTGCTGCCGTCGCGATCGCAGCGCATCGAAATTGCGCCGGGCGATTACCAGCAGTCGACGCCGATGGTCATCGACCACCCGAACCTCGCGCTGATCTGCTTGGCGCCCGTGACCATTCACGTCCGCCACGGCTTCGACCAATCGGTCGTTGTCATCAATCCCGCAATCCTCGGGGCCGGCGGCGACAATGTCGGCGTCCACCGCTTGAACGACGTGACCATCGAGAACTGCGGATGGGACATGACCGGGCAGATCGAGACCGTGAGCGCTCCGCCGCCGGATGACTTCCGCAACTATGCGTTGATGGCGTGGGCAACCGACGGGCTGACCGTCCAGGGCGTGCGGATTCACAACAATCTGCGCGGCGGTATCGGCGTGCTGAGCTGCTCTGACGTGCGGATCGAGAGCAATCGGATCGACGGCAATCGCGGCCGGGCCCTGTCCGACGATGGGGGACGTTTGCTGTCCGGTCGCGGTGTCGGCAATGCCATCAACGTCGCGCGCAACGCCCCGTTCTCCGACGCGATCGGCGACGCGCGACAGACCCGCACGGTGATTGCGAACAACGTGATCGTGGGGGACGACTACGGCGAGATGTACGGCATCGTCGCCACCGCCGGCGGCGCCGCCGACAACACGATCATCGGCAACACGATCACCGACGTGCGTGGCGCGTGCATCGCATTGGAAGGACAGAACGCGCGTGACAGCGGACGCAGCACGATCAGCGGCAACACCTGCACGCACACCGGCGGCATCATCAGCGACAACGCCAGCGGCGGTCTGGCGGACAGCCAAATGCGCGCGGTCGCGATCAGCGGGAATACGATCAGCGCCAGCCG
>Ga0335069_10004997_pt1 | contig 19524 bp, 16 predicted proteins | sample Lox_Sample_11_FD_206714 | JGI IMG/M metagenome (GOLD analysis project Ga0335069, IMG submission 206714) | Soil microbial communities from Loxahatchee National Wildlife Refuge, Florida, United States - Lox_Sample_1.1 | ecosystem: Environmental > Terrestrial > Soil > Wetlands | place: USA... | reverse complement strand
ACGTCATCGATAGCGTGGGTTGACTTGAGCTTCGATCGAAGTTTCAGCCGGAGAAGGTCGGTGAAGTAGCCGACAAAGTGCTGCTGCGTTTCGCGGTCTCCAGCGCACAAACTCTCTATGTAACCCGCATCGAAAGAGTGGAATTGCAAATGGCACTCCGCCAGAGGAGGAGTTGAGTATACCATCGCCTCGGCCGCTTTCGAGTGAACGTCGCTGCGATTCGGGCCGCCGAACGCTCGGCAACTCCTGACGATCGGGCGCGAACTTTGTGAAAGGCCGACTCGACTCATCGAAGTATCCTGCGTCGATCGAGTGAAGCATGCGCGCAATTACTGGCCATTGTGGCGCCCTCCTGGAGATCTCGGCACCTTCACTCCTGCAAAACACAACGGCTCCCTCTTCGCTGAAAAGGTCTCGCAAAGCCAGTTACCGGCGGAAAACAGCTGGCCGCTCAGAAGCAGGGCCAGGGAACCGCGGCTCATCCAAAGAGCAAAGAGGGATGAGCCCCAGAGGCCGACAAGAAAGAGCCAAGGCGTTACGCGAGACCAACTCAGCGAAGTCCGGGCTAGCCGAACACTGTTCCGCGGCGCATTCGATTCGCGCTGCATCTTGCAGCTGGCCGGCGAGACGCCATGGTCCGAGAATCCTTCGATGTGGCTCATGTTCATTAAAGCTCGAGTCCCTCTGCGAAATGGCAGACGGGAGCGCGCCCGAGAGCGAGCCCCGTCTGTTCTGGGGGAGGACTGGCGAGACCGGGATTCTGTCTCCGGTATCTCCAGGCTCGATGGGTAGTGAATCTCGGCAAGCGAGCGTTTCAAATCTCTTCATTTTTTCTCGGCATCGGTGAAACGAAAGTGCGGGAGCCTTCACTATCTGTCAACGCAATGGTTTGTCGACAGGTTTCCTGGCGTTGAACACTTTGAAGCAGCAGGAGCTTTCCCGAAATCCTCCAGCGATTCCGTGACGCACGAGTTGTGCTCCAGCAAAAACAGATGACCCTGACCCCACCGGAGGGGAATGACATGACAAGCACCGCCATCCTCGCAAGCTTCGATTTCTCCGTTGAAGCCTGCCCGCAACCGTTCGATGCTCCCCTCGGCTACTCGACAAAGATGCCGGATTCGAGCTGGGGTAGAGAACGCGAAGCGCTTGAACTCGAAACACCTCATCGAATTCTGATCGAAAGCAGTACCCACGGAACCTGCTATCGGTTAATTCGCAAATCTGACGACAAAGCTGCACCCGCTCCTGTGCTCTTCCCCGAAGCCAGACGGCCTCTGGCGAAGTCGACCGCGCCCATGCTGGAACGGCGATCGAAGATCGGCAATTTCCAGCGCGTTCTGGTCGCCGAAGATCACATGACCAAGCGGCAGATGTTGACTCAAATGCTTGACCAATGGGGATTCGATACAGTAACAGCGACAAAAGGGGCGGAGGTGATGAAGATCGTCAGGCAGAAGAGAGCACCGGAGATCATCCTTCTCAGCCAGTCGCTATCCGACACTGACGTGCTCAAACTCTGCCAGCAGTTGGCTGGACTTCAGAACGACTATTCCCCCTACATTCTTCTGCTGACGACGCAGAACGACAAGCAAGACGCAGTACACGCCCTTGAAGCGGGGGCATCGGCCCACCTGGCTACACCGTTTGAGGCGCATGAATTACGGGCCCATCTCCTGGTTGCGGGTCGGATTCTTAACCGTCAGGAGAGCCTTCTCAACTCTCGCGATCAGTACAGGCTGCTGGCGACGAGAGACGCGCTGACTGGAGTCTGGAACCGCCGGTCGATCGGCCAGATTCTCGATCACGAGTTGGATCGCGCCGCAGATGCCGGCAGAACAACTGGCGTACTTCTGATCGACCTGGACCACTTCAAGCAGGTGAATGACACCTATGGACACCTCGCCGGCGACTTCGTCCTGCAGGAAGTGGCGCGCCGTCTGATGAAGGCCTTACGCACCTACGATGCAATTGGCCGCTATGGCGGTGAAGAGTTCTTGGTAGTCGTGCCCTCAACAAACGAGCGAGAACTGTGCCAATTGGCACAGCGTCTGCTGGGATCGGTTTCAAAGGAAACGATCGCTGTGGGAAAGGCTGACATTCGAATCACCCTCAGCGTGGGTGCCGGAATCGCTGCTCCGCAAGGGAATCCGTTCAACGTAATCGCCGTTGCAGACGGATCTCTCTACCATGCTAAGAGACTCGGCCGGAACCGCTTCGTTTACGGTGGTCAGCCCAAAGAAGACACAACCGAGTTTCGCGTTCTCGACCGGCCGCCGCGTGCGGGTCCCGCCCCTGTCCACGGCTGAACTTCCGGCTCAGTTCAACTGTTCTTGCTGTTTTGCGCGCGCAGCAACGAGATGTCGGGGCTTACGCCTCGGCATTTTGATTGACCTGCTCGCGACTGCGAGGAGCGACAGTGGGTTCTGCGGGGGCTTTGGGGCGGAGAATCGCAGCGGAGACAAAGCTAGTAACGAAGCCGACCGGCAGCGGGTTTGAGAGCAGGGGCAGACACCTCCCTACGCCACGCAGCATCCGTCTTGACAAACGTCTTCTGCGCCCGTAGCCTTCATCCTGAAAAAGTTTCCTTTTTGAAATTCGAACCCCTCATCGTGAGTTCTGACAAATGGATAGGCGTTCAGCTCTGAAGCTCAGTTGGGGCGCAGCATTGAGTTTCGCTGCCGGGCCCCTGCCCTTTCCGCAGCGGATCATCGATACCCACATTCATTTGTTCGATACGGGGCGCCCCGGTGGAGTGCCTTGGCCGGACAAGACCGATTCGATCTATCGGCCTGCGTTGCCAGATCGGTATGCAGACCTTGCAAAGCCATTCGGCGTCGTCGGCGCTATTGCGGTGGAAGCCTCCCCTCTTCGGAGCGACAACGACTGGATCCTGCAACTCATCGACAAAAACCCGATCATTGTTGGCTTCGTTGGTGATCTCGTTCCCGGCGGCGATATGTTCGCTGCAGATCTGGAACGTTTGCACGCAAATCCTCTGTTTCTTGGCATCCGCTGCGGAAATCTCTGGAATCGCGACCTCTCTGCCGACTTGCGCAACCCTGCGTTTATCGCAGACCTTCGCCGCCTGGCCGCCGCAAACCTCGTGATGGATAGTGCTAACCCCGACCCGAAACTCATCGAGGCGATCCTTCGCGTGTCCCAGCAGATTCCCGATCTTCGTATCGTCATCGATCACCTGCCGCACGCGGCCTTGCCCAACGACACCGATGCGGTCAGAGGGTTCTGGGCGAATCTGAAAGCACTCAGCGGGAATCCGTGTGTGTTCGTAAAGCTCTCCGAGATTCCGGTCCAAGTCAATGGGCCCGTCGACACGAACGCGTCGCACTATCGGCACAGGCTCGACGCCATCTGGGAGATCTTTGGAGAGGATCGTGTCCTGTTTGGCAGCGATTGGCCGAATAGTGACCACGTCGCCAGTTTTGCCCAGACCTTTGGCATCGTGAGCCGCTATGTCGCAACAAAGGATCTCGCAGCAAGAGACAAGTTCTTCCGTAAAAACTCGATAGACGCCTATCGTTGGCGTCCTCGCAATGTTGAGCAGGAGTAGCTCTCGCTATTCGCGCAAACGTTCATCGTATGGCTTAAAGTAGGGCTCTTCCACAGTACGCGAGGGGCCTGGCAAGGGGGAAGGCACCATGACGCTTCAGGATGAGACTGCCGTGAGCTTGGAGATGGTGGCGCAGCGAAGCTCCAAATTACGCTGTGCGAGCGAGAAGGTCTCGGGGGTCCGGCGGATCACCCTCGCTGTGGCGATCTGTCTGATGGTTTCACTTCAAACCGCCGGTCAGGGGGCGGATACGGCGGCGAAAGGACCGGTTCGTCTGCAGGTCGACGGACTCGAGCATCCCCTGGGAATCGATGACCCGGCACCGGCGTTCTCCTGGACACTCAGCGACCCCGCACAAGGAGCCAGGCAGGCTGCTTACGAAGTGGAAGTGGCCGCGACTGAAGATCAGCTCAGGAGTGGCAAGGGGATCCTCTGGTCGAGTGGAAAGATTGAGTCGAAGCAGTCACTCAATGTCCGCTACGGGGGCCCGGCATTGGAGCCATCGAAGCGCTATTTCTGGCGCGTCACGGTGTGGGCAGCCCACGGCGAGCCCTATGCTCCATCGAAAACGAGCTGGTGGGAGACCGGGTTGCTGCGGCCGGACAGTTGGCGTGGCCAATGGATCGGATTCGAGACAGCAGAAGAAAGCGCCGTACGCGGTGCGGGGGCCCAATGGATCTGCAGTCCCGACTCGCGCGCCCTGTCTGCAGAGAAAGCGAAGGAAGAGCGCTTCGCCTATCGCGACACAGTGCAGTTGGGCAAGCCAGTGCGCCGCGCAGAGCTTTTTGCGACAGGCCAGGACACAGTCTCGGCATGGATCAATGGCAAGCAGGTTCTCGCTGCAGATTCATTGCCGCCGTGGAGCCAGATGCCCTGGAAGAAGTTCGTGCGTGCCGACGTCACTGCACAGATTACGCAGGGCAAAAATGCAGTCGCCATTGAGGCATTGCACTATGTCGTAAATCCCAACGGCATGATGGTGGACGATCTTCCGCCAATGATTGCAACCCTCTTCGTCACCTACGAGGACGGCTCGACCGAAACCTTCGCCAGCAGCCCCAGCTGGAAGACCGCGATCCACGCCTCAGCAGGATGGCAGCGGGCAGATTTCGATGACTCTTCATGGAACAGTGTGTTGGTTTGGAGGCAGGGCTCCGGACCGGATAGTGCTCCGCTTGGCAACCCTTGGATACCGGATTCGGTAAAGGCGCTGAGAAAGGAGTTCGATGCGAAGAGCTCCATCCGATCCGCGCGATTGTATGCAACGGCATTGGGTACGTATGAGGTGTTTCTCAACGGCAAGCGCGTTGGCGACGCGATGTTTGCCCCCGGCTGGACCGACTACCGGCAGCATGTTGAGTATCAAACCTACGACGTGACAGGGCTGATCGCAGATGGACGGAACGCGATCGGGGTTCTGCTTGCTCCGGGATGGTATGACACGCCGCTGGAGTGGTTCCAACAACCAAATAACTACGGCATAACCCCTCCTGCATTCCTCGCGCAGCTCCGCATTGAGTATGGAGATGGGAGAGTCGAGTGGGTGCAAACCGATGCGAGCTGGCAAGCGCACACGTCGGAGATTCTGCGTTCTGAACTGTATGACGGGGAGACGCAGGACGCGCGCGCTGCAGAGCCGGGATGGGCGACCCGCGGGGCGACTTTGTCGAACTGGAGCAAGGCCGCAATCGTCAGACCTGCGACAATCGCCATCGAGGCGCAAAGCTTTCCGCCGGTCCGGGCAGAGCGCGCCGTCTCTGCAGTGGGTGTCACAGAGCCGAGACCGGGCGTGTACATCTACGACTTCGGCCAGAACCTGGTCGGAATTGAAGACGTTCACGTGCAGGGCTCTCCGGGAACCGATGTTCGTTTGCGCTTTGGCGAAATCCTCAATAGCGATGGCACGCTCTACACCGACAACCTCCGTACGGCGAAGGCCACAGATCATTTCATCCTGAAGGGTGGAGGAGTGGAGGAGTTCAAGCCGCAGTTCACTTTTCACGGCTTCCGTTATGCGGAGCTGACAGGCTTGCCGGCCGCGCCCGGGAAGAACGCGGTTTCGGCCATTGTTCTGCACACCGACGCGCCTTTCACGGCAAAGTTCAGCTCGGGAAGTGCGATGTTGAACAAGCTTTGGAGCAACATCCTTTGGGGACAACGCTCGAACTTCGTCAGCGTGCCCACTGACTGTCCGCAACGCGACGAGCGCCTCGGGTGGATGGCCGACGCGCAGGTGTTCTGGCGGGCTGCCAGCTACAACATGGATCTCGACGCGTTCTCGCGGAAGTTCTCTGCCGACATGCGCGGGACTCAGGTCGGAACGCCGCTCTATGGCATTTATGCGCCTGGAACCTTTCGACCCAATATGGGTTATGGCGCAGGATGGAGCGATGCAGGCATCGTCATCCCCTGGACAGCATGGCTGCAATCGGGAGATGTCAGCCTGATCGATCAGAACTGGGATGCGATGAAGAGATATCTCGACGCGATCGCAGCGGCGAACCCGAATGGTCTTTGGGAAAACCAGAACGGCACTCCGTTTGGAGACTGGCTCTCGCCCGAAGGGCAGACAAACTATGTCCTCATTGCGACGGCATACTGGGCCTACGATTTGACGTTGATGCGGCAGATGGCTCTCGCGACGAACCGCACAACAGAGGCTGAAGACTTCGCCCAACTCTTCGACAAAGTTCGCGGTGCATTTGAGAAGAGGTTTGTGCATGACGATGGATTTGTAGCAGGCGCAGACAACAGCAGCTCGCCGTTCGGCCAGATCAACAACCCCGATGCGAAGAGCAATGGCGGCGACACGCAGACAGGTTATGTTCTGGCTCTGCACATGAATCTCCTTCCCGAGGAGCTGCGCGTGAAAGCTGCCGAACATCTAGCCGCAAAGATCGATGCGAACCACGGACTCCTGGGCACAGGTTTCCTCGGCACACCTTATCTTCTTGAGGAACTCACCAAGTCGGGCCAGCCGGACCTTGCGTACAAGCTACTCCTGAATACTGCATATCCTTCGTGGGGTTATCTTGTGGAGCACGGAGCGACAACCATGTGGGAGCGGTGGAACGGAGACCAGATGAAGGGCGACCCTTCTATGAATTCGTACAACCACTATGCGTATGGAGCGGTGGCAGACTGGCTGTACCGCTTCGCGGCGGGAATCGATGCCACGCCTCTCGATGCCGGATTCCATACGGTTGTGCTTCATCCCACGTTCAGTGCACGGCTGGGTTCTGTTGCATTGGACTATGCATCGGCCTATGGGCCGATGCACTCCGATTGGAAGGTGAGCGGAGCCACTGCAGTTTGGCATCTCACTCTGCCGGCGAACACTACAGGCTGGCTGGATGCGGCAGGGGCCGAAAAGGAGAATTTCAGCATCGATGGAGCCGCCCTCTCCAGCAGTCCTCTGGTGAAGGCGACAGTCGTTGGTGGCAAGCGCGGCTACGAGCTTTCAGCAGGCTCATACACGATTTCGGTTCGTCTGAAGTAAGCCCGCAGAGCCGCAATGCTGCGGAGTGTGATGACCAATACAAATGTTCCACGTGGAACAATTCGCCCTCTGTGCGCCGTACTTTTGTGCGGGTTGTGTTGCGGGGGTTTGCGAAGAATTGTGATGCAGACAGCGGGTCAGCAAGACAGCGAGTCAGCGGGTCAGCGAGTCGGCGGGGCGGCGTGGATCGGCTGAGGACTGCGAGTTATGCCGGCGGGGGTGCGCGTCGTGGTCTTCGCAAGTGAGCGAGACGAGGTCCATTGGTAACGGAAGCGGACGCGAAGTTTTGCGCATTTATTGAGGAAGGCGAAGAGGAGGAGAATCGGACCCCCGGGGGGGGGGTAGATTTTCTGAGCGCCGGCGATGGCAGGCTTCCCTTGCGTTGCTGCAAATGAAGGCTGCCACTTTTCAGTATGCCCGAATGAGCTTTAATTTTCTGCAATTGAGGCGAATCTACGCAGCAACGACGCCGATGTCCTGAGGCCAGATCTTGAGGCGGTCGCCTGGAGCTTGGTGCGGCGGAGTCTGAAGTACGCATGGGCCGCCGGCGAAATTGTGATGCGGTAGCCAGTAGTAAGCAGCCAGTAGCAAGTAGCCAGCAGCAAGTCCTCGACGGCTAAAGTCGTAATCATACTTATGGCGTGAGCGGCACGGCTATTCAGTTGTGGTTTTTCGAAACAGGGATCAGCCCGAGCAGTGACAAGGATAACGGATTCTCTGGGCCTGGCCGCTAACGATGCTTTCGACCCTTGGCGGATTTTGCGGACTTGGATTTATCTTTGTCGCCGGGCTCATGCAGGATGGGGATCGGCGCCATGTCGGGGCCGATGCGGCGCACGGACGTGTCGCGCATAGCGTAGGTGATGGTCCGAGGATGCGCGGGGCGCGCGATGCCGGTGTTGGGATCGATGGCGACGTCCTGCGACGCGGAGATCTGGAAGCTGAAAGTTGGATCGGTTCCCTTTGCGTCGGCTACCGAGCCGATGCGCACGGGCAGAAAGCCCTGGATGGGATGGATGCGGAAGGCCGTCTCGTAGCGGTGGCGCTTGACGCTCCAGGTGAAGACGCGAATCTGGTCAAAGTCATAGGGGAGGCCTGATTTGGGCGGAGCGAGCGCGGTGACATATTCAGCCACCTGGTGATTCGGCGTATTGGCCTCGTCGTCGTGCACCCTGGCGATGACATAGGCACCGACGATGCGCTGGCCTTCGGCGTACTGAGCAACGTCGTCGGGAACATCGACGTCGACGCGGCTGCCGAGGACCCAGCCGACGCGTCCCTGGCTGTCACGGACCAGCCACCAGTCTTCGAGCGCGGGAGCTTCAGGTTCGGGCTTTGGTTCGTCGGCTGCGTCGGATTTCGCCTCGTCGTCTTTGTCCGCATTGGCCGGCTCTTTGGCCACGGGAGCTGCCGGTTTGGGCGGCTCGGGATGTGCCACAGCGGGCGCGGGTGCGTTCTTGGCGACGGAAGCTCGGACCAGCATTTGCACCTTGGCGTTGCCGGCAAGCAAATAGAAGCGGTCGGTGTTGCGGCCGGGGCTGACGTGGGCGTAGATATCGTCGCGGAGGGTTCCCTGAGCCACGATCGGAGAGTTTTTGTATTGAGTTGCGAGCTGGACGAAGGCGTTGTACGTATCGGCGTCGATGACGGCCCGCTCGGGGATCCAGCCGGTCTCGTTTTTGGAGGTCTTGACGCGATAGAAGCGGCGGCCGTGTTCGAGGACTTCGAGGGGCTCGCCGTTGGTGACTTCGGCGACACGATTGGAGACAGCGGCGACGCGATCGCGGAGATACATCTGGCGGGTCCAGACGTAGACCATCTCATGATGTTCCTGTTTGAGCTTGAAGCGGGAGCATCCGACTGTAAGCGACAGGATCAGAAGGGCCAGGACGCAGGCGGCCCTGGAGATTCGACGTCCAACGAAGCGAGGATCCGGAAGCGAGAATTGTGTCAAAACGGCCACAGGCGGTCGTTTTGAGAATAGCACCGCAGATGCGACAAAGAAATGAGCGCAGCGGGAACACGGCGTGAAAGTGCATGGCAGCCAGCAGCCACCAGGAGGTGAAGGCGGAGCGTGCAGGGCGATGCCCCTCTCTATGGCGCAGCGACGATGGCAACAGGACCGGACACCGGAGATGCAGTGACTACGGAACTCAGTTGCCCTGTGGAGCTATCCATCGTGAAGGCAGAGAAGGTCGTCCCGCTATTGCTGACAGCCAGAACGAAGTCCCCGGTGCTGTCCTGGACGAGGCCGTAGGGTTGAGTTCCGGTGGCCGACGTGGCAGCAAGCGGAGTCAGTGCCGAGGTAGTCACCGAATAGCCCGTAATCAGACCGGTCGACCCGCTTTGCCAGCTAGCCACGTACACATAAGCGCCTCCCGCGACGGGAAGAATCGCGTGAGGTCCGGTGCCTGTGGGTGCATAAGGCTGCGAATAAGCCAACTCGTTGAGCGAGCTGGTACCGATGGTAAAGACACGGAGTGCACCCGAGTTCGAGGTGGAATTGGGAAAGGCTGCAGTCTCGCCGATGTAGAGGAGCCGGCTCTTCGGATCGATAGCCACGGCGACAGCATTGCCGCTCTTTCCATAGGGCAAAAGGACGTTGCTGTACGGAGTTCCGATGGGGGAGTTATTGCCCGCGGTGAATGGAAATGCTTCGGTCCCGGCCGATCCCAGAGCGACAACGACCAGCGCGCCATTGGGCGAAATGGCTATCCCGCCGGCTTGAACCGTGGTGCCAGCGAGTGCGCGCGTCTGAACGGAACGGCTTGTGTCTTGAGCGCCGGAGGAAGTGATGGGAAAGGCATAGAGCGTCCCCGTGTCCGAGGCATCGAGCAACCACTTTCCGGATGGATCTACCTGGAGGGCCGCTGGCACCGAATCACCGAAGGAAGCAGACCCTTGCGACAGCGCCCCAGTGCTGGTGTTGATGTTGTACAGGTAAATGCCGCCGGTGAGAGCCACATAGAGAAAGTTTCCACTTGGACTGATGGCGACGGCGGATGCGCCACTCAGATTGCTAAAGGAACCATTCGCGATTGCGCTCACGCTGCCGGAACTAAGGGAATAGCCGGAGATCGAAGTACCGTTCAGTATGTAAAAGTTGCCGCTGGTGTTTGACGAGGTGCAGTTGCCCGAGGAGCTGCCTACGATGACGCAGGCCGTGGTGGTTGTCGAAGCGCTGCCGGAAGTCCCGGTGACGGTGATGACGTAGGTCCCGGTTGTCGTGGTGGAGGTGGTGGTCGCGGTCAGCGTCGCTGTTTCCGCGGTTGAGCCGCTCACGGAGACCGAGGTTGGCGAGAGGCTGCACGTGACGGGACTTGTGGCGCTGGTTGGGGAGGTGGTGACGGCGCAGGTGAGATCGACTGTTCCGGAGAACGAAGTGGGCGTCACGGTAATGGTGGAGGTGTTGCCGGAGGTAGCACCCGCAGTACCGATGGTGATGGTGCCGCTGTTGGAGAGGCTGAAGCCGGCATTGGCCGGGTCCCAAAAGCCTTTGCAGCCCGCCAAAGGAACCATCAGGATCAGAGGTAACGCCAACATCCACCAAGCGCGCACGCGACGCGTGATCATCCCGAACCTCACCAGAACAGGGTAAACCGCCCGCCGCCCCTGGGTTGCCTGAGCTGCTTTTTGCGGGCAGGTTTTATGAGTCCGAATGAAAGACGCGGGAGGGTTGCATTTCGCTTATGGGGGCGAAGGATCGCCACGGGGTTAACCGAGACGAGAAGCGTTCGCTCATTGACGGCGGCGCCAGCAGCACCGCCGTCATGATTTGAGCGCGATCAGCCTTTGCTTTGGGGAGCAATTGCCAGAAGCAACTCGCTGCCGGAGGACAGTTTGACGTCACCTTTTTTGGTTGTGACGAAGGCACCGGAATCTTCGGCCGCAATCTTGCTGTGCAGGTCGACGCCGGAGATGGCATCAACTTGATCGACCTGCAGCACGGCATCGTTCCAGGTGTTCGGCTGCTGATCGCCGGCCACGATGTCATAGCCCTCGCTATTTTCCGGTTGGGGTGGGAAGAGGCCGACAATGGTTGCTTTGATCGGGACGATCTTTCCGTCTTTCAGCTTGGCTTGGTTGAAGTCGAGAACCAGCTTGACGTTGCCCGGTTGCAGATTATCGGTGGATACCATGCCCAACAGCGTGGTTCCGCGGGGAAGTTCGCTGCCGTTCCTCAGATGAACCGTGTCGGCGAGTCTGACTTTAAACTGCTGACCGGTTTTCAGTTTTCGCGCGTCAAGCGTTTGAATCAACGCGGCGCGCCCCGGCACCATCTGCATGGCCTGAGCTTGCGCCGCAGGATCGGCGTTGTTGGCAGGCGCGCCGCTTTCAGCCTGGATCAGATTCGGGGAGAGAAGAACCAACGAAGTGGCCGCAAGTATGGAACCAGCAGCACGTTGAATATTCATCGCAACAACTCCTGGGTGAAATTGCTTTCGTTGCCATTCGTGATGGCCTTTCACTGGGTTAGAGCGGGGGGAGGAGTATGGGGTTTTCGACGCCGGGAGGGAACACTGTGAAGCGAGGCAGGCGGGCATGGGGTTAAATCGCTGCGATCGTGTAGTTGGATGCCGTTTGTTAAGTTATGTAAAGTTCGTGAAACGAGTGGGCCGAACGTAGCTGACTGGATGGTTCGCTCTGGGCAGATTCACTCTGCTGGAGAGGATTGGAGCGCCTGCCAGACAATACGCGCCGCGGTGAGATCTTCGATTGCCATTCCGACGGACTTGAAGAGGACGCGCCGGTGGCGCGGGATGGAGGCCGACCTGGGTTGGGCGAGGATGTCGCCGATTTCGGCGGAGACGGTTGCGCCGGAGAGGCGAACATCGCCGGACTCCCGCTCGACGCAGGAGCGCGATTCAGCCACGACGAAACTAGAGTGCATCACATCGTCGTCGAGTTCGCGCAGCGACGCGCCGGTGGCGCCGACGGCGAGAACCAGAGCGTTGGGGACGAGCCATTTGCCTTGCAGGACGGGCTGGGCGGCGGAAGTGGCGGTGAGAACGACTTCAGCAGAGGCGGCTTCTTCGATGGAGACGGCGCGAGCACCAGTCTGGGCGGCGAGATGCTGGGCGTTGGCAGGCGTGGGGCTCCAGATGCGGATTTCGGCGAGTTCGGGCCACACGTGGCGCAGGGCGTCGATGTGGGCATGGGCTTGGACACCGGAGCCGAGAATGCCGAGCGACTTGGGCACGCGATCGAAATGAAGAGGTGAGAGCGCAGCAAAAGCGACGGCGGAGACAGCGGCGGTGCGCATCTCGGTGATGAGGCGGCCGTCCATGACGGCAAGAGACTCGCCTGTGGCGCGGCGCAGGAGCTGCACAGTTGCCAGGTGCGTGGGAAGGCCGAGCGCGGCGTTGCCAGGATAGAAGGTGACGGTTTTGACGGCCATCACATCGCCGGCCACGACGGGCATGACGGCGAACCAGCCGTTGTTGAGGCCTTCGGCGTTGCCGGCACGCAGGATGGAGCGTGGCGGCTGGTCAGCGAGACCCGCGGAGTAGTCGATGAGGGCCTGACGGATTGCGGGGATGAGCGACGCATAGGTCAGGCGCTCGCGAATCTCATCCTCGGCGATGAACAAGCTGCACCTTTCGAGCAGAACTAATTGGGACGGTTGCTGGAGTTCGAGCGGCGACGGAAACGCTCATCGACAGGTTGCCGACCCTGGAAGCCGGAGTCGACGGTGTGCCAATGCTCGATGGCCGGCTCGCCGAGGCGCCAGCAGAGGAGGACGATCTCCTCGTCGAGGCGGAAGGGAAAATCGAGGAGGCCGGTTTCGAGATCCTTCACTTGAACGCCGATGGTATCGATCTCGGCGAGGGTTTCGCGCATGCGCTGGGTGTGGCTTTCAATTTCAGCACGTTGTTTGGACACCGCGCCGACGTTGATGTGCATTCCTCCGGAGAGATAGATGCGCTGCGAAAGCGCGGACAGGTCGGATTCGACTTTCTCGGCCGCCTGCTTGCTTTCGAGGGCGCGTTTCAACAAAGCCTCAAGCACAGGCAGGAGCGATTGCGCTTCATCTAGGGTGAAGGTCTTCATTGAGAACCAGTCTCTTAAGAATACGACGAACGCGGCTGAACTTCCAGCAGGGCAGGCTACTGCGAAAAAAGGAGTTAGAGGCGCCTCATGGTTCGCCGGAGAGCGCTGCGGGCGACGGCGATTTGTCCTGCGGAGGGTGGAAAGGCGAGTAATAAAGGCATCTTTGACACACATCTGGAGTCTAAGAGGGTAAGAAGGCACGTCCGTACGCAAATCCTCTCCATCCCCAAGAGGTAATCGATTGCGGGCACGCAATGTTTTTGAATCGTGGGGCAAGGTCCTCCGTGGACACACCCCGATGCTCTCCATCGAAATCACGCGAGAATGCCCCTTGCACTGCCCTGGGTGCTATGCGTATGGCGACAATCACCTGGGTGGTGAGGTGACGCTGCGTGAACTAGCCGATAAACGGGGCGATGAGCTGGTGCACGGAGTGCTGGACCTTGTCGACCGGCACCAACCTTTGCAAGTGACGCTGGTGGGGGGCGAGCCGATGGTGCGCCATCGCGAGTTGAGCCGCATCCTGACTGGACTCGCGGATCGCGGCATCTTTGCCATGGTCGTGACGAGCGGGATCATTCCGATTCCGGCAGAGTGGATGCGCCTGCCGCGATTCACCCTGGCGGTGTCGATCGATGGCCTGCCGGAGCACCATAATGTGCGCCGTGCGCCGGCGACCTACGAACGCATTCTGGAGCATATCGCCGGTCGACGCATCAACGTGCATTGGACGATCACGGCACAGATGCTTTCGCGCACGAGCTACCTGGAAGAGTATGTGAGCTTCTGGAGCGCGCGGGACGAGGTGCGACAGATCTGGGTGAGCCTGTACTCGCCGCAGCGGGGCGAAGAGAGCGCCGAGCGCTTGAGCAGTTCGCAGCGCGAATGGCTGGCGAGCGAATTGCCTCGACTCCACGAGCGGTTTCCGAAGCTGCTCACCAGGCGGGGCTATGCGCAGGCACTGTTGCATCCGCCGGCATCCCCGGCCGATTGCACGTTCTCGCGATTGTCGAAGAACTACTCGGCCGATCTGCGGACGCGGGTGGAACCCTGTGTGTTTGGCGGCGATCCGGATTGCTCGCAGTGCGGATGTTCGGCGAGTGCGGCGGCGCAGTGGATCAGCGAGATCCAGTTGCTGGGTCCCCTGAAGGCCAAGCATCTTCTGCACGGCTCGATGCGCATTGGAAGCGCGATGGCACGGCTGCAGGACATCGCGCGGCCTGCATGGCGCGAACGGAGCAATACCGCCGAGCCGGGGCCCGAGCCGCTGGTGCAGATCTCAATGGATTGAAGGGATTGAAGGGGATTGAAGGCTAGTGCGGGGCTGACGGTTGCCTGGGTTTGGGGCCGGCGATGGCGGAGACGATCGCGAAGACGGCGAGGATGATGCCGATGACGATCAATGAAATTGTTACGGGTAGATCGATCCAAGGGGCGGCAAGCATCTTGAGGGCGACGAAGCCAAGCAGAACGCCGAGCCCGTAGTGCAGGTAACGGAAGCGATCGAGAAGATCAGCCAGTACAAAGTAGAGCGAGCGGAGCCCCAGAATGGCGGCGATGTTCGAGGTGTAGACGATGAAGGGGTCGCGCGAGATGGCGAGCACGGCCGGAATGGAATCGACTGCAAACAGCAGGTCAGTGAACTCGATGGCGAGGATGACGGGGAGAAGCGAACCTTTGGCGGGCTGCAGGCGGCGAATCCATGCGGGGATGACTTCGCGGGCTGAGTTTTCGCGCAGGAGCCGCGCTGCCGCATAGAGCAGGAAGAGGCCGAAGAGCCAGTTGATCCAGTGGAAGCGTTCGAGCAGGGTGACGCCGACTGCGATAAAGATGCCGCGAAGGATGACTGCGCCACCGACCCCCCACAAAAGGGCGCGATGCTGGCGCGCGGTGTCGATGCGGAATCCTTCGAAGAGGACGAGAAAGACGAAGAGATTGTCGATGCTGAGCGAGGTCTCGATGGTGTAGCCGGCCACGAATTCGAGGGCGCGCTGGCGACCCTGCTCGATGCCGATCCACGCAGCGAAGACCGCCGACGCAAGCACCAGGATGATGGTCCAGAGCCAGGCTGAGGTTTGTTTCTGCGTCGCCGCGCGGCGATGTGCGGGCAGGTTGGCATCGATGGCGAGCAACAGAAGGACGGCGACATGGAAGCCGATCCACCATGCCCACGATGCGCCAGCGACCATGCATCGATGCTAGCGCATTTCCTGAGTTGCTGCGGCCTCGGAGTATTGTGCAAGGTCGCCGCTCCTTGGGGTCGCGTCGACTTCAATGTTGCGGCTTCGGGATACAGTGACTCAGGAAATGCGTTCGCGCATCGCGCCAATGGTGGGGGCTGGTTGCCTTTCAGGGTTCCTTGTCGAGCGCTTCGAAATCGAACTTGCCTAACAGGAATGGCTTGGACACGGGAACCTGCGAGGAGCCGTTGAGGGAGACCGGATAAGTGGAGTTGGCGCCCGTGGGAAAGCCCCAGACCGAGCCAGAGCGCAGGTCGACGACTACCCTTCCGAGGAGAACACGCGATCCGTCGGGTGCGTGCAAAGATTGAACACCCGGCTCGATGTAGAGATCGGAAGAAGACACGCCGGCGACGACTGTCGAAGGCTGCATGAGCGGGCGGCAAGCGATGGCCATGAGGGACAAGGCAATCGCAGTGAGAACAACTTTGGTGTAGCGGTCTGTGCGCATGGTGGCAACAGGGTACACCCGGCATTGCGGCACATGAGTGTGACCGGATGGTGTCGAGGTGCGGGTCGGTTCAACCCTAGACGCGATGCGGCTCAAACGAGCGATATCGCGTGGTTCATCCACTCTCTGGTTCCGCGAAATCGACAGGAGTGCGTGGCTACCGCGGCTGCTTGCGCCAGTGCCTGCTGGAAGGGGTGTCGGGCCGAGAGGTAGTGGCAGAATGCGCCGTGAAAGATGTCGCCCGCGCCCATGGTGTCCAGGACTTCGATCGGGGGAATGAGCAGGGTCCCGGCAGCGTTGGGAGATTCGAATCGGATCGGCTCCGCTCCGTTCGTGATTGCGATGTTGGGAACGCCGGAATCGCTCAGGAACCGGACGACGTCCTCTTGAGTCGAACAACCGGGAGGGAGGAAATCCGCCGAGCAAAGGGCGAAGTCGACGCTTGCGAGAAGTTCTTCTGTCCCGGGCTTCCAGCTTCCTCCATCGAACACAACCGGGATACCACGAGCGCGGGCGGTCCTGGCCCAGACTGTCGCGGCCTGCATGAAGTGCCCATCCACCAGGAGTATTGAGGCACCGCCAAGAGCGCGCTCATCGACGACGGCTGCGGGGATGCCGAAGCGAGAGGCGTTGGCGGAGATTACATTGCGCTCGCCAGCAGGGTTTACGGCGATGGACGAGATAGCGGGGACCTCGTTGAGAGCTGGAGCAAGGTCGATCCATCGGACCGAGTATTGCTCCAGTTCATTGCGAATCAATTCCGACAGTGGATGGCAACCGGCACCCGTGACAAGCGTGGAGGACCCGCCGAGATGGCGGAAAGCGATGGCGGCGTTGGTCGCCGGACCACCGACGAAGACCTGCTGGTCATGCGCCGCCACCTTGGAATTGGGAGCGGGAAAGCCATCGACTTTGTAGACCAGGTCGATTGTCGAAAGACCCACAAAGATGCCATGTGCCATGGGGGTCTCCTGCATTATTCGGTGCGCAAGGCCAGGACAGGATCGACGCGAGAGGCACGCGCGGCGGGTATCCATACGGCGAGCAGAGCAACCGCAGCGAGGATCGGCGGCGCTGCGAGGAACACGGTTGGATCCCAGGGCTTGACGCCGAACAGGAGGGTGGACAAAAGACGCGTGAGGCCGAAGGCGGCGGCGATGCCGGCAACGACGCCCATGAGGGCCAGCCTCATTCCCTGCCACACAACGAGATTACGGATCACGGATCGATCCGCGCCCAGGGCTATGCGGATGCCCATCTCCTGGGTGCGCCGCGCGACGGAGTAAGCCATCAGGCCGTAGATGCCGATGGAAGCGAGCAACAGCGCCACCACACCAAAGATGGTGAGCAGCAGCATCTGAAAGCCCTGCCGTGCCGTGGAGCGGCCCATGACCTCCTCCAACGTGCGGATATGGGCCACGGGGAATCCTCCGCTCGCGATGCGGAGTTGCTCAGCGATGGCGGGGATGGACTGGTGCGGGTCGGCGTGGGTTCGCACCATCCAGAACAGCGGCTGGATATCGGCGTAGGCGGCGTTGTAGTCGTCCGAGACCTGAGGAATGGGAACAATCATCATGGCGTCGGCTGGCCGGGCGAGGCCTCCGTCGTGGAAGTCGGCGACGACGCCGACGATGGTTTCAATCCCTCGCTGTCCCCCTTCCTGGCCGTGGTCGATGTGCTGCCCGATGGGGTCTTGGTGAGGGAAGTATTTCCGCGCGAAGGCCTCGTTGATGAGCGCTATGTGAGGCGCTCCGGCGTTGTCGTCGTCGTTGAAATCGCGACCACGCAGAACGGGAATCCGGAACAGGCTGAGATAGCCCGGGGTGATGCTCATCCACTTGCTTCCGCAGCAGTTCTTTTCCACCGGACGTCCGACGATGTGGAATCCGGTGCCATCCTCGACATCGATGGGCCGCCAAAAGCCGGCAGCCGCAAGTTCGACTCCGGAGAGCGCGTTAAGCCGGTTGCGTCCATCGTGCAGGAGCTGAGCGAGGCCGGCCGTGTGCTGGTACCGCGGGCCGTTGAGCGACATTTCCAAGGTCAGCACATTGTGGGCATCGAAGCCTGGACCGACCTCGTGGAGCGCGATGAAGGTGCGGATGAGGAGGGATGCGCCGATGACGAGCACCAGGGCCAGCGAGATTTCGCTGACGACGAGGAGTGAGCGCGCGTTTCCCTCACGAAACCCGGTGCCCGAGCGGTTGCCGCTCTCTTTGAGCGTGGAGCTCAGGTCGGAACGCGAAGCGCTGAAAGCGGGGAACAGTCCAAAGAGGATCCCTGTGAGCAACGAGACCCCGAGGGTGAAGGCAAGGACGCGCCAATCGAAGCCGATGGCGGACCCATTTTCTCCGATGCGGGGCAGGCCGGCGGGGCTCACAGTGAGCAGTGCGCGCATTCCGACGAAGCCGATAGCAGCGCCGAATATGCCGCCAGCCAGGGAGAGCAATACGCTTTCGGTGAGCAACTGGCGCACAATGCGCGCGCGAGCCGCTCCCAGCGCCGAGCGGATTGCGAATTCGCGTTTGCGGACCGTGGCACGCACCAGAAGCAGATTGGCGACATTGGCGCAGGAGATGAGCAGCACGAGCGCAACCGCACCCAGCATCAGGAGCAGCGAATTCCGCGCGTCGCCGACGACGCTGTCGAACAACGGCCCAATTCTGAAGTGGGGATCCCAGGACTTCGGGTATTCGCGGAGGTACTCAGGGGTTGCCGCGGCCAAAGCGGCGTTCGCCTGCGCCACGGTGACGCCGGGCTGGAGCAATCCGGTGACGAAGTAGGCGACGTTGAAGTCTGTGGAGGCAGGGTCAAACTGAAACGGCAACCAGAGGTCGGCATCGACGCCGCCCACGAAGTCCTTTCCGGTGACGCCGACGACGGTGTAGGGTTGGTTGCCCATCGAAATCGATTTCCCGACGATTGTCGGATCGCCGGCGAATTTGCGCTGCCACAGGCCATAGCTCAGGACAACGACGTTGCCGCCATGGGGCGAGTCGTCCTGCGGGGTGAAGGTGCGGCCCAGTGCGACGGGCGCACCATAGATGCGGAAGTAGCCCTGGGTTACGTGGATCCCGTTGACCTGCTCCGGACGACTGCCGCCGGTCAGGTTAAAGCCGGGACCGGCGTTGTCGAATGCGGCGACCTCCTTAAAGAGGTTCGTTTGCCGCTGGAGGAAGTGAAACTCGGGGATGTTGTGGAGGTCACTGGCGATTTCGGCCGAGGGCGCCAGGAAGTTGACCATGCGGTCGGCGTCAGGATAGGTGAGCGGCTTGAGCAAAACCGTATTGACCACGCTGAAGATCGCAGTGTTGGCGCCGATGCCGAGGGCAAGGGCGGCGATAACAGAGAGAGTGAAGCCGGGGTTTTGAGCCAGCTGGCGCAGGCCGAATCGTAGGTCCTGCGCGAACAACTCGAGGCCAGCGCCGGCGCGACGATTGCGCACTGCCTGCTTGACCTGCTCGATGCCGCCGGAGGCAATCAGCGCGGCCCGGCGAGCCTCGGACGCGGACATGCCCGCAGCAATCCGTTCGTCGGCGCTCATCTCCACGTAGGCGCGGACTTCCTCGTCAAGCTGATTTTCGACATGCGACTTGCGCAAGAGATTGTGAGCCGTACCTTTGAGGCGAGACCAGAGTCTCATTCTGCTCTTCCTTCTTACGTGGCCTTGAGGGCATTGGTCATGGCGAGGGCCACGGTGGTCCATTGCTCGGTT
>Ga0335069_10004996_pt1 | contig 19525 bp, 17 predicted proteins | sample Lox_Sample_11_FD_206714 | JGI IMG/M metagenome (GOLD analysis project Ga0335069, IMG submission 206714) | Soil microbial communities from Loxahatchee National Wildlife Refuge, Florida, United States - Lox_Sample_1.1 | ecosystem: Environmental > Terrestrial > Soil > Wetlands | place: USA... | reverse complement strand
ACGGGCAAGTAGCGCTCGCCCCGTCGCGCCTTCCGCGTCCGGCGGCCGTGTGGCATACGACTGCTCCATGAGCAGCGTGAAGACCGTGTTGGTCTCCATGATGATCGGGGCGATCCTCGGCACGGTGGTGGCGTCGCTCGTCACGCCGCGGGTGCTGAGCTGGTACAACGAGACCGGCGCGATCACCGCCGGCAAGCAGATCCAGACGCTCTGCAATCTGCCCGAGCTGATCCAATATGCATCGAAGTGGTTGATCCGCGGGCAGCTGATCGGGGCCGGCATCGGGGCCCTGCTCTTCCTGTTCCCCGGGCTTATGACCGCCCGCCGTCGCCGTGAGGCCGCGCCGGCGACCCCGCCCGCGACCACCTGACCTGCGGGTCAATTTTCCGACACGTCGGCGCGCGGGGAGTATTGAGAACGCGGATTCCTTCCGATACTCACAGACGCTCCGGTGGGTAGTCGTGGGGGGAACCCGATCGCTCTCGAGCATCCTGGCCGTCGTCCCGATCGCGCTCGCGATGGCGTGCGCCGTCGGCGACGTGCACGCGGCGCTTCCTGAATCGCGCGTCCGGGCCGAGACCGCGGCGCTGCTGGCCGGACCCGACCCGCTGGTGCTGGGGCGCGAGCGGCTCGACGGCGCGGCGCTGCGCGCGCTGTACGCGCGCCACGGCGGCGCGCCGCTCTGGACCGACGGCCGCGCCGCCGGGGCCGCGGGCGCGGTTCACGACGCGACCCTGGACGGCCTCGAGCCGTCCGACTACCACGCCGCCGCGATCGCGCGACGCCTGGGCGCCGAGACCCCCCGCCAGCAGGCCGAGCTCGACCTGCTGGTGAGCGACGCGCTCCTCCACCTCACCGCCGAGGTCCACGCCGGCCGGCGCCCGCCGCGCGAGCGCACGCAGGACATCGCGCTGGCGGCGCGGCCCGTGGATCCCGTGGGCCTCGTGCTGGGCGCCGCCGCGGCCGCCGACGTGCGCGCGTACGTCGCCGCGCTGGCGCCGGCGCATCCCGAGTACCAGGCGCTCCGCGCCGCGCTCGCGCGCTACCGGACGCTCGCCAAGGACGGCTGGCCGACGCTGCCCGCCGGCCCGCCGCTCGAGCCCGGCGTCGACGACCCAGCCGTCCCGGTGCTGCGCCAGCGGCTGGTCGTCACCGGCGACCTGCCCGCCGACACCACCGGCACCACGCTCTACGACGAGACGATGCAGGCCGGCGTCCGCAAGTTCCAGCTCCGGCACGGCATCACACCCGACGCCGTCGTCGGACCCACGACCCGCCTGGCGCTCAACGTGCGCGCCCCGCAGCGCGTGAGCCAGATCGCGCTCAACATGGAGCGCTGGCGCTGGCTCGCCGACGACCTCGGCCGCCGGCACGTGCGCGTGAACATCGCCGCCTTCTCGCTCCGCCTGATGGACGAGGGACGGCTGGTCGAGGAGATGCCGGTCGTGGTCGGGCGCGACGAATGGGAGACGCCGGTCTTCAGCAGCCGCATCACCCACGTGATCTTCAACCCGCGCTGGACCGTGCCAGCGGCGATCGCGCGCGAGGACCTGCTGCCGAAGCTCCAGAAGGACCCCGAGTACCTGGGGAAGCACGGCATCCGGGTCTACGCCGGCTGGGGGCTCGACGCGGAGCCCGTCGACCCGGCGTCGATCGACTGGCGCGCCGACGAGGCGCACGTCGCGCGCCTCAAGTTCGCGCAGGACCCGGGGCCCGACAACCCGCTCGGCCGCATCAAGTTCCAGATCCCGAACGAATTCGACGTCTACCTGCACGATTCGCCGTCGCAGAATCTCTTCCAGCGCCCGGTGCGCACCTCCAGCCACGGCTGCGTGCGCGTCGGCGACCCGAACGGGCTCGCGGCGTGGCTGATGCGCGACATGCCGGACTGGAGCGTGGAGCACCGCCAGGAGGTGCTGGCCGGCTGGGAGACCAAGACGGTGCGGCTCCGCAGCCCGGTGCCGGTGCACGTGCTCTACCTCACCGCGTGGGTCGGGGACGACGGCGCCGTCAACTTCCGGCGGGACATCTACGGGCGCGACGAGGAGCTCCGGGTGCAGCTCCGTCGACCGGAGGCGCCGCCGGCGCCCGGGCCGCTCGAGCACGACGCGCGGCGGGCGGCGTCCTGAGCGCCGCCGGGATCATTCGCCATGGAGGACGCATGAGGATGGACGAACGGGCGGAGACGACGGAGAACCCGCGCAGCCGGCGGGACGTGTTGCGGCTCGGCGCCGCGACCGTGCTCGGCCTCGCCGCAGGTCCGCGCCTCGCGTGGGCGATGGCCGAGAGCAGCCGTTCGCTGGCCTTCTATTGCCTCCACACCGGCGAGTACATGAGCGTCGAGTACTGCGCCGGCGGGCGCTATCAGCGCGACGCGCTGCGCGCCGTCGACCGGCTGCTGCGCGACCACCGCACCGACCAGATCCATCCCATCGACCCCGCCCTCCTCGACCGGATGTGGGTCCTGCACCGCCGGCTGGCGAGCCGCGCGCAGATCCACGTCATCTCGGGCTACCGCTCCGCCCAGACCAACGCGATGCTCCGCCGGACCGAGAGCGGCGTCGCGCGCTCGAGCTTCCACATCCAGGGGCGCGCGCTCGACTTCTTCCTGCCCGACCGCCAGTTGGCGCAGGTCCGCCGCGCGGCGCTCGGGCTCAAGCTGGGCGGCGTCGGCTACTACCCGGCCTCGAACTTCGTCCACGTCGACAGCGGGCCGATCCGCTCCTGGTAGCGGGCGTCAGCGCCGTCTCCGCTGCGGCCCGAGCAGCGCGCCCATGATCCCGCGCGTGAGCGCGCCGGCGACGGTCACGGCGACCGAGCGCGCCACCGGCGAGCGCAGGATCTCCTCGAGCCGGCTCGGGCCCGCGGCCGGCGCCGGCCCGGCGGTCGGCGCGGACGCGGCCGGCGTCGCGAGCTTCTCCGCCGCGCTCGGGCTGTCGACGGCGGTCGCGTAGCGTCTCACCTGCGCCGACGACGCGAGCCGCTGCCGCAGCTCCGCGTCGGTGAGCGGCCCCATGCGCGACGCGGGCGGCACGAGCCGGGTCGCGAACGGCGGCGTCGGCACGCCCGCCGGCGACAGCACCGTCACCAGCGCCTCGCCGATCCCGAGCGACGTCAGCGTCTGCTCGACGTCGTAGAAGTCGGTGGTCGGGAACGTGCGGGCGGCGGCCTTGAGCGCCTTCGCGTCGTCGGGCGTGAAGGCGCGGAGCGCGTGCTGCACGCGATGGCCGAGCTGGCCCAGCACGTCGGCCGGCACGTCCTTCGGGCTCTGGGTGACGAAGAAGATCCCGACGCCCTTCGAGCGGATCAGCCGAACGACCTGCTGGACCTGGTCGAGGAACGCCTTGCTGGCGCCGTCGAACAGCAGGTGGGCCTCGTCGAAGAAGAACACCAGCTTCGGCTTCTCGACGTCGCCGACCTCGGGCAGCGTGTGGTAGAGGCGCGCGAGCATCCACATCATGAACGTGGAGAACAGCGCGGGCTTGTCCTGGACGTCGGTCAGCTCGAGGACGCTCACCAGGCCGCGGCCGTCGCGCTCGACCTGGAACAGGTCGCCGAGGTCGAACTCGGGCTCGCCGAAGAACGCGAGCGCGCCCTGCTGCTCCAGCTCGACCATCTCGCGGAGCAGCACGCCGACCGTCGCCGGCGACATGCCGCCGTAGAACTTGAGCTCGGCGGCGCCGGTGCCGGTGAGATGCTGGAGCACGGCGCGCAGGTCCGCGAAGTTCAGCAGCTCGAGCTGGTGGTCGTCGCTGTACTTGAAGACCAGGCTGAGCACGCTGGTCTGGGTGTCGTTCAGGCCGAGGACCTTGGCCAGCAGCAGCGGTCCGAACGACGAGACGGTCGCGCGGAGCTGCGCGCCGCGCGCGCCCGTCAGGCTCAGGAACTCGACCGGACACGCGGCGCCCTTCCAGGTCCAGCCGGTCTCCTTGGCGCGCTGCTCCGTGCGAGGCCTGGCCTCGCCGGGGGCGCCGACGCCCGAGACGTCGCCCTTCACGTCGGCGAGGAAGACCGGCACGCCGGCGCCGGAGAGCTGCTCGGCCATCAGCTGGATCGTCTTGGTCTTGCCGGTGCCGGTGGCGCCCGCGATTAGCCCGTGCCGGTTGCACATCGCGAGCGGGAGACGGACCAGCGGCTCCGGCAGGCACGCGCCGTCGTGGAGCGGCGCCCCGAGCGTGATCGCGGCGTCCGCCGCGGGAAACGCCGCCCTCGCGGCGGCGACGACCTTCGCGTCCATGAAGCTCCTCCCGCCGGCCTTGTAGCCCGGGCCGGGGAACGCCGCCACAGTTGCTCGACGAGGACGGGCGGAGCTACGCTCGCGGCGCTCCGCACTTCCGCGGACCGCACCTCACGGAGGAGATGCCGATGCGTGCACTGCTCGTTGCAACCGGACTGCTGGCGCTCTCGACGGCCGCGCTCGCCGGCCCGAATCAGTATCAGGTCACCGGCCCGGTGCTGGACGTCAGCCCCGACAAGATCACGGTCCAGAAGGGCAAGGACAAGTGGGAGATCGGGCGGACCGCGGCCACGAAGGTGAGCGGCGACGTGAAGGCCGGCGACAAGGTCACGATCATGTACACGATGACCGCCGACTCGATCGAGGTGAAGTCGGCGACGGCGGCGAAAACGTCCAAGAAGAAGTAGATCGCGCCCCGCGTCGCGCGCGCTCCGGCCCGGAGCACCGACCAGGGCCGGAGCCGGGCGCGGCGAGGCGGAGTGCAGCGACGAGGCGAAGCGCCGCACTCTGCGACCCTCGGACCGCGCGTCCGCGCGCCCCGGCACCCCGGTACGTCGATTGCTTACCGGCCCGTGCGTCGCATTCTCGAAGTCTCACTCGCCCAGCCGCTCGCCGTCGTCGCAATCACCATCGCGTTCGCGCTCGCGGGCGCCTTCGCCTTCTGGCACCTGCCGATCGAGGCCTTCCCCGAGCTGGCCGACCCGCAGGTCCAGGTCGTCACGCTGTTCCCGGGACACGCGGCGGAGGAAATCGAGCGCCAGCTCACGCTGCCGATCGAGATGCAGCTGAACGGGCTGCCCGGGCTCGCCCGGATGCACTCGTTCTCGCTCTCCGGCCTGTCGTTCGTCGCGCTCACGTTCGACGACGGCGTCGACCTCTACTTCGCCCGCCAGCAGGTGAGCGAGCGCCTCGCGCAGGCCGACCTCCCCGACGGCGTGAAGCCCGCGCTCGGCCCGCTCTCGACCCCGACGGGCGAGATCTTCCGTTACACGCTGACCGGCCCCGGCTACTCCCCGATGCAGCTTCGCGAGCTCGAGGACTGGGTGATGGAGCGGCACCTGAAGCAGGTGCCGGGCGTCGCCGACGTCGTGTCGTTCGGCGGGTTTGTCAAGCAGTACCAGGTGCAGATCGACCCGCGGCGGCTCGAGGCGCGCGGCGTGACGCTCCACGAGGTCTTCGACGCGCTCGCGCGCTCGAACGCGAACGCCGGCGGCGGCTTCATCGAGCACGGCGACGAGCAGTACGTCGTGCGCGGGCTGGGCACGCTCGCCGGGGTCCACGACGTCGAGAACGTGGTCGTGACGGCGCGTGGTGGGACGCCGGTCCGGGTCGTCGACCTCGGGCGCGTCACCGTCGGCGCCGCCCCGCGCCGTGGGGCGGTCACCCGCGACCGCGACCCGGAGGCGGTCGAAGGCATCGTGCTCATGCGGCGCGGCGAGAACCCGTCGGCGGTGCTGGACGCCGTGCACGCCAAGATCGACGCCCTGAACGGCGGCATCCTGCCGCCGGGCGTCCGCGTCGACACGTTCTACGACCGCGGCCGCCTGGTGCACCGGACGCTCACCACGGTCACGCACAACCTGGTCGTGGGCGCGATCCTCGTCGTGCTGGTGGTGGGCGTGTTCCTGATGAGCCTCCGGGCCGCGGTGATGGTCCTGCTCGTGATCCCGCTCTCGCTGCTGGGCGCGTTCCTGTACCTGCGGCTTCGCGGGATGTCGGCCAACCTGCTCTCGCTGGGCGCGGTCGACTTCGGGATCATCGTCGACGGCGCCGTCATCATGGTCGAGCACGTCGCGCGCCGGCTGGCCGGCGTCGGTAGCCGACGCGAGGCGCGGTCGGCCGTGCTCGAGGCCGCGAGCGAGGTGGCACGCCCGACCCTGTTCGCGCTCGCGATCATCATCATCGCGTACCTCCCGATCTTCGCCCTGCAGCACGTCGAGGGACGCATCTTCGCGCCGATGGCGAACACCGTCTGCGCCGCGCTGGTGTCGGCGCTGGTGTTCTCCTTCACGCTCATCCCGCTGCTCGCATTCCTCCTGCTCCGGGGCGGCGCGCGGAGCGGCGCAACGCCGATCGAGGCGGCGGCGCTCCGCGCCTACCGCCCTGCCCTGCACTGGGCGCTCGACCACCGCGGCGCGGTGGTCGCCGCGACGCTGGCGATGCTCGGGCTCGGCGGCGTGCTGTTCGTGCGGCTCGGCACCGAGTTCCTGCCCGAGCTGAACGAGGGCGCGATCTACGTCACCGCGACGCTGCCGCCCAGCATCTCGCTCCGTCGCGCGCAGCAGACCGTCGTGCCGCGCATCCGCGAGACGCTGCTCGGGTTCCCGGAGGTCCGCCAGGTCCTCGGACAGCTGGGCGGCCCCGACGACGGCACCGACTGGAAGAACGCCGACAACCTCGAGTACTTCGTCGACCTGAAGCCGCACGAGGACTGGCCGGCCGGCATGACCGCCGAGGGGCTCGTCGCCGCGATGCAGGAGAAGCTCGGCGCGATCCCCGGCGTCCAGTTCAACTTCTCGCAGCCGATCAAGGACAACATCGAGGAGAACATCTCCGGCCTGAAGGGCCAGGTCGCGATCAAGATCTTCGGCGACGACCTGGACGCGCTCCACCGCAGCGCCGAGCAGGTCGTGCACACCCTGTCGGACGTGCCCGGCGTCGCCGACCTGGCCATGGTCCAGGCGGCCGAGCTGCCGCAGGTGCACGTCGTCGTCGACCGCGACGCGATCGCGCGCTACGGGCTCCAGGTCGCCGACGTGCAGGACGTGATCGAGACCGCGATCGGCGGCCGGACCGCGACCACGCTCTGGGAGGGCGAGCGCCACTTCGACGTCGTCGTCCGCTTCGACGAGGCCGACCGCGCGACGCTCTCCCGCATCCCCGACGTCCGCGTCGCGACGCCCGGCGGCGCGCAGATCCCGCTCGCCCAGCTCGCGCGGGTCGAGATGGGCCACGGCCAGGCGGCGATCGACCGCGAGGGCAACATGCGGTTCATCGGCATCAAGTGCAACGTGCGCGGGCGCGACCTGGGCGGCTTCGTCGCCGAGGCGCGGCGCCGCGTGGCGGACGCGGTCCCGCTGCCGCCCAATTCGTTCGTCACCTGGGGCGGCGAGTTCGAGAACCAGCAGCGCGCGATGGCGCGGCTCGCGATCATCATCCCCGTCAGCATCGTGCTGATCCTGGCGCTCCTCCAGCGCACCTTCGGGTCGTGGCGCTGCGCGCTGCTCATCCTGGCGACGATCCCGTTCGCGCTCGTTGGCGGCGTGGTCGGGCTCGACCTCACGCACCTGAACTTGAGCGTCGCGGCGTGCATCGGGTTCATCGCGTTGATGGGCCAGGTGGTGCTGAACGGCGTCGTGCTGGTGTCGCAGATCAACGGGCTCCGCTCGGCCGGGCTCGGGCTGCGCGCCGCCGTCGAGCAGGGGACCGGCGACCGGCTGCGCGCCGTGCTGATGACCGCGCTCCTGGCGGCGTTCGGGCTGTTGCCGGCCGCGATGTCGACGGAGATCGGCTCGGAGACCCAGCGCCCGCTGGCAGTCGTCGTGATCGGCGGCCTCGTCTCGGCGACCGTGCTAACGCTCCTCGTGCTGCCGGTGCTCTACACGATGCTGCTGCCGGAGGAGGCGCGGCAACCCGGCGAGCGCCCCCGCATCCCGATCCGTCTCACGCCGGTGCGCCCGCGGACGGGCACCTCGTTCAGCGAGTGAGGAGCAGGCAGCCCGCGATCGGTCCGCCGCCGGCGGCCACGACCGCCACCTCGCAGTCGGGCACCTGACGCGCGCCGCATTCGCCGCGGACCTGACGGATCCCCTCGGCGAGGAAACCGAAGCCGTGCAGCCGTCCGCCCGAGAGCTGCCCGCCCCAGGTGTTGAGCGGCAGGTCGCCGCCCAGCCGGATGTGCCGGCCGCCCTCCAGGAACGCCCCGCCCTCGCCGCGGCCGCAGAAGCCGAGCGCCTCGATCCACGCGAGCGTGAGCCAGCTGAAGCCGTCGTAGAGCTGGATCGTGTCGACGTCCTTCGGCTGGAGGTCGGCGCGCGCCCACATCTGCGCGGCGGCGTCGCGCGCCGCCATCGTGGTGACGTCCTCCCACTGGTCCCACACCGGCCGCGAGCGGATCGCGCCGCCGATCGCGTGGATCCGCACGGCGCGCTTCGGCAGGTCGCGCGCGACGTCGGCCGACGAGACGATCACCGCGGTCGAGCCGTCGACCGGGACGTCGCAGTCGTAGAGGCCGAAGGGCCACGTGACCATGCGGGCCTTCAGGTAGTCGTCGAGCGTCATGGGGTCGCGGTAGACGGCGGCGGGGTTGAGCGCCGCGTGCGCCCGGGCCGTGAGCGCGATCTGCGCCAGCTGCTCGCGCGTCGTCCCGAACTCGTGCATGTGGCGGACGGCGTGGAGCGCCAGCCAGTTGGCGGCCGACATCGCGCCGAACGGGATCTCCCACTGCGCGAAGCCGGTGACGTGACGCGAGCCGGCACCGATCCCGAGCCGCCCGTGCCCCGCCGCGGCCGACGCCTCGGTCACCGTGCGGTAGACCAGCGCATGCCGGCAGAGGCCCGCCGCGACCGCGAGCGCCGCCTGCATCACCGGTGCGACCTGTGCCGGCCCCTCGGCACCGGAGCCGTGCCAGCCGAGCTGGAGGCCGAGCGCGTCCTGGACCTCGGTCGTACCCGGCCCGGAGAAGCCGGGCGCTCCCGCGCCGACCGGGCCGGGATAGCAGAGCAGCCCGTCGACGTCGGCGGTCGTGAGGCCGGCGTCGGCGATCGCGGCGAGCGCCGCCTCGCAGGTGAGGTCGAGGTCGGTGCGGAAGAGCCGTCGGCCGATCGCCGACTGGCCGACGCCCGAGAGGATCGCGCGGCGTTCGAGACGCTGGTCGGCGGCGGGACGGATCGAGGGCCGTATCGGCACCGGCGTCGCCGCCGGCGCACGCGTCGTCGCACCGTCCGGATCGGGCTCGAACAGCGGCAGCGCGATCTCGTCGCTCACCGGATCGAACGTCACCCGGAGCGGCATGCCGATCTTCACCCCCTCCGGCGCGCAGCCGACGACGTTGGTCGTGAGACGCAGCCCGCCCTGCTCGACCAGCTCCACCAATCCGATCACGTACGGCACGGTCATGCCGGGGATCCACGGCTGGTGGTTCACGGTGTAGCTCACCAGCGTCGCGCGCCCGCTCACCGGCTCGAAGCCGACGTCGGCGCCGAGGCACTTGGGGCAGCGCGGCTTCGGCGGATGCACGTACCAGCCGCACGTCCGGCAGCGGACGATCTCGAGGCGCCCGGCGCGGCACGCCTTCCAGAAGCCTTCCGTCTCGGGCTCGAGTGCGGGCAGCGGACAGCGCGGGTCGACCATGGTCAACGTGCCTCGCCGTACCGGATCACGGTGCGGATGCTCTGGCCCTCGTGCATCAGGTCGAAGGCGCGGTTGATCTCGCCGAGCGTCATGGTGTGCGTCACCAGCTCGTCGAGCTTGACGCGGCCCTTCACGTACCAGTCGACGTACGTCGGGAGCTGCGTACGGCCGCGGGTGCCGCCGAACGCGGTGCCGCGCCACGTGCGGCCCGTGACCAGCAGGAACGGGCGGGCGTGGATCTCCTCGCCCGCGCCGGCGACGCCGATGATGATCGCCTGCCCCCAGCCCTTGTGCACCGACTGGAGCGCCTGCCCCATCACCTCGACGTTGCCGATGCACTCGAACGAGAAGTCGACGCCGCCCTTGGTGAGCTCGACCAGGTGCTCGGCGATGTTCGGGGTCTTCGACGCGTCGACGCACTCGGTGGCGCCGAGCTGGGTCGCGAGCGCGAACTTCCGCGGGTTCACGTCGACGCCGATGATCCGCTCCGCGCCCGCCATCACCGCGCCCTGCACCACCGAAAGCCCGATGCCCCCCAGCCCGAACACCGCGACGGACGCGCCGGGGTGGACCTTCGCCGTGTTCAGCACCGCCCCGATCCCGGTCGTGACGCCGCAGCCGAGCAGACAGACCTTGTCGAGGGGCGCGTCGGGCCGTACCTTCGCGAGCGCGATCTCCGGCACGACGGCGTACTCCGCGAACGTCGAGGTTCCCATGTAGTGATGCAACGGCCGCCCGCGATGCGAGAGCCGCGTCGTCCCGTCGGGCATCTGCCCCTTGCCCTGCGTCGCCAGCAGCGCCCCGCACAGGTTCGTCTTCCCGCTGAGACAGAACTCGCAGCTCCGGCACTCCGGAATGTAGAGCGGAATCACATGGTCGCCCGGCCTGAGACTCGTGACGCCCGGCCCGACCTCCTCCACGACCCCGCCCCCTTCGTGCCCCAACACCGCCGGAAACAACCCCGACGGATCCCGCCCGCTCATCGTATACGCGTCGGTGTGGCACACCCCGGTCGCGACCAGCCGCACGAGACACTCCCCCGCGCGCGGCCCGTCGAGATCGACCTCGTCGACCTCCAACGCCCGCTTGGGCTCCCAACAGATCGCCGCCTTCACCTTCATGCCGGCCGAAGCTAGCAGCCCACGACAACGCGCGACAACCAACCCGACGATGCAGCGCCGGCGTCCGCGCCCAGCGCCCCGGCCGGGCGGAGCGGCCTGCCCTCGGAGCGCAGCCCGCAGCCGGCCGGGACGCCGCGACGAAAGTCGCGTCGCCCGCCGCCGGCGAGGATCCGGAGCGAAGAGGGCGGGCCACTCCGCCCGACCGCGACGCTACCTCGAACGCCCGCTCAGCGCTTCATCGCCGGGTGATAGAGGACGACCATCTCGTAGATCAGGGCGGGCCGGTCGCTCCCCACGACATGAACATTGATCTCCTGCGTCACCTGCGTGCCCTTGGGATGCGCCTCGGCGCCGACCAGCCGCGCCCGCGAGTGGATCTTCGAGCCCGCCGGCACCGGCGACACGAAGCGGAGCTTGTTGGCGCCGTAGTTGGTGGCGTTGCCGTAGCCCACGATCCGCCACTCGGGCTCGCGCTTCATCGCCGGCAGCAGGCTCAGCGTGAGGAAGCCGTGCGCGATCGGCGCCTTGAAGGGGCTCTCGCGCTTCGCCCGCTCGACGTCGACGTGGATCCACTGGTGGTCGCCGGTCAGGTCGGCGAACTTGTTGATCATGTCCTGCGTGACCTCGATGGGCTCGCTCCAGCCCCCGAACGTCTCGCTGATCTTGCCCTTGAGGGTTGCGATGTCGTCGAAACGAATGTCTTCCACGGTAGGGGTCCTCCGGGGCGGGAGCTTTATCGGGGTCGCCTGCCGTACTCAAGGGTGCTAGCGTCACGGGCCATGGAGCTTCCCATCACTTCCGGCCCGACGAACCGGTGGCAGACCTTCCGGACGCTGGTCCACCTCCCGACGCTGGTGCGGCTCTACTGGCGGCTGTTCCGCGACGCCCGCGTCCCGCTCTGGCCGAAGGCGCTGCTGGTGGCCGGCCTGGGCTACGTGGTGCTGCCCTTCGACTTCATCCCCGACATGATCCCGATCATCGGCCAGATCGACGACGTGGTGATCGTCCTCGCGGTCGCGCACTGGTTCCTCCAGGGGTGCCCGCCCGCCGTGGTCGAGGAGCACGCGCGCGCGCTCGGCGCGCGGGTCGCGTAGCCGTCAGTCGGCGGGCAGCTCGGCCAGGAACGCGCGCGCCGCGCTCGCGTCGGCGGCATCGGCTTCACGCTCGGCGGTCGCGAGCGCACGCTCGCCTTCGGCGCGGGCGTCGGCCTTGGCGCCGCGCCGCGCGAGCGTCCGGGCCAGCTCGAGGCGGGCGTCGAAGTAGCCGGGATCCAGCTCGAGCGTCCGCCGCAGCAGCCGCTCGCCCTCGGTCGGGTCGCCGCCGAGCAGACGCGGGGTGTGCACCAGGAGCGCCGCCTTCCCGTAGAGCGCGTCCGAGTAGTCCGGCGCCAGCTCGAGCGTGCGGTCGATCTCGTGGCGCGCGCGACGCAGGCCGAACACTGCGCTCATGCTGAGCCCCTTGAAGCGCAGGCGCTCGCCGATCGAGCAGAAGAGCGCGAAGTGCGCGAGCGGATCGGTCTCGTCGGCGGCGACTGCCTCCTCGCCGGTCTTGACGGCCTGGTCGAGCTGGTCCGCCTTGCCGGAATCGGCGTCGGGGAGCCCTTCGGCGCGATGGCAGGCCTCGAGCGCGGCCCGCGAACGCGGTGTACCCGGGGGCACGAACGGCTGCGCCGCGGCGGCGAGCACCAGCAGTCCAAGCAGCGGGTGCACGCCCGGACCCTAGGCGAGGCCGGCGGTGGCGTCAACGCGGGATCGTTGCCGGAGCCCCGCCGCCTCTGGTAGCTGCGCGCGATGCGTCTCGGATCTGGGGCAGCGGTGCTGGCGCTCGTGCTCGCGGCGAGCGGCGCGCGCGCCGACCTCGGGATGACACTCAGCACCGAGGCGAGCGTCGGCGACGGGGTCCGCGTGTCGGTGACCGCGACCAACTCCGGCGACGAGCCGGCGCACGCGCTGGTTCCGGAGGTGCGCCTCCAGAGCACGGTCCGGCGCGGCGACGCGGTGACGAACCTGGACGTCGGACGGAGCACGACGTGGGACCTCGCGCTGCCGGCGCCGACCGGTCCCGGCACCTTCCCGCTCGTCGTCCGGCTCTCCTACGCCGACGGCCGCGGGCGGCCCGCCGCCGCCGATTTCGTCCGCCTGATCGGCACCCCCGGGACGATGGCCGCACCGGTGACCGGCGCGCTCGCGATCGGACCGACCGCCACCCACGGCACCGCGACCCTCACGCTCACCAACCCGACGCTGGCGCCGACGGCCGGGCGGGTCGTGCCGGTCCTCCCGGCCCGCTTCACGACCGAGCCCGAGTCGATCCCGGCCCAGGTCCCCGCGCAGGGGAGCACCGTGGTGACGTTCATCGTCGAGAACACGAGCGTGCCGTCCGGGAGCAACTTCCCGCTCTACGCGCTCTTCGAGTACGAGCAGCGCGGCATCCACCACACGGCGCTCGCCGAGACGACGCTCCAGATCGTCGCGCCGCAGCCGGGGGGTGCCGTCTCCCCGCTGGTGGTCGGCGCGGCCGCCCTGCTGGTGGCGCTCGGGCTGCTCGCCGTCGCCTGGCGTCGGGCCGCGCGCTGACGCCCCGGCGCGCCGTGCCGTCCTGATCCGCGTGTCAGAACGAGCCGGCGATTATCCTGCGTTTTCGTGAAATTGCGCGCGTATCACGAGCCTCATAGATCGGCACGGCGCATGCAATCCCCTGCTGATCATGAACACGCATGCCCAGTCCCTGGCCCCCGCGGCCCCCGAGGACGACGCCGTGCCCCCCGCCACCTCGCCCGTCGACTGGCGGCGCTGGATGGCCAAGCTCGGCACCGAGGTGCGCGGCCTCCGTCACGCACTCAACCTGACGCAGGAAGAGCTGGCCGCGCTCGCCGGCGTGAGCCAGGGGGCGGTGAGCCGGCTCGAGACCGGGCGCGCACTCGCGACGCCGCTGCTGGTGGTGGTTCGGGTGCACCTGGCGCTCCTTGAGCGGGCCCGCTCGCTCCATCGCGTGGTGCTGAGCCCCGAGATCACGGCGGTCCTCGACCACGTCGTGGAGAGCGCGACGCGCTGACGGCGACGGAGCCGGGAGACCACCCATGTATTCGGCCGTGAGCCCGCGCGAACGCGAAGTCGTCAAGCTGGTGGTCTTCGGCCGCCGGAACGCCGAGGTCGCGTGTCAGCTCGGGATCAGCGAGGCCACCGTGAAGAAGCACCTGAACAACGTCTTCCACAAGCTCGGCGTCCGACGGCGCCGCGAGCTGGTCGGCTTCGCGTTCGAGCTCGGCATCATCTGAACGGCGCGGGCCCGGAGGGAGGGGCATGGCAGCGACGACGGAGGGAGCGCTGGACGAGATCGACCCGCCCGCGGGCGAGGACGGCAGCGACGCGCTTCGGGAGATCGCGCCCGAGCCGATGATCGCGGCGTCCCCCGACGCCCGCGCCCGCGCCGAGACCGCCGACCTGCTCCAGGCTTACCTGCGCCAGCTCACGAAGGGACCGCTCCTCACCCGCGAGCGCGAAGTCGCGGTCGCCCGCCGGATCGAAGAAGCGGACCGCGCCTGGCAGTGCGCGGCGCTGGCGTCGCCGGTCGGGCTCCGATGGCTCGGTACGCTCGACGCCCGGCTCCGTGCCGGCGAGGCCGACGTCGGCGACCTCCTCGATCGCGACGCCGACGGCGGCGACGGCGACGGCGAGACCTTGCTGCCGACGCTCGCGCACGTCCGCCGCCTGGCCGCGGCGCGCGAGCGGCTCGGCCGGCAGCACCGCACGGTCGACCCGGACGCCCGGAGCCGCACCCGGATCCAGGCGCAGCTCGAGGCCGCGATCCACGCCTTGCGCTTCCCGAAGTCGGTCACGGCGCCGCTCGGCGCCGCGCTCTACGACGCCGCGGATCGGGTCGTCGCCGAGGGACGGCGTGGCATCGACCGCGTGACGGGCATGTCGGCGGCGGCGCTCGTGCGGACCGTCGCCGTGATGCGCGCCGCCGAACGCGAGGGCCGCGAGGCCCGCCGCGAGCTGATCGAGGCCAACCTCCGGTTGGTCGTGTCGATCGCGCGGCGCTACCTCGGGCACGGTCTCCAGCTCCTCGACCTCGTCCAGGAGGGAAACCTGGGGCTCATGCGGGCGGTCGAGCGCTTCCGGTGGGATCGCGGCTGCAAGTTCTCCACCTACGCGACGTGGTGGGTCCGCCAGGGCATCCTGCGCGCGCTCGCTGACACCGGTCGCACGATCCGCGTCCCCGAGCACCTGCTCGACACCGCGAACCAGGCGCAGCACGTCGGACGCGCGCTCGCGCACGAGCGCGGCCGCGACGCGACGCCCGGCGAGATCGCCGAGCGGCTCGGCGTCGCCGAGGAGCGGGTGGCGCTCGCGCGGGCCGCGATCCGAGAGCCCCTCCCGATCGAGGCCCCGCTCGACGAGCACGGCGAGCGCACGATCGCCGACCAGCTCGTCGACACGACCACGCCGTCGCCGGTCGCGCAGGTGGAATCCCGGAGCCTCAGCGGCCGGGTCAAGATGGTGCTGGGGATGCTGACGCCGCGCGAGGCGCGAGTCCTGGCGCTGCGCTTCGGCATCGGCGACCAGACGCCGCGCACGCTCGAGGAGGTCGCGGGCTACTTCGACCTGACCCGCGAGCGCATCCGCCAGATCGAGACCAAGGCGCTCGAGAAGCTGCGCCATGCGAGCCGGGCGTGCTGGCTGCGCGAGTTCGTCGACGAGTGAGCGCCGCTATTCCTCGCCGCGGGCATCGGCGACGCCGTACTGCTCGAGCTTGCGGTAGAGCGTCTTGCGCCCGATGCCGAGGGTCTGCGCGGCGAGCGTCTTGTTGCCGCCGACCGCCTCCATCACTCGCAGGATGTAGCGCCGCTCGACCTCCTCGAGCGGCACCAGCTCCGTCGGGTCGTCGCTGGCCACCAGCACGTGCGAGCGCCGGTAGCCGCGGATCTTCTCGGGCAGGTCGTCGACGGCGATGGCCTCGAACTGCGTGAGCGCGACGGCCCGCTCCATGCAGTTCTGCAGCTCGCGCACGTTGCCGGGCCAGGCGTAGCTCATCAGCCGCTCGGCGGCGGCCGGCGAGATGCCGGTCACGTGCTTCCCCGACTGCGCCGCGAACTGTCCGAGGAAGTGCTGCGCGAGCAGCAGCACGTCGCCGCCGCGCGCACGCAGTGGCGGCAGCGCCACGTGGATCACGTTGATCCGGAAGTACAGGTCCTCGCGGAAATGCCCCTCCTCGACCGCCGACTCGAGGTCGCGGTTGGTGGCGGCGACCAGGCGGACGTCGAAGGGGACCTCCTCGTTGCCGCCGACCGGGCGGACGGTCCGCTCCTGGAGCGCGCGCAGCAGCTTCGGCTGGAGCGCCAGCGGCAGGTCGGCGATCTCGTCGAGAAAGAGCGTGCCGCCGCTCGCCTGGACGAAGAGCCCGGCGCGCGCCACGCGGGCGTCGGTAAAGGCCCCGCGCGCGTGGCCGAACAGCTCGCTCTCGAGCAGGGTCTCGGGAACCGCCGCGCAGTTGATCGCGACGAACGGCCCGGCGCTCCGCCGGCCGCGCCGGTGGAGCGCGCGCGCGACGACCTCCTTGCCGGTGCCGCTCTCGCCGGTGATCAGCACCGAGGCCTCGGTCCCGGCCACCCGCCCGAGGAACTCGTGCACCTTCCGCATCACCGGGCTCTGCCCGAGCACGTCCTCGAACTGCCCGCCGTCCTCGACCAGCCGGCGAAGCCGCTTCACCTCTTCCCGCAGCGTGCGGTGCTGGACCGCCCGCGTCAGCGCCAGCGCCAGCACGTCGATCTTCACCGGCTTGGTGATGAAGTCGTAGGCGCCGGCCCGCATGGCGGCGATCGCGGTGTCGAGCGTCCCGAAGGCGGTGACCAGCACCACCGGCACGTCGGGCCGGTTGGCGACGATCCGCTCGCACAGCTCGAGCCCGTCCATGCCGCGCATGTTGAGGTCCGTGAGGACGACGTCGAGCTCCACCTTGCCGAGCAGCTCGAGCGCCTCGACGGCGGAGGTGGTCCAGCGGACGTCGAACCCCTTCGGCGCGAGGCCGGCTTCGAGCGCCTCGCACATGCTCTGCTCGTCGTCGACGACCAGGACGCGGCCGGTCACGAGGCTACCTCCATCGCGTCGGTGCGCGAGCCGACGGGCGGGCCGAGCAGCACGAAGAACCGCGTGCCGCGCCCGACCTCGCTCTCGACCTCGATCCAGCCCCCGTGCTCGGCGACGATCCCCTTCGCCACCGGCAGCCCGAGCCCGGTCCCCTCGCCCGACGCCTTGGTCGTGAAGAACGGCTCGAACACGCGGTCGAGCTGGTCGCGCGGGATGCCGGGGCCCTCGTCCTCGATCGTGACGCACGGGTACTCCGCCTCGGGGCCGCCGCCCAGGCTGGCGGGCGGGCGCGCGCGCCGCGTCCCGATGCGGACCCAGAGGTGGCCGCCGTCGCGCATCGCCTGAATGCCGTTGAGCACGATGTTCGACAGCGCCTGCAGCATCTGCCCCTGGTCGACGTGCGCGAGCACGGGCGTGCCGCCGGTCTCGGCGGACAGCGTCACGCGTGCGCGGGCCGCGACCGGCGCCAGCAGGTCGATGACGCGCGCCACGACCTGCTGCAGGCTCCCGAGCGTCGGCCGCGTCGGCCGGCGGCGCGAGAAGTCGAGGAGCTGCTGGATGATCTCCGCCATCCGGTCCCCCTGCTCGACGATCGCCCGCGCGCTGGTTACGACCTCGGGCCTGGGCAGCTCCGTCGTCGCGAGGAGCTGGGCGCGCGCCGACACGACGCTGAGCGGTGTGCCGAGCTCGTGCGCGACGCCGGCCGCGAGCTGGCCGACGGTCGCGAGCCGATCGGTGTGCCGGAGCTGCTCGAGCGCGGCCAGCCGGGCGTCGGTCTCCGACGCGATCCGCCGCTGCCCCTCGGCGAGGCGCTCGCACATCGCGTTGAGGTCGCGCGCCAGGTCGCCGATCTCGTCGCGCTGGCGGAGCAGGAGCGGGCGCGAGAAGTCGCCGGCGCCGGCCCGGCTCGCCTTCTCGCGCAGCAGGACGAGCGGCCGCCCGACGAGCCGCTGCTGGACCAGCATCACGATCGCGGCGCAGGCGAGGACGACGGCCAGCGTCGCCAGCAGGATCGCGGTGTGGTTCATGCGCACGAAGGTCTGCGCCACCCGGCGCGACTGCCGGGCCTCGATGAACGCCGCAGGCCGCGCCTGGCCAGCCGCCATGATCGCCCCGTAGACGTAGGTCCACTCGAGGCCGTCGGCGTCCGCCCACACCTGCTGGACGAAGCGGCCCTCGCGCAGGGTCGCGCGCTGGGCCTCGTCGAGCGTGGGCGGAGGCTGGCCGTCCAGGTCGATGAGGCGGATCCGGACGTCGGGGAGCGCCTTGTCGGTGATGTCGACGAGCGTCGCCACCCGATCCTGCCCCTCCCGGTTCCAGACGTCGGTCAAGATGCGGAGGATCGCGATGGCGAGCTCCCGCGCGCGCGTCGTGTCCCCTTCCGCGAGCACGACCTCGTTCCGGATCTGGAACGCGGCGTACGACCCCATGACCACGAGGATGCCGACGACTAACGCGATCGTGAGCTTCCGTGCGAGCTTCATCCGTCCTCCGCGGGCCGCGAGGCGCCGCGGCCGCATTCTGCCACGGCCCGGAAGCGGGCAACCAGAGCCGGCGCGGGCGCCGGTCCCCGGGCCTCCGGGGCGTGACGCCCTGCGCACACCCTGCTATCAGCCTGCGAGCCGCGGGCGGCGGCGACCGGGTGGGGACGCGAGGCTCCCCCGCGACGGATATCGAGGAGGAGCTGCACATGAGTCGACATACACGACGCATCGGAGTGCTGGCGGGGCTCGTCACGGCGACGGTGGTGGCCTGCGCGACCCCGACGCCCAGGCCCGAGGGGCCGCCACCGGCGCAGCCGTTCACGGTCGGGGTCACGTCCGACGCGCCGCCGTATGCGTTCCGGCGGGAGGGCCGGCTCGCCGGCCTCGAGGTCGACTTCGCGACCGAGCTGGGCCAGGCCATCGGCCGCCCGCTGCGTCTCCTCGACCTCGAGTTCGAGCAGCTGATCCCGGCCCTCCTTGACGGCCGCGTGGACGTGATCATGGCCGGGATGACGATCACCCGCGCACGCGAGCTGCGGATCGCGTTCAGCCAGCCGTACCTGTCGTCGGGCCTGGCAGCGCTGGTGCGGCGGAGCGACGCGGGCCGCTTCTCGTCGCCCGAGCAGGTCCGCTCCACGACCCGGGCAGTGGGGACCGTCAGCGGCACCACCGGGGACCGCTACGTCCGCGAGCAGTGCCCGCAGGCGACCCTCCAGGTCTACCCGACCGCCAGCGCCGCCGTAGACGAGCTGCGCACGAACCGCATCGACGCGCTGGTCCACGACGCGCCCGTGCTCGCCTGGTACCTGGGCACGGACGAGGCCAACCTGGCGGTGGTCCTCCCGCCCCTCAACCGCGAGCCGCTCGGCTGGGGCCTCCGGCAGGGCGACGCCGAGCTGCGCTCCGCGGTCGACGCGGCGCTGGCGCGCTGGCGCTCCGACGGCACCCGGGAGCGCATCCTGTCGCGCTGGATCCCCTTCTGGTCCCGGCTGGAGCAGGCCCGGTAGAAGCCGCGCCCCCCGGTTCGGGGCGCGGCCTCCCCGCCCCCTCCGACCCGGTTTCCGGTGCCTGATTCCAAGCTTCGCCCCCGTCGACCCCGCCTAGACCGCCGCGCAACACTAGTGCTAGAAGGCCGACGAATGACGCCGTGAGGCGTCGGCCGTGTGGCCGTCGGCGCGCGGGGTCGAGAGTGCGGGGGCACCTAGAATGGGGAAGAGACTGTACGTCGGGAACCTCCCATAC
>Ga0335069_10004995_pt1 | contig 19526 bp, 16 predicted proteins | sample Lox_Sample_11_FD_206714 | JGI IMG/M metagenome (GOLD analysis project Ga0335069, IMG submission 206714) | Soil microbial communities from Loxahatchee National Wildlife Refuge, Florida, United States - Lox_Sample_1.1 | ecosystem: Environmental > Terrestrial > Soil > Wetlands | place: USA... | reverse complement strand
CGAAAGGGCGGCCGTTGAGATCGATCGGCGCGGAGACCTCGTAAAGATGATCTTTCCAAAGGCGCGGCAGCAGCCGCAGCGGCATCCGCGATGCAGCCGCTTCCTTCAAAACCCCGATTTCGAGAGCGGTGGGATCGAGCTGGCCGCGAGGTTCCGCAGGCGCGGCCAGAATCACGCGACCGTCTGCGGAGACTATGCGGACGTAGACGACGTACTCGCCAAAGGCGTGAGCGGACTCGATAGCGGTCTTGAGTCCGCGAGCGTTGCCGATCGCGCGAGCCGGGTCGCGTGCGCTATTGGAAAGCGCATCGCGAATCTGCTCGAATGTCTCGTCGACGTTGAGTTCGCTCGACGCGAACAGATTCGACGCCATCACGCGCAGCGCACGGTCGAGGCACGCGATGCTGGTCGCGGCGATCGCGCATACCAGTACGATCCAGAACGAAGCGGCGAGCTTGACGCGCAGACCCATTGCGAAGCCTAACCTCGGCTCTTATTCCTGACCGCGATCGCTCCCGCCATTGTCGTCATAGCGCTGGAGCCGATTGTAAAGCGTTTTCAGGCTGATGCCGAGTATTTCGGCTGCCTTGGTTTTGTTTCCGTCCGCGAACTCGATGGTTCGCATCATCAGTTCCTTCTCAACATCGTCGAGCGAGGATCCGAGCCGTACCTCGAAATTCTGCGTGGGGCCGCCGATCGACCGGAATTCCGGCGGCAGATCGTCGAGACGGATCATCGGGCCATTGCTGACAATCAGAGCGCGCTCGACGATGTTGCGAAGCTGGCGAACATTGCCGGGCCACGAATAGTTCATCAACTTGTTGAGACATTCCTGGCTGAATACCCGCTTCTCACCCGGACGCGCGAGACGCTCCACGAAGCGATCGATAAGCATCGGGATATCCTCGCGATGCTCCCGCAAAGCGGGCATCTCAATGGTGAAGACGTTGAGACGGTAGTAGAGATCCTCGCGAAGTCGACCCTCGCGAATCGCGCCCGCGATGTTGCGGTTGGAGGCGGCGAGGACGCGAACGTCGAGCGGAATTTCCTGGGCGCCGCCTACGCGTCGGAGTTTGCGCTCCTCGATCACGCGCAGCAGTTTGGCCTGCAACTCGACTTTCATTTCGGTGATTTCGTCGAGCAGCATGGTTCCCCCGTTGGCGAGCTCGAAGCATCCGGATTGACGGCGATCGGCTCCGGTGAACGCGCCGCGTTCGTGACCGAACAACTGGCTTTCCATCAGGGTGTCGGGGATCGCCGCGCAATTGATCGCCACAAACGGTCCCGTCCTACGCGTAGAAAGTCCGTGAAGCGTCCGCGCCGCAAGGTCTTTGCCGGTGCCGCTCTCGCCCGTGATAATGACGGAAGCTGTCGAAGCTGCGACCTGCTCGATAAGGTTCATAACCCGTCGCATCGCCGGCGAATTTCCGATCAGCTCGCCCAGCTCTCCGGCTCCGATTAGCCGGCGCCGAAGACGCGTGTTCTCGCGAGCGGTTTCCCGCAATTGCAGGATGTTGTTAAGGAGGATGCGCAGGCGGTCAGGATCGACGGGCTTGCGCAGAAAGTCGTAGGCTCCCAATTTGACGGCTTTGACGGCTTCGGGCAGGTCACCTTCGCCGGTGATCACGACCGTTATGACCGAGAGACCTCGGTTCTTGATTTCCTCCAGAACCTCCAGCCCCGTGCGCTTGGGCATCGCGAGGTCGAGCAGAAGGACCTCAGGTTCGGAGCCGTCGAGGGCGGCGATGGCGTCCTCGCCATTTTCGACCGCCGCCACCTTAAATCCCCACGAGGTCAGGAGTTCCGACCATGCTTCGCGCGTGGTCGTATCGTCTTCGGCAAGAAGAATCTGCTTGTTAGAGGACGATACCGGCATACATCAACCTCGAACGCTCAAGGCGGGCTGCCCATAGATGTATCAGGGGCGTTGAAGAGCGTCTTGCCTCCCGACGCGGCGCAAACTGTAAAGCGTTACCCGTGTAAATCTTACCGCATTTTTCTTCGCTCGACATACCGTTTTCCAGATGTTTCTCCCGGCACGAGCCTTGCGTTGAGATTCGCTCGAACTTTGGAGGGCAGATTTCGAGCGCACGTAACAAGTCGAGTTTTTGAACTAATTAGAAATAGGGCCGGAAGGCGTCAAGTTCGAGTGCATGGAGGCGCTGGGTGAAGGCATGCGGCGCAATGCCGTAACCGACTCCTGCCTCGCCCGGCGACGGAGGATTCTCTGGCTGCAAGCACTACGACAGACACAGAGTGCCCCCCCCACTCTGCAATGCCTTCCGGCCCGGCCATCTCAGATCCAATCGCGCGGGCGGTTCGACTCTTGCGCACCGCTCCAGTCTGGAAAAGGTGAAGGGAGAATTTGTTGGTCGATCGGAGATAATTCGTGCGATGCATCGCATTGGAACGCGGATAATTGCCACGCGTACCGCGAATGCTGACAAATCCTGCCTCTCGTGCTCTTCCCTGCCCCGGGTTGTTTCGCTCTTGCTGGTTTGCGCGCTGACGCTATGTGGACTCGAGGCCTCGGCGGCGGCCCAGGCGCCCGGACCGATCGCGATGGTGCGCGAGACCGTTGCGCAGATTTTCCAGGCAGTCACCGATCGGGGTATCTCTTCCGCGGAGCGCCAGAGCCGGATGCTCGATGCGATCAGCAATCACTTCGATTTCTCAGATACCCCGCGCTCCTTGCTCGGATATCACTGGCGCGAACTGAGCTCCGACGAGCGCCAGCAGTTGATGCCGGCGCTCAACGCGTTTCTGACCAGCGCCTACGCCAGGGCGATCAAGCATTACGTCGGCGAAGGTCTTCAGATTCTCGACGAAACTTCTGACGGGCACGGCTACTCGACGGTGCGAACCAACTTTCAGCCCGGCGACGGCGATGTTCCCGTGCGTGTGGACTACCGTCTCAGGCAGGAAAGCGGGGATTGGAAAATCTACGACGTAGCGGTCGACAACGTCAGCATCAGCGCGAAGTACCGCACCGAGCTCGAACGCGCGATAAGCACCGGCGGCCTGGACGGCCTCATCCGCGATATCCAGTCCCGCACGCCTCTAACGACTTCTTTCGCCCGCTAACGCCGGCGTCGCCGGGCCGGCCTGCGCTCAAACAATTCGCGTCGCCGGATCACCGTCGCGTTGCCTTGATGCGTCCTGCAGTTATAAGCTTCGCGCGTCTTGAGTCGCGCATCGGCAAGTTCGTTTTCGGCAAACTCGCGGTTCGTCGCCTGTAGCGATCAGATATCCTGCGAGCTCGACGGCGAAGCTGCGATTCTGAACCTGAAAACCGGCTTCTATTTCGGCCTCGATCCGATAGGCGCCGAAATCTGGCGGATGCTTACAGTCCCGCGCCGCTTGTGCGAAATCGTTGATGCGATTTCATCCGGTTACGATGTCGCGCCCGATCGATGCGAGCGTGACCTTGCCGCACTGCTCCGCGATCTGCACAAACACGGGCTGATCGAGACCCGCGATGAGTGAAGAGGCAAACGTCGGCCCTGGGGCAGTCGCGACTCTTCGCTCATCGGGGCAGGCGTTCCTCACGCTTGTGACGATACGGTTGGCGATGATTGTGATGCCGTTAGCGCGGCTGCGCGCGCTCGTCGAATCTGCACGTCCGAAGCCGGGTTGTCGATATCGTCCAAGCCGCGATGAAATCGCGTCATCCGTTATGCGCGCCAGCGTCAGCGTGCCCGGACTGCGAAACTGCTTATGTCGAGCGCTCGCCACGAAGAGAATCCTCAATCGATTCGGCTACCAGAGCGAGCTGAAAATCGGCGCACGCAAAACCAACGATCGCGGCTTTCATGCCCATGCCTGGGTGGAAAGCGAGGGCAGGGTACTGATCGGCGATTTGCCCGAATTGAATCAGTTCGGGGTGATGAACGGGGCGGACGCGACTGCCGGTGTGTCCAATGAAAGTTCGCGCTAATCCGGACGTGATTGCGCGCATCGTCGGCGAGCGCACGATTTTGATCGATTCCGCCATCGGCCGATGCTTCGGCCTCGACGCTGTCGGCGGACGCATGTGGCGGTTGCTCGTTGAATACGAATCGACCGAGCCGGCACTCGACCAGTTGGTTGCTGAGTTCGATGCGGATGCCTCAGTCATAGCGCGCGATCTGAAGAAACTTGTCGATGCGCTCTCCCGTCACAACTTGATTGCAGTCACGTCGAAATCGGGTCGGCGGCGAAAATGAGGGCTGGATCGCGGGTGCGCTCTTCCCACTCGTATGTCCTGAGTGGCGTCCGAATACGGTCAAACGTTGCACTTGCGGAATTGCAGCCCTGCGACGGCGCCCCGATCTCCAATTCAGAGGTTCGCTTCAAGCTCATGCCGCAATGCGACAGCTTGCGCGCTTGCTCTCCGCGATGGTTCCATCGCTCGCGAAATCCCGACGGCCAAACATTTCTAAAGCGGGGCAGAATCGATACGGGCTACCTTCTGCGGTTTCCCGACTACGCAGATTTCGTTGTCAGCAAGGATGGATGGGAGATTGCCTGCTCACCCCAGAACGACGGCGTTTCGAGTGCGACCCTTCGCCATCTGCTTCTCGATCACGTGATGCCGCTCACGCTCAACCTGCTGGGCCGCGATGCGATTCACGCCAGCGCCGTTTTTCACGACGGAGTCGTTTGCGCTTTCGCCGGCGAGGCGGGAGCGGGGAAATCGACCCTCGCGGCGAGCCTCGTCGGAAGCGGCGCCGGCTTCTTCGCCGACGATTGTCTGGCGCTGGAGCAGGCCGGGAACGAAATTATCGCGCTACCCGCCTACATGGGCGTACGGCTGTGGAAGAAGTCCGCGGCCGCATTAGGCATCGATGGCGCTGAATCGACAATCGTCGCTGATTACACGGCCAAGGTCCGCCTGGCGAAGGGAAATTTCCATCCTCGCCCGGCGCCGCTTGGTGCTATCTATTTCATCGAACGCCGTGGCGGACGCAGATCGAAGCTGCGTGACATCATGGTCGAACCGCTTTCCGGCTCGGACGCGCTGATGCGGCTGGTTGGCGCGGCGTACCGTCTGGATATTTCGGACTCAGCGATGCTTGCGAGGCAATTCGCCTTCCTGTCGCGAATCGCCGGTCGCGTCGCTCTGAGGAAGCTGATCATTCCCGACAACATCGCGTATCTCCAAGAGGTTCGAAGCGCCATCACCACGGACCCAAACCGACAGATGTCGCGCGAACAGCAAGTGTCTGGTCCGCTCGCCTTGGGAGCGGGAGGAAGATGAGCGGAATCGCTGCGATCTTCAACCTCGACGGGCGGCCGGCGGACAGGCGCCTGCTTACCGCGATGCTCGACACCATCCCCTACCGAGGGCCGGACTGGGTGCAGATGTATGTCGAGGGTCCTGTCGGCCTGGGTTACGCTTCGATGCACACAACTCCGGAGGCGATCACGGAAGTTCAACCCAGGGTGCGCGACGGGCTCTGCGCGCTCCTCGATGGTCGGATCGACAACCGCGACGAACTTCAAGCGTTGCTTGAAGGTAAGAAAATCCGGCCCCGCGACAGTACCGATATAGAACTCGTCGCGTGCGCTTACGAGGCTTGGGGTGAGGATGCTCCCGAGAAAATCATTGGTGATTTTGCGCTGGTGGTTTGGGATTCGCGCCGTCGCGAGTTGTTCTGCGCGCGCGACGCGGCGGGCATCCGCCCGCTCTATTACTGGGCCGACGGTGCCACTTTCATGTGCGCATCGGAACTTCATCAATTACTTGAGAATCCGGGGGTGCCGCGGTCCGTCAACGAGGGGATGCTCGGGGAGTTCCTCGTGCGTGGTTACTTCAATCGCGAGGAGACCCTGTTCGCCGAGGTCGCTCACCTAAAGGCGGCCCACTTCATTCGTGTGAGCGCCTGCGGTGTGGCTCGGCGGCGCTACTTCGATTTGCAACCTGACGCTCGGATTCGACTCGCCAACGACGACGAATACGCCGCCTGCTTTCTCGACCTGCTGCGAAAATCGGTAGCGTGCCGAATGCGATCGGACGGACCGATCGTCGCCGATTTGAGCGGAGGATTGGACAGTTCAACGATCGTTTCCATCGCGGCGGAGCATTTGGCAGGCGAAAACGTGGGCACCCGCTTCGAGGCGCTGTCGCTTGCACACCCCGATTTCAGAATGGACGAAAACGCGTATATCGATGACGTCGTTAGCAGTACAGGCGTTGCAGCCAGGAAGCTTGCCGCGTCCGATCCCGCGCTCGACGAGTGCATCGAGCAGGTTCGGCGCTATCGCGACGTCCCCGATGTTCCCAATGGCGCGGCGCGCGGCTACGGCAAGTATTTCGCCCGCGAGGGCCACCCGCGCGTGCGTCTGTCCGGAATCGGAGGCGACGAGTGGCTGTGGGGCAGCCTCTTCATTTATGCCGATTTTATCCGCGCCGGTCGCATCGGAGACTTGATTCGCTGCTTCAGGTCCGACCAGCGGCTGCATCGCACGGATCCCGAATGCCTTTCGCCGTTCTCCATACTTGTCGGCTACGGACTTCGGCCGCTTGCGCCGCAGATGCTGCGCCGGGCGCGCCGCGCGATGCGAGGGCGCCTGGCCGGATGGTTTCCGCTGACGGATGGCTTCGCTCGCCGTGTCGATCTCGAGGATCGCCTCGCGTCGCCGACGCGTCGATGCGAGAGCTTCGCGCAATCGGAGATGTATCGCTATTTCGACGAGACCTGGGCGAGGCATCCGGTCTGGTACACGGAGAGATGGAACGCATCGATGGGCGTCGAAGGGCGTTATCCGTTTTACGATCGCCGGCTGGTGGAATTTCTGTTTGCAATTCCCGAGGAGCAGCGCATGCGCGACGGCCAGGTGCGCTACCTCCATCGACAGGCGATGCGCGGGATTCTTCCGGAGTCCGTCAGAACGCGCACCTCCAAGGCTGAATTCAGCGTCACCTTCGAAAGCGCGCTGGATGCGATGGGCGGAGAGCGCCTGTTTCACTCTCTGGCGATTGTCGACAACGGATGGGTCAGCGCAGACGCGATCGCCGGAGCCTGGCGACGGATGAAAGCCGCGCGGCTTTCGGATCTCCATGAGTACTCGCGGCTGGCATTCGCGCTGTGGAATATCTTTGCAATCGAGTTGTGGTTCCAAGTCATCGTGATGGGGCATGAACCATACGCGGAGCTGCGCGACTTATCCGCAGCCGCGCGACGAACTGCATAGAAGCACAGATTTCAATATGTCACTTGAACTTGATGAGCATCGCCATCTGCTTTCCGATCAGCGTCGCCTCGAGGCGTTCTCGCGCGCAATCGCCAAAGTCGTCAAGCCGGGCGATGTCGTCCTCGATCTCGGGTCGGGTACCGGCATCCTCGGGATGATGGCGTGTCGCGCGGGCGCCGCGCGTGTGTATGCGGTCGATGCGGGCGCGATGGTTCAGCTTGGACGCGAAATCGCACGCACCAACGGCTTCGCAGATCGAATTATCGGCGTCAAAGGCTTATCGACGCGAATCGATCTGCCGGAAAAGGTCGATGTAGTAGTCGCCGATCAAATCGGGAACTTCGGCATGAACGCCGGGGTTGTCGAGTACTTCCGCGACGCGCGCCGCCGTCTGCTGAAGCCGGGCGGACGGATGTTGCCGGAGAGTATCGGCCTATACGCTGCGCCCGTCAGCTTCGACGCGATGTGGAAGCGGGTCGCATTTTGGAATTCGCGGCCCGCAGGTTTCGATTTTTCGCCCGCATTCCAAATCGCAGCCAACACCGGATACCCGACCGAACTTAAGAGCGAACGCCTTCTGGCACAGGGCGCTCGATTGATAACGATCAATTTGAATTCGACTGATCGCCGGCGATTCGAAGGCAAGGCCGGTTTGATTGCAGGCTCGGCCGGCGTGATGCACGGTCTCGCCGGATGGTTCAGCGCGAAGCTTGCGCCCGGGGTTGAACTGACCAACGCGCCCTGCGCCACGCTATCGATCGACCGACGCCGCGTCTACCTGCCGATCGAGACGCCCGTGCCCGTGAAAAAGGGCGATCGAGTGGAAATCAGACTCCGGGTGCAGACGGATACCATTGCGGTTACGTGGGAAACGCGAGTGGAGCGCAGCCGGGATACGATCGGCGAGTTCAGGCAATCGACGCTCAGGGGAATGCTGCTCAGCGGCGAAGATCTCGCGGCGGCCGATCCCGATTTTGTCCCGAAGCTGTCGAGATGGGGTCTGGCGCGCCGTTCGGTGGCCCAGCTATGCGACGGCAAGCGAAAGCTGCGAGCCATAGAGCGCGAGTTGATGCGCCGGCATCCCGATCTGTTTTCTGATCTCGACGAGGCTGCGGCATTCGTGGCCGAGGTCGTCAACCCTTATGCGGTTTTGACTAAGAGCTAACGGCAACTCTATAATCTGCACCGCATCTCATGCGGGGGACGGCGAATGCTGGGCAGGCGCAAGCAGAAAACAAAAAACACGGAAGTCAAGAAACCGAAGCGTCCGTACACGACCCCCAGGTTGATCGAATATGGCGGCGTCGCGAAGCTGACCGCCGGAACCGGAACCATCGTTTCCGATGCCGGTGCTGGTATGCGCTTCCGCAGATGCATCTGAAGCAAACGACCTGAGGAGAACGGTCGTGGCGAAGAACCCTGCGAATTCAAAGACTCTCGATTCCAGCCCAAGCAGACATCCCTATAAAACGCCGAAACTCACCGAATACGGTAGCGTGGCCAAACTCACTGCCGGGCAGGGCAGTCTCCTGGCTGACGGGGGTTCGGGGATCGCAAAAAAGCCCTGCATCTGAGGCGGGTCGCGTTCGGAACCTGATGGCAGTCTAACCCGCGCGTCTTGGGCGTCCGCGAAACATCGCTGCTGATCGACTGTATTCGCTCGCAGCTCAACAAGTCCCGCACTCGCGACGACGGGATTGCCAAATCCACGACCGTCGATTGGTTTCGTCTTGTCGAGACTGCGCGGGCACACGGCGTGACGCCAATTCTTTATCGCGGCACATCAAATCACAAAGGACCCAAGCCGCCGCCTGAAACGGCAGAAAAACTCAAGGCCCACGCACTGGGGACGCGATTGCGAAATATCGCGATGGCACGCGAGGCTGTACGGATAGCCGAGTTGTTAAAGCGAGACGGCATTGCGGCGCTGGTTTTCAAGGGTCCTGTTCTCGCGCAGACAGTTTACGGCGATGTCGGGATGCGCGAGTTCAGCGATCTCGACTTCCTGGTCCACGAATCTGAGGTCGAAGGCGTTAACGAAGCGCTTCGCGCGGACGGCTATCGACCTCGAGCGATGAGCCTCGCAAGCGCGCCGACGATAATCAGGCGCAGTTGCGAAGATTGGTTCGAAAAGCCGGGCAGTCCCAATGCGATCGATCTTCACTGGCGCATGACGCCACGATTCTTCCCTTTTTCACCCGGTGTTGAAGCCGTTCGCGATCGTGCGATCGCGATCGAATTCGAACGCGGCTGCGTGCGCACGCTATCGCCTTCGGACACGATCACCTTCATTTGCGTTCACGCAGCGAAGCACGGATGGGTGACGCTGCGCGAAGTGACGGATCTCGCATTCGCACTTCGCAAGTTCGGATCTGAAATCGATTGGGACGAGCTCTTTGGCGCAGCCAAGTCTTTGGGTGCAGCTTCGATGATCGCGCTGGGCCTGATTCTCGCGCGCGGTCTGCTCGGCGTCGATGTGCGTCCGTTTCTGCGAATCGCGCCGAGATCGTCGCTCGAAGAACTTGCATCCAGAATCGAGAAGCGAATCCTGAGTGGCAAGGTCGGTCGATCGTTCTTTGACGAATGGGGAGTACCGCTCGTCGCGATCGATGGAAACGGCCGGCGATTTCGCTACGCGGCGCAACGCGTAATTTCGCCGACAATCGACGACTGGGAATTCGTCCCGCTTCCGGAGCGCCTGTTTCCACTGTATTACATGCTTCGCCCGGCGCGCTTGACATTGTCCGCGCCTCGATCTTTTCGAACTCCGAAACAACCGTGGAAAAGATTGCGCCGGACCCGGGAGTGACCCCAAGTCCGGCGCAATATCGAGTGCAGTGATCCGGATTCGCGATTACTTCGAAAGAATGTGCACCGACATCGCGGCTGCGTCGCGCCCGAGGAATCCGCCGCCGTTTTCGGTCAATCCGACCTTTGCGCCCTGGACCTGACGCTTGCCGCATCGCCCGCGAAGCTGATCGACGATCTCAACGATCTGCGCGATTCCAGTGGCGCCGATCGGATGTCCCTTCGAGAGCAAACCGCCGCTCGGATTTACGACGTGCTTGCCGCCCAGCGAGGTCGCGCCGCTGCGAAACAGCGCGGGGCCGCCGCCGACTTCGCAGAAGCCAAGATCTTCGTAGGCCATCAACTCAGCAGGGGCGGCGGCATCGTGAACTTCGACGACATCGACGTCCCTGGGAGAAACGCCGGCAACCTCGTACGCGCGTTTCGATACGCGCTCGAGGACTGTAGGTTCGCTCGCGGCTCGATCGCGACCCGACATGAGGACCGACGCACGCACCTGCACGGGATTGGTGAGACCGATCTTGGCCGCGTACTTCTCCGACATCAGGACGGCCGCCGCTGCTCCGTCACCTGTCGGCGAGCACATCAGCATCGTGAGTGGCGGCGAGATGATTCGCGACGTGAGCACCTGCTCGCGCGTCACCGGCGCCTGGAACTGCGCCTTGGGATTCAGCGCGGCGTTCGCGTGGCTCTTCACCGCAATGTCGGCGAAATCTTCGGCGGTGGCGCCGCTGACCTTCATGTATTCGCGCGTATTCGTCGCGTAGATGTCCATGAACATCGATTTCTTCTCGCCGGCTTCCTTGCCCTCCTTCTCGCCGGGAGCGGCAGTCCGCGCCTTGATTTCCTTCAGTTGTTCGAGATCGACGGCGGTTCCGATCGCGCGGAACGTGACGCTCTTGTCTTCGTGCGTCATCCTCTCCGCGCCGACTGCCAGCGCGCAATCATACAAACCCGACGTGACGGCCATCCATGCGAGATGAAACGCCGATGACGCCGAAGCGCACGCGTTTTCGACGTTGAACAGCGGCACGCCGAGGATTCCGGTTTTGCGCAGTGCAGCCTGACCACGAATCATCTCCTGACCTGTGATCAAGCCGGCGATTGCGTTGGAGAAAAACGCGCACTCGATATCCGACGCCTTTACGCCCGCATCTTTGAGCGCGTCGCCTACCGCTTCTTCCGCGAGCGAGCGCACTCCGCGATCGGAGTACTTGCCGAAGCGGGTCATTCCGACGCCGCCGACTACAACTTTTGGATTTGCCATTTTTCCGAGCCCCTTGGTTCTTTAACGCTTGACTTCGTATCCGGCCTTTTCGCGATCCCAGGCGTTGCCGATTCCTCGCTCCTTGAGCGCTGCGTACTGAATGCGCTGCGTTCCTGTTTTCGGGAGATCATCGACGAATTCCACGAATCGCGGAATCGCGTAATGCGCCATCCGGCCCGTGCAAAAGTCGAGCAACTCCTCCGGCTTTAGCGATACGCCCGGTCGCAGGACTACCGCTACTTTTACCTCGTCTTCCCCCATTTCGGAAGGAACCGCATATGCCGCGGATTCGAGCACCGCAGGATGGTCGTTGACGACGGTTTCGATCTCCCATGCTGAGATGTTCTCGCCCCGACGCCGCATCGAGGCTTTCTTGCGACCGCAGAAATAGAAGAAACCTTCTTCGTCGGTCTTGGCGAGGTCGCCCGAATGGAACCATCCGCCGCGATAGGCCTGCGCCGTCGCGTCGGGCAGTTTGTGATAGTAACTGAGCTGTCCTTTGGGATGTCGGAACACCAGTTCTCCGACCTTTCCCGGCGCAAGAAGATTATCGTTATCGTCGACGACGCGGAATTCGACGCCGCCGACCGGCTTGCCCATCGAGCCGATCTTGCCGACATCGTTGAGGAGCAATCCCGGCGAATCGACCATCCCATAAAACTCGACCAGCTTGACGCCGAAGCGATTCTCGAACTCGCGCCACGCATTGGGCGGGCATGCGGCCGACAGCACGACGCGAACATTATGCTTGCGATCGTCGGGACGCGGCGGCTGTTTCAGAAGAATCGGGATCATGCCGCCAAGCGTGTTGAATTCGACCGCATCGTACTTTCGGCACTCGTCAAAGAATCGCGACGCGCTGAATCTCTCGGCGATCGCGCACTTCGCGTCGAGGACCGCCGAGCCAAGCCCCGTCAACATGAGAGCGTTGCCGTGAAACAGCGGGAGCGCCGTGTACAAAGTTTCGCCGGGCTTGATGCCGAGCGATCCAAGGACAGCGAGCAGGAACGTCGTATCAAAGCCTGTGGAAACGACGCCCTTGGGAGGTCCCGTCGTTCCGGACGTGTACAAGATGTTGCCGCCGCCGACGCCGCCCGTATCCGTCATCTCCACCTCGGGCTCGCTGTCGGGATGGTCGAACAGGCGCTCAAGCGACCAATCGACGCCGGCGGCCGCCTTGCCGTCAGCGATGACGGTGTGCTTTAAGCCGGGCACGCGCTGCTTCACCGCAAGGACCGCATCGCGCAGCGGTTCCTCGAAGATCACGGCGGCAGAGTCAGAGTCTCCGAGCACGTGCTGAAGCGTCGCGCCGCGCTGCGATGTATTGACGGGAACGCTGAACGCTCCGATGAAGCTGGTCGCGAAGTGAATCCACATGAACTCGGGGCGATTCCCCATCATGATGGCTACGCGATCGCCGGGTTTGATTCCGAGCGCGATCAAGCCGTTCGCAGCGCGCAATATCTGCGACAGGGCGCTCTCCCATGAGATCTCGGAATCCTTGAATTTCACCCACGTATCGCGCGGATGCTGCGTCACGCGCGCGCGAATCATCTGCTCGATAGGACCCTGAACGCGTTTCATACCAATGCGTCTCCCACTTTATTCGCGGTCAAGAGGATTTTGGGGCGCCGGCTTCGTTGAGGATGTGACGTGCGCCGGTCAGACTCAAGACTTCGTTGGTGCCGTCTTCGATCATCGCGGCGCGCGCATCGCGCAGCAGCTTCTCAACCGGATACTCGCGGCTCAGCCCGTATCCGCCGAACACCTGCACTGCATCGCTGGCGACCTCGAAGGCGGTCTGCGTGCAGAACGTTTTGGCCGCGATGGCGTGCTGGATTGACGGTTCGCCCGAGCCTCGATTGTAGATGAGCACAGCGCGCGACAGCGCCCGGCACGTTTCGACCTTCGAGAACATTTCGAACAGTTTTTTCTGGATCAGTTGATGATCGCAGATACGCTTTCCGCCCTGGACGCGCTCCATCGAGTATTGCAGCGCCGCTTCGTAAGCCGCGCGCGCATGACCCGTAAAGGCAGTCGCCATGATGCTGTTGGCGGACGAGAGCGTCCGCACCAGCATCGGCTCGTAGCGGTCGTTTCCCGTCACCATGAAGCTCTTTGGAAGTCGGACTTCGTCGAAAAACACCTCGCCCTGATTGAGTGCGCGTTGACCGAGCTTGTCGAGAGGCTTGCCTCTGGATACGCCCGGTAAATTGAGCGGTACGAACGCGATACCGCCGCCGGACATCCCGCGCGCCGGATCGATCGTCAGGTAAAGCGCCATGTGCGTCGCGATGGTGCCGTTGGTCACCCACGCGGATTTTTGTCCATTGAGAATCCAACAATCACCGTTATCGCGCGCGACGACCTGTCCGCTCACGCGCGGGTTGTGGAATTCAGGCGTGCCTGCCATCAGCGTGTCTGATCCGTGTTGAGGCTCCGTGATTCCCCAACATCCGATGTATTTGGCGTCGCGATCTTCGACGTACGGACGCACGAATTCCTCGTACAGCTCACGACTTCCGCTTCCCGCGGCGGCGCTGAATGGAAAGCTCGTAGTGAGGATACTCAGCGCAAGGTCGACCGCGCCGCACGACAACTCCTCGATGAAGACGTGGAATCCGAGACCGCGCAGGCCGAGTCCTCCCAGCTTGGTGGGCAGGCTGGCGACGTGAAAGCCGAGCCGATACGCCTCGCGGAACGCTCGCCGGAGCGGAGAGTCCGCCGCTATAACGTCGGCCGGATCGGCCATCGCATCGAGTTCGCGCGCTATCGGACGCAAAGTGTTCTGTGCAAACTTCCGGACGCTGTTGCACAGCGTATCGACCTCAGGCGGCAGGTCGAGGCATAGTTCTCGATAACCGTTCATTCGTTTCCTCGCGTAACTCGGCGCAAAGTTTCAACAAGCGGGCGCGGCATACTCCATCGGTCCCGACGGCGGCGCCGTGCAAATCGAGTATCGTTCGAGTTCAGACTTTTCGCAAAAGAATCGAAGGCGCAAAACCAGGGTGATCCGTGAACACTGCGCTTGGAATAGCGGAGAAGGCGCAGGCAGCTCACGCGCGCAGGACTTTGCTCAATGCGGCGTCGAGCTCTGCGAACAATTCGACGAGGCGCTGATACGATTCCACTTCAGCCAGCATCGCTCTGCGTTCATCCGCCGCCCAGGCTGATATCTGTGCAAATCCGCCCTCGACGAGCGTATCGACGAATACCTTCAACACCGTCGCCATCTCATTCGGATCATGGCTGTTCGCGATAGCAACCGCTGCTCCCGGCGACGCGCACTGGCGGCTCTCATAGTGCGCCAACCACGAATTCAGGCGCTCCCTCATCGCGGAATCGAGCGCGGCTCGCGACGCCTCGGTCTCGGGCTTCAAAGCGAGCGCCGACAGATGAGGCGCGTCAGCGCTGATCGCAGCCATCCGATGGGCAATGCGGCGAACCGTTCCACACGCGTCGACGACCGCATCGGGATCTATTCGACTCGAAAGGCCCTCCATCCGGGCGTCGCTGGCGACGCTGAGCAGTTCAGCCAGGATTTGCGAGACAGCCATGCTGTAGGATTGCACTTGCCGGGGCGAGGCGGGCGCGCCCGGCCTCGGTATCAAATCGATCGTCAGCGCAAGCGCGCGGCGCAATCGCGGCATCATCGATTCGCTCGCGTACTCGGGCCAGATCATGATGAACACCGCGGCCAGCACAATCATGCCGAGGATGATTCCCCACACACGCCACAGCGGAGTGAAAACGTTATCGGCGGGATTCAGGGTCGCAAACGCAAAGACAAAGCCGCTGCCGATCTGACGCCCGAAATACGATAGGCCGCCGCTGCTCGCGATTATCCATCCCGATAGAAACAGAATCGCGAACATCGTCAGCATAAAGACGGGGAGCGTCTCGAAGTTCGGCGACACCAGGGCGATTGCCAGCAGGCCGATAGCGCCGCCGACAGCCGCTCCCAGAAGGCGCAGAATCATCTTGCCGAGCGTCGCGCCGTAGGTCGGAAGGCCGGCGGTGACCACCGTGGAGAGCGCGGCTGAAACGCCGACGTTGTGCGGAACGATCGCAACGGTGAAGGTCGCCATGACCGAGACGCCGAGTTTGATCGCGTATCGCACGATTCCCTGATCGACGTCGGATTTCGCCGGCTGAGGTTCGGCGATGCGGCCGTCTTCGGTTTCGGGAATCGGCTCAATTCCGCGTTCGAGCTTGACCGCGACCTCCTGCATCGAGGCCGTGAAAGCCCCCAGGTTGGCGACCTCTTCGAGAGTCGCGTCGCGGATAACCGCCGGACGCGCCCGGTTGAAACTCTCGTCCATCTTCGCGAGCGCATCCGCAACGTCCACGAGTGCGGCGCTTGGCGCTTCGCCGTGCGAACGAGTCAGACATGCGCCTCGTTGCGCAGCTTCGACCATCGCTGCAGCGATCGCTTCGGCGGCCCTTTCCACGTCTTCGCGGACAAGGCCGCGCGCCGTATAGGGCGTCCGTTTCCTCGCCGCGAAAATCATCCGATTAATCGCGGTTCGGACTCGCTCGTTATGCGTGATCGCTGCGAGCAACAAAGCGCGTCGTCCGGCATCCGCGCCTTCGCGAGCCGCACGCTCGAGAATCGCGAGATGTACAGCCAGCTCCGAGACCGCAGGCGACAGGCGCAGATTCGAGCCAGGTTCGGTTGGATTAAGGAATTGTCGCGCGGCCGTCGAGAATCGTTCGCGCATTCGCGACAGGTCGAGCGTCAATACTCGTTCGAGCGTAGCTTCGGCGGAGACGGGCCACAGCACATTGTCGAACAGGGCGACGACAAGCAGGGCGATTACGATGCCGCCGTAGGTCGCCCCGACTTCCCATCCGAAATTGTGCGGATCGAAGAGCACCGAAAAGAATCCCGTGAGTACTACGATCTCGACGATGTTCCATCCGGCCGCCGCATGGCGCGAATACTGGAGATAGGTGAAGCCGCCAACGAAGCATCCGATGACCGGCAGCATCAGCCACGGAGCCTCGCTCAGATTGCCGGCGATCGGAACTGACAGGGCGAGCAGAATCGACGATACGGCCAGGTACGCGATCGCGCGACGCGGCGGAGTCATTCCGTCAGCGCCGCTGGCGAGCGTCCACAGCACATATGGAGCAAAGATGCTGTCGACATGTGCGATGACCATCAAACCCATACCGACGGCGCAAATCGTTGCGAGTCTCAAAGCGTAGGCAAATCGCTGGGGGCGGGGCGCGAGCTTCTGCGGGAGACTGCTCAGGAAGAGATCGATTCGATCGACTAAATTTGCGATCGCCTCCGCCGCGCCGATATGCGGCAACCCCGAAATCGCAGGGGCAGCTTCGGAACCGGCGGCGCCCGCTTCAGCCATCGTCAGCGATATCCCTGGATGGTCACGACTGCGGTCGCGCCCATCCGAAACGGCATCTTCGCATCGCGACCTTCAAGGATGATCCGAACCGGAAAGCGCTGCGACAGCCGCACCCAGTTGAGCGTCGGCTCGACCTGCGGCAAGCCTTCTATGGTTGCGCCATTGGACTGATACAGCGCCCATCCAAGGCCCTGCACGCGTCCGCGAAATCGATGGTTGGGGTAGGCGAGGAGATAGACGTCTGCGCTCATCCCGGGCTGGATGTGCGAAAGGAAATTCTCGCGAAAGTTGGCCATCACGTACCAGGTTCGATCGTCGACAAGGCTCAGCACGTCACGGCCTTCGTTCGCATACTGACCGACCGAAATGTTGAGATTTGTCACATAACCGTCAAACGGCGCCGTCACGCGGCAGTAACCGACGTTGAGCTTCGCGTCTTCGAGTTCGGCTTCGGCCTGCTTGCGACGTGCGTTGATATCGCCGAGCTGACCGAGATCCTTCTGCGCCTTGAGGACCTCGGATTTCGCGTTCTCGACGGCAGCCTCAGCCGCGCGCATCCTGCTGCGCGCATCGAACACATCGTTGGCGGTCACGAAATGGCGGCTCAGAAGCGGCTCGATACGGCCGAGATATTGTTTGGCGTATGCGAGATCCGCTTCGCGTCGCCTGCGCTCTGATTGGGCGGCGGAAATCGCGTCTTCGAGTCCCTTGATTTCGAGATTTGTCAACTGAAGTTTCGCCGTGGCTCGATCAAACGCCGCCTGATAAGGACGCGGATCCACCACGAAGAGCAAATCTCCTGCGCGAACGAGCTGGTTGTCGACAACGGGCAGTTCAACGATGGGGCCGCTCACATGCGGGGCGACCGCTATCGTGTTGGCGCGCACGAAAGCGTCGTCAGTGCGCGGGTAGATGTAGTAGAGACGGGCGACGAACAGAGAAAGAAGGATCGCGCAAATGATTATCAGCGCGCTGAGAAAGTATCCCAGCGCCCTCATTCGCATATCGGCGGCAGTGGATTGTTCAGCAAATGGCATGAATGCGCGCCGCTAGATGCGATTAAAGAATATGATCCACACGATGCACGCGAGCAGCACGGCCAGCGCGGCATAAACAATCGGCAGCGGCCAAAGATACGGCTCAACACCAGTCGCGACGAAGACCGGACGGACGCACGCGGCCAGTATCGCTCCTACGATCGCTGCGACCAACCATGCGGGAAAATTCGCGCCCGCGATATTGACGATCGGATCGCATCCTGCCAACCCCAAAGCGGGTATCAGAGGTACGGCGATTATCGCGCCTGACCACAAGTTCGCGCGCCTGGCCATCCTGCGCGGATTGTGCACAAGCGATGCTCGCGGTTCAAACCCGATCGCGGGTAGTCGGGTAGAGGTCAAACACAGGTGAGATTATGAGCAACGCGGCACGTTCCACAAAGAACCGGGTTCGGCAGTCTCGCCGCCGAATGTCGAGCGCGGGCGCCGCTGCGGTTTATGCAACCCTGGCGATACTCCCCGGATGCGCCAACCTTATGCGGGTGCCGGAAATCGAGCCCGATCGATATGCGCCCGCGGATCCGCAAATTGCGTGGTCGCCTGCGCCCGATATCCGCGATCGATACGCGCCGACGCGCAAAGCCGATACATTTGCGCGAACTGTTGCGCCACAGGGGAATTCCACGATGCTGTCGCGGCTCGGTCTCGCCGCTCTCACGGATATCGCGCTCGCCAATAATCCCGAGACGCGCCGCGTATGGGAACAATCGCGGGCGGCAGCAGCTCAGTATGGCATTGCGCGCTCCGAATACTATCCGCAGGCAAACTTTGAAACCGACGCCGGGTTCAATCGATTGCTCTTCCAGGTCGAGCCCGGTCCCGCTGCGATTCAGCAATGGTCGGTTGCGCCGATGTTGAACCTCACTTACACGCTGCTTGATTTCGGACGGCGCGAGGCCGACGCCGACATCGCGCGCGAACGACTCGCCGCCGCGAATTTCGCGTTCAACCGGACGATGCAGGACGTGGTTTTCGGCGTGCAGCGCGGATTCTATGCGCTCGCCGCCGCGCAGGGCGCGATTGCCGCTGCGCGCCAGAACCTCGAACTTGCGCGAACCGATCTCGATGCGGTGTCGCGCCGCGTCGAGCTTGGACTCGCTACGCAACCGGCTCTGCTGCTCGCACGCGAAAGAGCGGCGCAGGCGGAATACGAGTTGGAGAATACGCAGACCCTGATGAATGACGCGCGAGCCGCGCTCGCCGTCGCCGTTGGAATCGCAGCCGACGAACCTTTCGAAATTCAGAGTCTCGAAAACCAGTCGGTACCGAAAAAGTTGGGAAGCGAGGTCGAAGAGCTCATAGCGAGCGCGATCAAGAATCGCCCCGATCTCGCCGCCCATGTCGCGTCGGTGCGGGCCAGTGAAGCTGCGGAGCGCCGCTCGCGCTCCGAGTGGATGCCGATGCTCGGCGTGAACGCCAACTACAGCCAGCAGAGCTGGTGGTACAATTTCAACAATACTCCCGTGATCAAGAGCAGCCAGCCCCAATATGAGGCGCTCGTATCTCTCAAGTGGGACGTGTTCACCGGGTTCCGTCGTATCAACGATGATCGCAGGACCGAGGCCGAACGGAAGGCGCAAAGTCACGCGCTCAGAACTCGCGAGATCGAAACGATCGCGGAAGTCTGGCGCGCGTACTTCGATTTCAAGAACGCCATCAAGCGCTATCAATACGCTGCGGCGTTAATCGCGGCGGCCAAGGAATCGTACGCAGACAACCTCGAAACCTATCGCCAGGGGTTAAGCACCATCGTCGAGCTGTTGACCGCCGATCGCGATCTCGCTGACGCGCGCTTCACGATGATCCAGGCGACGGCGGACGTGTTGACCTCGTCGGCGGCGGTTGCGT
>Ga0335069_10004994_pt1 | contig 19527 bp, 22 predicted proteins | sample Lox_Sample_11_FD_206714 | JGI IMG/M metagenome (GOLD analysis project Ga0335069, IMG submission 206714) | Soil microbial communities from Loxahatchee National Wildlife Refuge, Florida, United States - Lox_Sample_1.1 | ecosystem: Environmental > Terrestrial > Soil > Wetlands | place: USA... | reverse complement strand
CCAAAAAAACCTGCTAGCGGCAAGCCAATTTGATATTTTTGGCGCAGTTGACGTAGCTCACCTATCAGCACAAATTGACCAAATAATCGGAGACTTAAAGTAGATGGCATTATCGATAACTGATTTAAAAAAAGGCACAATTTTTCAACTGGACGGTGAACCATACAGAGTCACTGAGTATAGCCAAAAAGTTATGGGCCGCGGCGGCTCTACAGTAAACGTTAAGATTAAAAGTCTAGTTTCCGGCAAGGTACTAGCTAAGACCTTTCACGGTAGCGACCAGCTGGAATCCGCCGACGTTAGCAATCGCCCGATGCAGTACCTATATACCGATAGTGGTAAATATCATTTTATGGACCCCGACAGCTACGAGCAGTTTGAGCTGAACGACGAAGCTATGGAGGGCAAAAGCGGCTACCTTAAAGAGGGCGATAGTATTACCGCCCAGTTTTTTAACGACCGGATTATAAATATAGAGCTGCCAAAAAATGTGCCACTAAAAGTTACCTATGCCGAAGATGCGGTACGTGGTGATACCTCTACCGCGATTACTAAAGAAGCAACTTTGGAAACGGGCCTGAGTATCAGGGTGCCGGCATTTATTAAGACAGGGGATGTGATTAGCGTAGATACAGTAAGCGGAGCTTATCGTGAGCGCCTCAAAAGCTAGCAAAAAACGTTACTGGATAAGCCTTTTTTTGGATGATATGCAGGTTGGCGATAATTTTCAATCCGGCTTGCTCCATATAACCATCGTGCCGTGGTTTGTGTCCGACCAGCCAGACGAGCAGCTAGTCAAATCTTTTATATCAGAATTTTCTACCGCCAGGATGTTTGATTTGCTGGTTGGCAAAAATGTTAAATTTGGCCCCAAGAAGAACGTCGCGGTTAACTTAATCAGATATTCGGCCGAGCTGACTGATTTACACACTCAGTCGCTTGCATGGTTTGATAAAATTTCGGCCCGTTGGGCCGTTAAAAACCCTTATGTGGCCGATAAGTATGTGCCGCATATTAGGCGCCGCCGCGGCACCAAACTGGTGGAGGCTGACCAGCTGAGCGTACGCTACTTATACTTAATTGAGGCGGCTCGCCAGGAAGATAATTTGCGCACCGTGGCTGCCAGGGTGGAGCTGAAGTGACTGAGGAAAAATATGTTAGCCGCGGCGGCCTAAAACTGGCCAGCGTGGCCGAAGTTTTAAAGTTAAATTTTAACGGGAAGTCGGTCCTGGACGTTGGCAGCAGTACCGGCGGTTTTACAGACTTTGCGCTGCAGCACGGCGCCGCTAAAGTGATTGCGGTTGATAGCGGCACCAACCAGCTTCATCCCTCGTTGCGAGCGGATAGTAGAGTTGAGCTGCATGAAAAGACTGACATCAGGCGGATAAACCTAAACGAGGTTCCGGATATAGTTGTAATAGACGTTAGTTTTGTTAGCCTGCGCCAAATCTTGCCGGCTATAGCTGATTTGAGCGGGCCGGATACCGAAATTATTGCCATGGTAAAACCTCAATTTGAGGCAGCATCGGCCCAAAGTAATAGGGGAGTTATAAAAAATGACACTATTCGCCGGCAAATATTAAAAGATTTTGAAAAGTGGGCTAGGGGCAGATTTGTGATAGTCGGCAAAGCCGACAGCCAAATCAGCGGCGCTAAAGGTAACCAAGAACGCTTCTATAACTTGAAAATAACTTCTTAGAAAGCTATACTTATTAGCGACGGTTGTCAAACAGTCAGACCAGTCTGAACTTATGTCTAGGAGAAAGTAAACGCTGAGTTTACGCAAATTTCCTAGGCTCAGACATTAAGCCTAGACGTTCTGGAACATTTTCAGGGCAGCAAGGACGGCTTACAAACTGGCAGTTTTTAGACCCGGAAAACGAACCGAGGTTGGTTCTAGTACCTACAAAAAGGAGGGCAGCCGAGGATGCCCAACTACCGGCGCATTGCCGTGGCGTTTGCGGTACTTTGTCTTTTGGGGGCCGTTTGCCTAACGGCTCGTACGCCTGCAGTCTTTGCAAGACCAGATACTGCAGCGGTAAAGCAGGTGAGTTCAAAGCATCAGACTAGTCAGCGCGAAGTGGCGTTTCGCCAACTGCGGACTAGCCTTAACCACTGGCGGCGCGATACAGCCCACTGGCGGAGAGTAATGGGCAGGTCTCAGGCATTGCCGCCTGGTCGGAGGCTGGCCAGTGTCTCGCCGGAGCGGTTGATGCTTTGGTGGAGACACCAAGCTTCGTTAGCCCACAGGCAGGCACAGCACCCGCCGCACCTGGCAGCCTGGCTGTGCATTCAGTCGGGCATAAAGGACGGCCGGTGGAGCCCTTCGCTTGAGTATCTGGGCGGCGGCTACCGAGTTCCTGGCCACGGCGAAGGCAGCTGGACTACCGATGGCGGCTACGATGGAGGCCTGCAGATGAATCTGGGCTTTCAGCGTAGCTACGGCGCCTGGCTGCTGCATAGTGAGGGCACGGCTAACCACTGGAACCCATATGAACAAATGTGGGTTGCGGAAAGGGCTTGGAAAACCCGCGGCTTTAAGCCCTGGCCGGCAACGGCTCGGGCCTGTGGGCTGCTATGAGAAGGATTGAGGGCCGGAGACTTTGCTTAAAAAACAGCAAAGTCTCCGGCCCCACACTGTCTGGCAACCGTCAAATTTATAATATTGCTTGCAGTGCTTCTATATCTTTTAGGGTTATGTAAAACTGCCTAGTTTTGATTAGGCCGCGTTGCTCTAGTTTAGCCAGTTCGCGGCTGGCGGTTTCACGGCTGGCATTGATAGAACTGGCGATGTCCTGATGCCGAAGGGGTACATCTATTTTTAGGCCGTCGCCGTCTGCCAGACCAAAGCGGTGCGACATGGTTAGCAGAAATGATACCAAGCGCTCACGGACCGTCCGGTACTCTAAGTTTAGTATTCGCTCGGAGTGGATGCGGTACATCTCGGTCACCATATCCAGCATCGGCGGCAGCGCCGAGGGGTGGCTATGAATGTAGTCAAGATAGGTTTGGCGATCCAGGCGCCTAACGGTTGTCGGCGTTATAGCTTGATAAATAATTTCACGTTCTTGGCCGGTCAGTGCCCAAATTAAAGGAAAGATTTCCTGGCTTTTTCTGATAATCAGCAGATTTTCCTCGCCGTACTTACTTATATTGAGAGCTTTTACCAAACCCTCTTCTATGTAGAAAACGCTGCTGGGCATTTCACCAGGTCTAATAATGTACTCGCCGCGGCGGTAGATTAGCTTAGTGCCACCCTGAAAAACTTTGACCAGGGCCGCGAACTGCCTGCTATCCGCTAGCATGTCTATATTTTCTCACGATTTGCGTCCAAGACCTATTTATAAGCGCATTTACAGCTAATTGTGATTAAAATCATATGTCGCTGGTGCTGAAAATTACTGCTAGCGGGTATAAGATAGGCGACAATTAAAGTACAAAGAGTTTAGGAGGCTAAAGCTCATGGTACATATTAGCGTCATCCAGTCACAACTAACTAAACTAGGTATCCACCTTTCCAGATGGTTTATGCCAGAGCTCAAGGAACTTCAGCAACTTTTAATGGACGACGAGGAAATAATTGCCTGTGCGCCGGGGCGATACTTTAGCGGCGTAGCGCTGCTGGTTGCCACCGATAAACGCCTGCTTTTGATAGATAAACGAACTTTCTTTATGACGGTTGAAGATACCCGCTACGACATGATTTCCGAAATTAATTTCTCAACCCGCTTTTATGACACGACCATCCACATTTTTACCCTTAATAAACAGCACAATTTCAGCAGTATTAAATACCGGCAGCAACTGCGGGATTTAACCAGCTTTGTACAGCAAAAAGTTTGGCAGCTTAGACAATATCAGCCGCAGGCTGGCAGTGCACCGGCCCCTCTGGTGGCGCGGTCTGCTCAGCCCTATACACCAGCGCCGCAAAATCAGCAGGCGTCGTCCAGTGTTTCGCTGTCAACGGCAAGTTTGCCAGCTCAGCAGACAATGACGCACTCCATGCACCTGCCAAAACCACACCTGCCAAAACACATAGGCTACGCTGCTATGAACGGTTCTCACCGCTTTACCCCTAACGCCTACACTAACCACTTAATGCACGTCGGCTACTATCCTCAGCCGGTGATAGATTAGTTATGAAATCTAAACTCAACCACATCATTAGGCCGCATAACGCAGTATAAGACACCCCTTCGGGATTTCTTATCGCACTGGGTGCGGAGTGAATCCGCCACTCGGGCTATCTTCCCGAAAATCTAAACATTAAACCTAAACTCAACTACATCACCAGGTCGCATTATGTAGTCTTTGCCCTCTGTGCGGACTTTGCCGGCGGCGCGAGCGGCGGCTTCGGAGCCGGCGGTAATTAAATCTTCGTAATCAACAACTTGGGCGGCAATAAAACCACGCTGAAAATCAGTATGGATAACGCCGGCAGCCTGAGGGGCGGTGGAGCCCTTGAGAATTGTCCAGGCCCGGACTTCTTTCTCACCGGCCGTCAAATAACTCTGCAGGCCCAGAGTATCGTAAGCCGAGTGGATTAGCTGTACCAGGCCGCTCTGCTTTTGCCCGTAACTCGCTAGCAGCTCCGTGCGGTCGGCTTCGTCTAGTCCGCGTAGCTCGCTTTCTAATTTAGCGCAGATAAAAATGCAGTCGCCCTTGGCCAGGGACTTGAGCCGCTGTTTTTTGGGCTCGTCAGCTAGTGTGTGCTCATCAACATTAAATACGTAGATAACCGGCTTGGCGCTCAGCAGATGCAGATCGGCTAGGTGCTCTTGGTCCAGTTCGCGTAAGTTTTGTCCGGCCTCCAAAAGTTCTTTAGCCTTAGCAACAGTCTCGTAAACCGGCTTTAGTTTGGGGTCGCTTTTAAGCTCCTTTTCCAGACGGGGCAGGCGATTATTAACAGTAACAATGTCGGCCAGAGCCAGCTCAGTATTAATAATTTCAATGTCGTGAGCGGCGTCTTTGGAGCCCGAGCGGGTAACTTCCGAATCCTCAAAGGCTCGCACAACCTGGCAGATGGCGTTACAGCCGCGGATGTGGCTCAGGAATTGATTGCCCAAGCCCTCGCCCCGACTGGCTCCTTCCACTAGGCCGGCAATATCAACGAACGTCACCGTAGCCGGGACTATTTTATCGGTTTTATATATTTCGGCCAGTTTGGCTAACCGCTCATCCGGGATTGGAACAATTCCTGTGTTCGGTTCAATTGTGGCAAATGGATAGTTAGCCGCTAGTGCCTCGGCGTCAGTCAGCGCGTTAAATAGTGTGCTCTTGCCGACGTTGGGCAAGCCAGCAATTCCAATTGATAGACTCATTACAACTTATTCTAACAGAGGTAAAAATTATAACCTAGGCATATAATAAGCAGCTCTTGGCGACCATCTTTTGAATGGGACTCATTGAACCGGCTCTGATTTTATGAGACATTGTCGGCATGTACATGAGTCTCACTGCCGAGGACTTTAAGCGAAGATATAATCTAGGGAACGACTACAAGATTGAAGGAATGTTGGCGGTCGGAGCCTGGGCTCCCTTTGGGAAGCTCAACCTGGCGCATATAGAAAGTGTACTCAATGAGTTGGGTAAAGACTTCAGCTACAAATTGTTCCAGGCTCCAGACCTACATGACGTACATGAGTTCACCATTGAAGGCCGAAAGTTCTGGTATTTTGCAGCCATGGGGACAGCCGTAATGCACATGTATATTCATCGGGGCAGCATGCTTGGTTCCAAGAAAAATATACTCATTGGTTCAGTGGGCGGTTTAGCCGAGAACAGTGCTCCAGGAGACCTTATTTGTCCGACTTTGGTACTGGGCAACGACAACGCCAGATACTACCAACGTAACAATACTGATAATTTATATCGGCCGAATACGCAATTAGCGGAATCGCTTAAAGCTAGACTGCCATCTGATGTTGAGGTACATTCCGGCAAAACTGTAACTTGCGAGATGATTATGGGCGAAACAAGGGAAGACATTGAGAACTGGAAAAAAGCTGGTTACCTTGGTATTGAAATGGAAGCGGCATTAGTCTTCTCAATGTCTAGTTATTTCAATATCCCATCCGCCGCGTTATTAAATATTGGGGATAATCTAATAAAGAACATTACATTTTTTAGCAAAGAGCATATTGATATGGATGAGGTCCGCGAGCACTCCCGAAGAATCACGATAAAAGCCGCGCTAGAGGAGTTACTCGCCAACTGAGAAGTTGACAAATCGTGTGATTAGTGCTAACATTAGTTTATAGGTTTCAAAAACAAAAAACAACTATGGACGTAGCCGAAGCCGAACAATTAGCAGAGGAAAATTCATCCCCCGAAGCAACCGACGATGCTTATATTCTAGGCGGAGCAGATCTTGAGATGCTTCTCATTGAGAGGAGGCTAGAAAAATTCGGCGCATTGGTGGTCGGTGCTACGACTACCTGGGAAGAAGCAGATGTGACCAAACGCTCAGGCCTAATTGCGGAAGCACAAGCCCAAGGTCGTATGCCTGTATTGATTGAACACCGCGGGGCCGACGAGGTTCCTGGTATAGTTCATATCGACCACCATGACAAAAATGCTCACAGAGACGCGTCAATACTGCAGGTATTGGAACGGCTGGGTGTTGACCCGAACTTTGTCGACAAAATCGTAGCCGCCAACGATAGCGGATACATACCAGGCATGGAAGCTTTGCTAGACGGGGAGTATAAAGACCGCTTTATATCCAAGAGAATAAAAGCAGGAATAGATTCCGAGAAAGTGGAACAAAGATACCAAGAAGTACGTACATACATTATTAATGCAGTAAGACTAAAAGACCGCGAAGCCCAGGGTGTTACCGCCACGGATGAAACAGAGGCAGAAGAGGCGATAGAGAGAATGGAAGACCGCGATGGTCTTAAGGTTGTATCATTAAAAGGAAGAAGGAATTCTCCTGTGAATGATCGGCTCTACCCAACGTGGGAAGACGGCAAGGAAAACTTAGTGGTTGTTTGTGCTGCGGAAGAACCGGAGAAGGAAGTCTGGTTTTTCGGCCCAGGCGACGTTTGCAAGGATACTCTTGAGCACTTTAAGGAGCTAAAGAAGAAGCGTATCGAGGCAAATCCGGATGAGCCGGAGCGCCGAGGCATTTACCACACGGTTGGTGGTGGTAAGGGTTTTGGCGAGTCAGACAAGATTACTAGATGCCTGGTGGTAGCCAGCGACCCAGAAGAGGTTATAAGCTACATTCATGAACTAGAGAAGCAAAGGACGGTGCACAATGCCTAAGATAATGACTGCCCAAAAACTAGTTAATTTGTATACGGAGCTGCAATCTATTGGCGTTAATCCAATTTTAGACGGGGGCTGGGGTGTAGATGCTCTTTTAGGCGAAGAAACTCGCCCGCACAAGGATGCCGACCTAATTATTACTAAAGAAGACTTAGCCAAGGTTAAGGACTACCTCACCTCTCGTGGATATAAAGATCGTACCGAGGGCGAAATATGGTGGCACTTTTTCATGGACAGTAGTGACGACGAAATAGATTTTTTGGTCGTGGATCCACAAAAGTCAGGTGGCGCCTACCTTGGCCCACGCGAGAATGATCTATTCTTCCCAGAAGAGGCTTTTCAAGGAAAAGGACATGTTAGTGGCAAAGAAGTTGCATGCCTATCCGCACCTTATAGGGTAAGAGCTCTGACCAAGGAGTTTGGTGTAGTAATAAAAAACAACTATCAAATTACCGAACACGACTGCCGAGACATGATTGCTCTTTGCAAAAGGTTCAATATAGGAATACCTTCTGACTACACCGACTTTATGGATTCTCGCGGACTTGCATACTAAGCTCCGGCAGGTACCGTATTTAATCGGGGTGGTTATTCTTTGACAGTGTAGGGGTGTCGCAATCTAACCAAAATTCAGCGCCCCGCCGGCTAGTAGTTCAAAGCCCCTCTTAACGGCCTGGATTTCGCTGTCGCCATCATCTCTACCAATCTTCATAACGTCTACAACTTCATGACTAGCCACCCATTTGTAATCGGAATGGTCATCGGGATGAAGTTTAATTTGTTCTAGTGCATCGGTAAATTTGGCAAAGTAGACTACTTCAATAGAGTGCGAGCCTTTGACCCAATTACTGTAAGTAAACTCCCAAAACACGTCACCGATGCTGATGTTCATGCCGGTCTCTTCCATAACTTCTCGTGCTAAGCCGTCTACGACATTTTCGTCAAAGTCTATGTGGCCGCCGAGCAGTTCGTAAATGCCGGGCATAAACTTCTTGGTATCGGCACGCTTAGCCAAGAAAATTTTATTGACTCCATCAAAATCGTGGTGAATAAAAGCACAGGCGGTAATGACCTGCTGGCCGTGGGCCGGCGTTTCGCTGTCGTGGCTTACTGCACTCACATGTATAGTTTAACAGAGGTCGCAGATTAAACATATGGCTTAAGCTTAGCTTTTGCAGAAACCTGGCTGCAGCCATACGTACTTGCTTAAGCTGTCGAGTTAGGTCATTAATAAAGTCATGAACTTTCACTGGCTCACCAAAGTACCTTTGCTGAGCTATTTCATCCAACTCTTTAGCGAGTTCGGAAAAGACAAGGGCGGTACTATGAGTGCAGCCTTGGCTTACACCGCCATATTTGCAATGGCGCCGTTTCTACTAATTGTGATTAGTGCCTCAACCATCTTTTTTGGCCAAAAGGCCGTGGAGGGGCAAATCTATCAGCAGATTAGCGACACTGTCGGTCAAAGTGCCGCCAACACCATTCAAAATGCCATTGCCCACACCTATAACACCGCACATAGCAGCACGGCTCTGGTTATCGGTGTTATTGGCGTAGTGCTAGCCGCTGCCGCCCTAGCCAGACAATTGCAGATTTCGCTAGACACTGTTTTTGACGTTGTACCGGAGGCCAAAGCTGGCTTTAAGCGCACAGTATACATAAGAGTCAAAAGCGTGGCTCTGGTGTTGCTGGGCAGCGTGTTGATAGCTATTTCGGTAGGTCTATCGGCGCTTGTTGGCTGGCTGGGCGATAAGCTGCAAACCGTCATAGCGACTGACCACTCCAGCCTTCAGCTATTTAGCTTTATTGGTTCGCTGATAATTTTTACCTTAATTCTTTACTTTGTTTATCAAGTCGTGCCAGATGTTATCATGCCCAAGAAAGCTACCTTACTGGTTGCTTTTTGGGTGGCGCTACTTTTTAGCGCCGGCAAGTTGGTACTCGTACTAATCATCGGACACAGTAGAACCGTTACGGCTTACGGCGCAGCAGCTTCTTTAATTACTTTGCTGCTTTGGTTCTACTACTCGGCCGAAATTGTTTTTCTGGGTGCCGAGGCCCTAAAGATTTATGTGCATAAACACAACTTGCCGAGAAAAACTCGCCGCTACGCCGCCCATCAACCGGAAGCTTGAGGACTAGCAAGCTGCTACCTGGGCCTATGTGATTTAGGCTTTCCGGGGAGTATGATGCCAGTATGCGTATTGGCATACTTTCGGCTGAGTTGGGGCGGGAGGACGTACATGAAAATAAAAGGCTTGTGCGGGAGATTAGGCTCAAAGGCCACAGAGCCCGGATTATTAATTACCAAAAAACGGTTGTTGTTACCACCAAAAACAAGCGCTATTTATATCAGCCGGATAAAAACGGCAGCCTGCGGCGAGTCAACGTTGACGCCGTTATTCCCAGAATCAATGAGGCCGACGAGCAATCTATCAACCTGGCATCCATTGCTCTTGAGAGTCTAATATCCAGCGGTGTTTACTCTACGGCCAACCCAAATTCTATTAGAATGGCCAAGAATAAGGTTAGCAGTCTAATGGCGCTGGCCGGAGCCGGCATACCGGTGCCTAGAACCGTAGCCATAACCGGCACGGAATTTTATGAGATAGATGTTGATAAGGCCTTAAAGATAGTAGAGCCGATGCCCAGTAAGCGGCTAATTGTTAAAACTAATACTGGCACTCATGGCCGCGGCGTTATGTCGGCCAATTCTCGCGGTGAGGCCAGAGCAATTGTTGACGGCTTTTTAGCCAACAATATCCCAATTTTGCTGCAGCAATTTGTTGAGCCGACCAAAAAAGACCACTACACCGACCTGCGTTTTATAGTGGTCAATGGCCGGGTGGTGGCCTCCATGAGGCGGATCTCAACCCGTAAAGACGAAATTAGAGCTAACATTTCGCTGGGAGGCGCTGGCTATGCCTACAAAGCCAATGCCTACGAAATAGAGTTGGCCGAGCGTTCGGCTAGAGCAGTTGGCCTGAGTGTGGCCGGCGTGGACATCCTGCCCTCGGGCAAGCAGAGGGTGGTCATTGAGGTCAACGCCAGCCCCGGCTTTGTGATTGAAGATGTAGTTAGGGTGAATCTTGCCAGGGCTATTGCTCAGCAGGCTATCACCGGCGGTCGTAAGAACGCCAAGAGTACAACCAAGCGAATAGCCGAAAAATTGAATACCCCAATAGTCATAAAGCCAATAGCTGTTCCGTCTAAACTAAAACCGCTGGCCAAACTTAAGTTTCCCAAACAGAGCTAACGCCCGCGCGGGCCAGCTTTCGGCAAAAATAGGCGAAAGTTGTATAATGCTTATGTATGAAGGTAGCACACCTTAAACGACTACCTATGCTACTGGTTAGCGCCTGCTTAGTTGTGGGTTGGGCGTCTACGGCCTTTGCCGATACCAACTACGCCCCGTACTTCAAGACTTACGGCGGCGATGTTATGGCGGGTGGTTGGTTTGACAGCGGCACAAACTGCGATACCAGTCAGTCGGGAAATTACCAGGACTCGGCTTTTTCTAACGCTAGTTTGGGCCTGCCGCAGGATAGCCGAACGGGCGGAATATTGGCCTATGCCAATCAAGACGGTTCTGGCGTAAATTCGGCTGGCGGAGCCTCCAGTCAATACGGAGCTTTTGCACTCGGTCAGATAGATAGTGCCGACCCGGTGGACCACAACGGTTTTTATAGTGCCGGCTCTTTGGCGGCTGTCAACCCAACGGCCAAAAACCTGATTAGCTTTGCCAATAACACCGGTGGATGGGGTGGTATATTTGAGTTAGGTACCAGCGGCGGCGGTGTCCGACAGGGCAGCTGTATACCCGATTATTACTCCAAACTTAGCCAAGCGACCCCGACAATTGAAGGCACATCTACACCGTTCAATAGCTATAACTCCAGCGGCACCTATAGCGTGACGGTGCCCAACGGCAGTGTTTATAACCTGACTAATGCCAACCTTAGCCTGGCTTCCAGCCCGTCGCCCACTAAAGTAACTCTCTATGTGAGCGGCAACGTATATATAGGTAACAATATTACTTACAACCTGGACTCCGCTACTGACGTGCCCAAATTTGCTTTGGTAGTCAAAGGCAGCATATATATTGGTCCGGGAGTCACCGAGCTGGACGGTTTTTATATAGCCCAGCCAAACTCCACCACCGCCTCGGCCATTACTGCCGATGACGGTGATATCTGGACCTGTCACGATAACACCTCTAATCCCATAAACTATAACTTCCCGACAAGTATGCCGCAGTGTACCGTAAACAAACTCGTTATCAACGGGGCGCTGGTGGCAAAACAGGTCAACTTTACGAGGTTGAACGGCAATGTGCTTAGCGCTACCAGTGCCGAAGACTCGCTTAGTGGCGGCATGAGCAGCAACAACATTGGTGAGGTTATTAACTACACGCCGGCTATGATAATTGGCGGCGGCTTTTTCAGTACCAGCGGCAGTAATGCTAGCACGGCGCTGCCAATAGACAATTTATTGTCTTTGCCTCCGGCCTTTTAAGCGTTAGAATAAAAGGGGTAAGTAAGATTAAAAACAAAAGCGCTCGTGCTATAATCGGAAATAATTATGCGATCTCTGAGTGGGCAATCTGATTTCTTTGGTCTAGATCTCGGTGGGACTGCAATAAGAGTCGTCGAGCTAAAGGGTACCGGCAACTTGCGGGAGCTGGTTCGCTATGGCTACGCGCCCCTAGAGGGTACAATCGGCATCTCTGACGCTGATGCCGACAAGGCTAAAGTGAAGGCCGTGCTGGAACAGCTTCTAAAACAGGTCGGTATCAGTACCAAGAAAGTAGCCGTTAACCTGCCTTCCAACCACGTTTTTACCACCGTTATTGACCTTGACCGGATGGCCGGCGCTGAGTTGTCTAAGACCATTCGTTATCAAGCTGACTCTTTTATTCCAACACCTCTAGCCGAATCTAAAATTGACTGGGCAATGATTGGCGACTCTCCAAAAGACCCCAAAAAAGTTGAGGTCCTGCTGTCCAGCGTACCCAATAAATATGTAGAGGCCCGGCTTGATTTACTAGAGTCAATTGGCCTAAATGTGCTGGCTTTTGAACCCGACAACATGGCTCTGGCCAGGTCACTGGTACCGATTGATAGCAAGGCACCCCAACTACTGATTGATATCGGTAGTGCGGCTACCGATTTAGTAATCTGTGTCGGCCAGGTACCGCACCTGTCACGCTCCATAGCTGTTGGCCAGCAGGCTATAGTCCAGGCTGCCAGCCAACGCCTAGGAATTGATATAGCTCAAGCTCATCAATTTGTCTTTAAGTTTGGGCTTGGTAAGGATAAGCTGGAAGGCCAGATTTATAATGCCATAGTGCCGACCGTTGATGGCCTGGCTGCTGAAATTGATAAGTCCATAAAGTTCTTCCAGGGTCGCTACCCGACCGCCAAGCTGGAGAAGTTAATTGTCACCGGCGGAGCCTCAACTTTACCCGAGTTTCCACTATATTTAGCCAATAAGTTTGGTATCAATGTTGAAATTGGCAATTCCTGGCGTAACATTACGGTTCCGGCTAGCCAACAAAATGAGGCCGCCTCGGTATCCAACCAATTCGCCATAGCTGCGGGCCTCGCCGAGAGGGAAGCATGAGCACCATACAGCTTAACCTGCTTCCGGATATAAAACTGGAATACAACAAGGCCCAGCGCACCAAACGGCTCGTTTTATCGGTGGCATTCCTAGCAAGTGCTATCTCGCTGGGCATATTCATAGTGATGTTTCTGACAGTTGATGTTGTTCAGAGAGCCCAGATGAACAGTGCCGGTAAATCGGTCAACCAGGCTAGTGCTAAGTTGACAAGTGTCCCGCAGGTTAATCAAATTATAACCGTTCAAAATCAGCTGAATTCGCTTATTCAACTGCACCAGAGCAAGCACATCTCTTCCCGTATTTATACCTATCTGTCACAGCTGACGCCTACAAATGTAGTTACAATCAATAAGCTGGACTTGGACTTAACTCTAAACACCATGACAATTTCCGGCAAGGCTAACAGCCAGTCCGACGTTAATGCCTTTGTTGATACTCTAAAAGCCGCTACCTATACCGTTAATCCCGGCGACAAGCCAAAGCCGGCCTTTAGCTCGGTAGTAGAGAGTGCCTTCAGTATTAGCTCTACCGGTATTAACTACACAATTAACATTCAGTTTGACCCGGTACTTTTCCAAAATACCTATGACGAGAAGGGCAAGCCAGTGACACCTACTTTAACCGTAACTCCCACCAATGCCTCCAGCCTCAATCCTTCAAGTACGCTGTTTAACAGTAGTCAAAGTAGCGGAGGCAATTAAAATGCAAACCCCCAAACTCAATACTCCCAAACTCAATACCAAGGCTCTGCAGATTAATAAACAGCAATCAAGCATGATGATAATAGTTGCTGTGGCTACAGTTATCACGGTCTTTTCTTTGATTAGTGCCAAGACCTTGCTGGGGCAGGCGGCCTATCAAAGACGCGTCATTAATGCCCGCCATAGCTCTGCCCAACAACTAAACGACGATATCAAGAATGCGAACACATTAGTTACTCAATATAATAATGTGTTTATTGGAACCAGCGACCAAAATATTATCGGCCATATAAACCATTCTACAGAGGTAGTTAACGGCCAAACCATTGTTACGGCACCGCCCGACGGTGACAACGGGCGAATAGTTACCGACGCGCTGCCGACGCTTTATAACTTCCCAGCTCTTTTAACAAGTGTGTCTAAAATTCTCTCTGACGACAGCATTGGCAGCCCGTCTATAGGCGGCACCGACCAATCTACGACCGCCGACAACAGTCCATCCGATAAGCCAGCTCCGATTAAGATTGACCTAACCATAAGCGGGAGCGGTACATACTCCGGTTCTGAGAAGCTTATTAAAGACCTGGAACGCTCAATCCGACCATTTGATGTGACTCATCTGACCCTGACCGGTAATGAATCAAACCTGACAGTTGACTTAAATGTCAGCACCTACTACCAGCCAGCCAAGACAGTTAATATTACCAGCAAGGAGATACACTGATGAAACAAAAAGACATAGTTTTGCTAGCCGTAGTAGGTGTTATTACGGCTATATTCTCAGTCTTTGTCAGTGGCCTACTGTTTGGCGGGCATAAGTCTAATGCCAATGTGCCGACGGCTGCCCCAATTAGCACCACCTTTCCGGATGTCAAAAACGACCCAACTCTAAGTTCCATATTCAACAATGGTGCCCTGGACCCTGCTCAAGCAGTACCGGTAGACACCAACAATCAGCACACCCAGCCATTTAACGGTAGCTCGCAGTAGGGAGGAATCGCGGTGAATATCTTATCGCCGGCTACCCAAGCTAAAACCGAGGACCTTTTGATTGAACAGGGCCTGGTAGACAAAGACGAGCTTAAGCTGATAAAAAGTCAGGCCAAGGCCAAAAACGAACCTTTTTTCAGTGTGCTGTTGCAGGGTGGACACGTTAATGACGAGCAACTAACCAAAGCCCTGGCCCTAGCCAACAATATCCCGTATGTCAATCTATCCAAGGCCAATATTGACCCCAAAGTTCTGGGTATGCTTGATAAGGACGTCGCCGAACACTATATGGCGGTGCCAATCGGCGAGATGCATCGGAAGCTGGTACTGGGCATGCTTGACGCTGACAACGTTCAGGCGGTTGACTTTTTGAGTAACAAAATTGGTCGCTCGTTGAAAGTCTATGCCGCCAGCGAATCCGGTATAAAACACGTCTTGACCCAATACGACACATCCAGCATCAGTGATATTCTGACCAAAACCACTGACTTTAGCGAGCTGGAAACATCCGATAATGAAAACCAAAAAGAGGCCCCCAAGCCCACCAAGCTGCAGCCCAATCAAAAAGTTCAGACCATTGTTCAGGACTCGCCAATTGCCAAAGCCCTAAGCGGCATAATGGACTATGCTGCCCGCAGCCGAGCCAGCGATATTCACATAGAGCCGCTGGAAAACGAACTGAAAATTCGCGTCCGGATTGATGGAGTGCTGCGCGAAATTATGAAGCTGCCAAAAAGCGCCGAACCAGCACTAGTCAGCCGTATCAAGATTCTATCCAATCTTAAAATTGACGAACACCGTATTCCGCAAGACGGCCAATTTACCATTAGCCTAGAAAATAACCCGATTGATATTCGCGTCGCTATTAGCCCGGTGGTCTGGGGCGAGCAGGTGGTTATGCGTTTGCTTGATAAAACCGGTACCAGCCTGAAACTAGAGGACATGGGTTATGGCGGCCGGACTCTGAATTTGCTTAGAAAGTCACTAGAGCTGCCGCACGGCATGATATTGACTTCCGGTCCGACCGGCTCCGGCAAGTCTACCTCTATGTACGCCATGCTCGGCGAAATAAAAAATGACTCAGTTAACATTGTCACCCTGGAGGACCCAGTTGAATACAAGATGGACGGAGTCAACCAAATCCAGGTTAATCCTGATGTTGGTCTGACTTTTGCTACCGGGCTGCGCTCAATCCTGCGCCAGGACCCCGATATAGTGATGGTTGGTGAGATTCGCGACAAAGAAACCGCCAGCCTGGCGGTTCAGGCGGCCTTAACCGGGCACTTGGTGTTTGCTACGCTGCACACCAACAGCGCTGCCGGAATCTTACCGCGCCTGCTGGATATGGGCATAGAGCCGTTTTTGATTGCTAGCACCGTCCATACGGTTATTGGTCAGAGACTAGTGCGGCGGTTGATAGATGACCAGGAGCCTTATCAGTCATCAGCTGCCGAAACCGAAGACATTCATAAAGTTCTCGGCTCGTTGCTGCCAAAATCGGAAGATGAGGTTAAAAAAGTCGCCCTGGACATGGGGTACGATACCTTGCCACTGGCCGCGCAAAACGCTTATACTTTATACAAGGGTAAACAATCACCCGAAAATCCGACGGGGTACAAAGGACGCGTGGGACTTTACGAAGTGTTTGAAGTTACCGAACCAATCCAGGACTTGATACTTAAACATGCTCCGAGTTCGGCAATCCAAAAGGTGGCTTTGGGCCAGGGCATGGTCAGTATGCGACAAGATGGATATTTAAAGGCTCTAGCCGGCAGAACCACGCTTTTGGAAGTTAACCGCGTGGCCTCGGCGGATAGTTAAAGGGGAAGATTAGGTGCAAACTACACCAAAAATAGAAGTCTTGCTGGAAGAAGTAGTTAAGCGTAAAGGCTCAGATCTTCATTTGGATGTTGGCTTGCCGCCGATTGTTAGAGTTGACGGAGTTTTGCTGCCGCTGCCCAACTACCAGCCGCTGGCTGAAAAGACGCTGGAAGATTTAGTATTTGGCCTGCTGGACGAAGACCAAAAGCAGCTGCTGCTGCGCGACAAAGAATTTGACTTTAGCTTTGCCTTTGGCGACCTAGGCAGGTTTAGGGTTAATGCCTTCCACGAGCGGGGCAATCTGGGTGCCGCTATGCGCTTAATTTCTAACGAGATAAAAACTATTCAGCAATTGGGGCTTCCGGAAATTATGAACAAATTTGGCGACTATCCCAGAGGTTTGGTGTTGGTCACCGGCCCAACCGGCTCTGGAAAAAGCTCAACCCTGGCAGCTCTTGTGGACAAAATTAACACCGAAAAAGCCATGCACATTATTACCGTTGAAGACCCTATTGAATACACCCATCAGTCCAAAAAGTCACTGGTGGTACAGCGCGAGGTGCACTATGACACCTACAGCTTTTCTACGGCGCTGCGCTCGGCTTTGCGCCAGGACCCCGACGTTGTGCTAATCGGCGAAATGCGCGACCTAGAAACTATTGCTGCCGCTATTACCATTGCCGAGACCGGGCACCTAGTGCTGGCAACGCTGCACACCAACTCGGCTAGCCAGAGTATTGACCGTATGGTTGATGTTTTCCCGCCGCACCAGCAGCAGCAGGTCAGGGCGCAGCTGGGCAATATTCTGATGGCCGTCTGTTCGCAGCGTCTCATTCCAGCTTTGGGCGGTGGTCGCCTGCCGGCCGCCGAGATTTTAATTGCTACGCCAGCCGTTAGAAATATTATTCGTGAAGGTAAGAATTATCAGCTGGAGGCCGTTATTCAAACCGGTGCAGAAATGGGCATGCAGAGCATGGACCGCACCTTGGTTAACCTGGTTCACGGCGGTAAAATCAGCTATGACGAAGCTCGCAATTTTGCAGTTGACCCACAAGAACTAGACAGGTTGATGCGAGGCTAGGATGTTAGTCTATACATACACAGCGCTAAATCCTACAACCGGCCAAAAAATAAAGGCCGACATAGAGGCCGACAATGAAAAGGCCGCTGCCAAGCTTTTGATAGACCGCGGTCTGGCGCCGCTTGAGATTGGCGTCAAGTCAGCAACCGGTACTAAACGTATCCGCCGTACTCATGTTCCCGCCAAACAGCGTATTATTTTCTCCAGACAGCTGGCTACGCTTATCAACGCCGGCTTGCCGCTAATGCAAAGTCTGGCAACAGTTCAAAAGCAAACCAAAAACAAGACCCTAAACGGCATTCTGTCCAGAATTATAGCCGATATTGAGGCTGGTAATTCACTATCAGTTGCCATGTCAAAATATCCTGATGTTTTTAATAACGTGTACGTTAATTTAGTGGCTGCCGGCGAGACCTCTGGCTCGTTGGATACAGCGCTGGAGCGCCTGTCCACCCAGCAAGAAAAGGATGCCGAGGTTATTTCCAAGGTTCGCGGAGCGATGATTTATCCGGCTATCGTGCTGGTCATTTTGTTCGCTATTTTAATTTTTATGACGACTACCGTCTTACCGCAGGTCTCCAGTCTCTATAAATCATTGCCTAACGCTACGCTGCCATTTATAACGGTTATACTGCTAGACTTCTCACACTTTCTAACGCACTACTGGTGGCTGGCCCTGCTCATAATAATTGGTTTGGCCGTTGGCATAAGACATTACCTGAGGACTGAAGGTGGCAAGAACTTTGTTGACCATTTAAAAATAACTATGTGGCCGGTCAAGCCGCTGTTCATGAAGCTTTATATGGCTCGCTTTGCACGTACCAGCTCCACCCTAATTGGCGCCGGTGTACCAATGATAAAAATGCTGAACACTACCGCCGAAGCCGTGGGAAATAGCGAAATAGAAGCCTCTATAAACAAAGCGGTTGAGAAGGTCAAGGGTGGTAAAAGCCTATCCTCCAGCTTACAGGGAGACCCCAACTTCCTGGAGTTAGTACCGGATATGATTAGCATCGGCGAGCAATCCGGCGCACTGGAAACCATGCTTGGCCGCGTGGCCGACTACTATGAGAAAGAGGTAGATACCCAGATAAAAACCATCAATACCATCATAGAACCACTGATGATGGTGGTGGTCGGAGCAGTGGCTTTGATAATCGTTGCGGCTGTACTACTACCTATATATGGTCTGGCGGGCAAGAACCTCGGTATCTAAGGTGTACAGTTATGCACAGGTAACGCTTGCATTTTGGTAGTTTAACCATTAGCATTACAGGCATAAGCTATTAATAATAGAAACGCAAAGGGGGCATTTGCACAATGACACATAAATTAAGTACAAAACAAAAGGGCTTCACCATCGTAGAAGTCTTGATAGTTCTGGCCATCGCCGGAGTTATCATGCTGGTGGTGTTCCTAGCTGTACCAGCTTTGCAGCGCAGCTCGCGTAATACGCAGCGTAAGAGTGATGTTAATCACCTTATGGCGCTGATAAACGAGTACAAAGCTAATAACAATAACGCCGTACCAACCGCCATAGCTACATCCGGAAGCGGTACTTCCACTACTCTATATACTAACGGTGAGAAGTTCTCGCTGATTACTGTACCAACGACTGTAACTGCAGCTACCGCTGCAACTACTTTCACAGCGCCAACTACCGACACTCCACAGGTCTACACCGGGGCTAGCTGTAACGGCAATAACGCTCAGTACAACTCCGCCAGCACTCGCTCCGTAGCCATCTGGTACTACATAGAAGGTACAACTGCTACCACCCAGTGCGTACAGAGTTAAGATAGGGAATTTGGAAGCCTAGGGGCCTGGGCCCCCTAGGCGGCCAGGCTCAAAGCATTAACTGGAGAGAGCAGAGCATCTTGTACAAACTTAAAAAAAACAAAACTGGGCAATCTGGCTTCACCATCGTAGAAGTCTTGATAGTTCTGGCCATCGCCGGAGTTATCATGCTGGTGGTGTTCCTAGCTGTACCAGCTTTGCAGCGCAGCTCGCGTAATACGCAGCGTAAGAGTGATGTTAATC
>Ga0335069_10004993_pt1 | contig 19528 bp, 15 predicted proteins | sample Lox_Sample_11_FD_206714 | JGI IMG/M metagenome (GOLD analysis project Ga0335069, IMG submission 206714) | Soil microbial communities from Loxahatchee National Wildlife Refuge, Florida, United States - Lox_Sample_1.1 | ecosystem: Environmental > Terrestrial > Soil > Wetlands | place: USA... | reverse complement strand
CACGCTGCCGCCGCGGGCCTCGATGAAGCGTCGCGCGTCATCGGTGTACAGATCGCTGAGACCCACCTTCGGCAGCACGAACTGCGAGTCGGCGCGCGTGCCGAAGAAGGCACGGGCCAACACCTCGGCGAAGGGCGCCGCGGCCGCGCGCGCCGGGCTTTCGTTGAGCGTTGCCACCGCGACCGGATACCAGAAGCTGGCGCGCGCTTCGGCGGACTGACCCAGCCGCATCAAGACCTCCTCGACCGTGCCGGCGGCGAGGCGCGGATCATGCCGGCGGTGCATGAGCATCAGCCGCAGACCCGCCCGCAGCGCCGCCCAGCGCTCGTAGCGGCGGAGCAGGCGGTAGCCGAGGATCCCGGACAGCATGTGCAGCGGACTCGGCAGCGCCGCGCAGGCAATCGCGCCGGCGCCGAAGCGGCGGTGCAGCATCTCGACGCGCAGGGTGTTCTGACGATGCAGCTTCGGCGTGGCGCCGATCCGTTCGAGGAAGCGCAGGGTGTGCGTGTAGCAGCCCATCATCGCATGCTGGCCGTTGTCGACCACTTCGCCGGTGGCGTCGTCGGTGAACGAGTAGGCGCGGCCGCCCAGGCGCGGGCGCCCTTCGAGGACGGTGACCTGCAGGCCGCGCGCCGCCAGCTCGACACCGGCCGACAGGCCGGCGAAGCCGCCGCCGATGATCGCCACGCGTTTCACGACGTCAGCACCGCGAGCTGCGAACGGCCCCAGGCCGCCAGGGCGAGCGTCAGCTTCTGGTAGCGCGGCAGCGTCACCTTCGGACCGAAGACGTCGAAGTGTCGCGCCTCGATACGATCGAGCAGGCGCTCGTAGATCAGGCGCATGGCCTCGGCGGCGGCCAGCGAGCTGCGGTCCTGCGGCGCCAACGCGCCGTGGGCACGCAGGTAATAGGCGCGGGCGCGGCCGCACTCGAACGCCATGAGCGCTCCGAGACGCGGGGAATAGTGACTGCCGAGCAGCTCGGTCTCGGTGCAGTCGTAGCGGCGCAGATCTTCGAGAGGCAGGTAAATGCGGCCGCGACGGCCGTCCTCCATCACGTCGCGCAGGATGTTGGTCAGCTGAAATGCGATACCCAGATCCTTGGCGTAGTCGCGGGCACTGGGCCGCTGGTACCCGAAGATCTCGATGCACAGCAGCCCGACCGTGGACGCCACCAGATAGCAGTACTCGTAGAGCTGATCGAAGCTGTCGTAGCGCCGCCGCGTCAGATCCGTCTCGACGCCGCGGATGAGATCGAGGAAGTGCTGCTGCGGCAGCGGAAAGCGCCGCACGGCGTCCGCCAGCGCACGGCCGATCGGATGAGTGGGCATGCCGTCGTAGACGCGCCCCAGCTCGTCGCGCCAGCGCGCCAGCAGGCCAGCCGGATCGCGCCGGCCGGCGTCGTCGGCAATGTCGTCGACGAAGCGGCAGAAGGCGTACATGGCAAACAACGCCTCGCGGCGCTCGGGCGACAGCAGGCGGAAGGCATAGTAGAAATTGCTGGAGCTCCGCCGCGTCACCTCCTGGCAATAGCTGTACGCGACACGCAGCTCGGTGCCCGCGCCGCCGGCGGACGGCAGCACAGAAGAGCTTCGGAGGTCGCTGCCGGCAATGGATGTTGCAACCTCGGGTTTCGCCGGCGAGACGTCCTCTCGTCCGCTCAGCGCGCGTAGGACGAGGCGGCTCCTGGTCCACTTCGACAACGTCGGTCGTCGTGCGAACACGTCGCCGTCGACCGCATCGATGGCGCGCAGGATTGCCAATCCGCCCCAGCCGAACAGACGGACCTCGCGCGCCAGCTGCGGGTCGACTGTCGCGGCGAGGTGCAGGCCGTCGTGCAGCATCGCCCGCGCGCGCGCAACCTCGAACGCCAGCAGCCCGCGCAGCGCCGTCGTCGGCACGCCCTGCGTCAGATCGCGGCGCGAGACACCGAAGCGCTCCAGATCCTCGTCGGGAACGTAGATGCGTCCCTTGGCGCCGTCGACGGCAATGTCTTGCCAGAAGTTGGCCAGTTGCAGACCGGTGCAGATGTGATCGGCGAGTTGCTGGCGCACCGCATCTCGATAGCCGAACAGGTAGAGCATCAAGTGGCCGACGGGATCGGCGGAGCAGCGGCAATAGTTGCGTAACGCCTCGAAGGTCGGGAAGGGCTGAAATACGACATCCGAGCGGAAGGCCTGCAGGAGCTTGCGGAACGGGTCGATGGGCAGGTCGAAGCGCGACGCCGTGTCGGCCAACGCGACGAAGACCGGATCGGTGGCGTGGCCGCGATAGCACGCTTCGAGCTTCCGCTCCCAGATGTCGAGGCAAGCAAGTCGTTCAGCCGCGGGCGCGTCGCCTTCGTCCGCAAGGTCGTCGGCGGCACGCGCAAAGGCGTAGATCGCCGCGATGTGCCGGCGCAGCCGGCGCGGCAGCAACCACGAGCCGACATTGAAGTTCTCGTAGTGCGAGGTCGCGACGCGCCAGCAGTGCCGATACGCCTCAGCCACCGTCGGGGCGGCGTGGTCTTGCGGCGCAGCGTTCATCACGCGATCCGCCTGGGACTCTCGGGTCCTACATCGCCCAGCGTCGGGGGCGGTGCGGCATGCAGCGGCCGCTTGACGCGCCGTGTCGTCGTGCCGGTGCCGTCGGCGTGCAGGCGGGCGCGGAACTGTCCGAGCGCCATCAACGGAAAGTAGTTCCGATAGGCGTCGTAGCGCAGATAGAAGTGGCGCGGGAAGCCGGTGCCGGTAAACAGCGCCTCGTGCCACGTGCCGTCGGGTTGTTGCGTGTGCAGCAGAAAGTCTACGCCGCGCTGGAGCTCGGCGCTCAGGGCTTGTTCACCAGCGAGCAGGCCGAGGATCGCCCAGGCGGTCTGCGAGGCCGTGGACTCGCCGCGACCGGCGAGGCTCTCGTCATCGTACGAGGCGATGGACTCGCCCCAGCCGCCGTCCGCATTCTGATGCGCCTTCAGCCATGCCACGGCGCGGCGGATATGGGGAGCCTGCAGATCGTCGCCGATGGCGCGCAGGCCGGCGAGCACCGACCAGGTACCGTAGATGAAGTTGGCGCCCCAGCGCCCCCACCAGGAACCGTCGGCGCGCTGCGTGCGCATGATGAACTCGTGGGCGCGCCGCGCCCGGGTGGCGCGGAGATCGAATCCGTAGTTGCCCATCATCTCGAGCAAGCGGCCGGTGAGGTCTTCCGTCGGCGGGTCGATCATCGCCTCCATGTCGGCGAAAGGAATCTTGTTGAGGAACTCGGAGTCGTTGTCGGTGTCAAACGCGCCCCAGCCGCCGTTGCGGCTTTGCATCCCGAGCGCCCAGTTGATGCCGGCGGCGATCGCCCGATCCTTGCGCGCCGGGTCGGCGGTGGCGATGCGTTTGAGCGCCATGAGGATGACTGCGGTATCGTCGACGTCGGGGTACCAATCGTTGGCGAACTCGAAGGCCCAGCCGCCGGGTTCGAGGCCGGGGTTGTAGATCGACCAATCGCCGGGCTGGAAGATCTGGTTGGCGATGAGCCAGTCGGCGGCGCGGGTGAGCGCGGGATGATCCGACGCCATGCCGGAGTCGAGCAGCGCCTTGGCCATCAGCGCGGTGTCCCAGGTCGGCGAGACGCAGGGCTGGAAGAAGAGCTGATCCCCGTCTCCGGTGACGAAGTCGTCGATGGCTTGCGTACCCTTGATCACCGCGGGGTGCTCGTCGCGGTAACCGAGAGCGCGCAGGGCCATCACGCAGTTGAGCATCGGTGGCTGGATGCCGCCCCAGCCGCCGTTGACGTCCTGGCGCGCAAGGATCCATTCTTCGGCGCGCTTGAGGGCGCGGATGCGCAGCGGCTTCCACGGGCTGCGACCGACGCACTTCAGGGTGCGATCGAGGGCGAGGAAGAAGTTCCGCCAGGTCAGCAGCTCGGGGCTGCGCGGGAAGCCGAGGTCCGCCGGTGCCGGCGGCTTCAGCCAGAGCTCCTGCACGTCCTGTCCGGGGCCGACGGACACGGACGGACGCTTGGCCATCAGTACCGTGAGCGGCACGACCGTTTCTCGCGCCCAGCTCGACATGGCGTAGATGTTGATCGGAAACCACGGCGGCAGCAGCACCAGCTCCACGGGCATGGCCGGCAGGCCGTTCCACGGGAACTGACCGAAGTAGGCGAGAAACGTGCGGGTGAAGACGCCGGCCTTGGCGAGGCCGCCGTGGGCGCGGACGAACTCGCGAGCGCGGCGCAACGGCTCGTCGTCGGCCGACATCCCCGCCAGCTTCAGCGCGAAGTAGGCTTCGATCGTATCGCCGACGTGGCCGGGGCCGCCGTGGTACAGCGGCCAGCTGCCGTCATCGGCCTGGGTCGTGAGCATATGGTCGACGATGCGGTGCTCGACGCGCACCGGCCGCCGGCCCATGAAGCGGTTGAAGATGATGAACTGCGCATCCATCGAGACGTTCGCCTCGAGTGGCGCGTGCCAGAAGCCGCCGGGTTGTTGCTGCGTGAGAAACGACGCCTGGCTGCGCGCGATGGCGACGTCCAGTCGCGTGCGCTGCGCGTCACGCGCTAAGGGTGGCGTGGTCCATTCGGTTCGTGCTGTCTGCTGCATCGATTCCTCGTGTGCCGATTTCGGTTACGAACGTCGTCCAGCCGCCGTGTCGGAAGGCGGTCACGAGACGTTCAACGTCGCCGACGCAAATCACGGCGCCGCCGCCACCGCCGCCGGTGAGCTTGGCGCCGTAGGCTCCGGCGGTTCGCGCCAGACCGATCATGTGGTCGAGCTCTTCCGTGGATACGCCGAGCCGTCGTAACAGCGCGTGGTTGCTGTTCAGCAAGCCGCCGAGCGTCGCCAGGTCGGCGCGCGCGATGGCCGGCTCAGCCGCTGCGACCAGCCAATCGATCTCGTCGAACAGCGGCTCGTACGCCGGCGCGTCACGCTCCCAGCGGTGGCGCAGCGCGGCGACGATCCGCTGCGTGCGGCGCGGCGAGTGGCCAAGCGCGACGACCAACGGGATCGGTTGGGCCGCAACCAGCGGTCGGGTTGCCGCGCCGCGGCGAAACGCGATCAGGCCACCGTAAGTGGCGACGGTGTTGTCGACGCCGGAGGGATGGCCGTGGAAGATCCTTTCCAGCTCGAAGGCGTAGGCGCAGACGCTGGTGTCGTCGAGCGGCCGCGCGCTCCAGCGCGACAGGGCTCGGACCAGGGCGACGCTCAGCGCCGCCGAGCTGCCGAGGCCGACACCGACCGGCAGATCTGCACGGATGGTCACCGCGCACGGATGCGTGGGGATATCCAGCAACTCGGCGGCGCGGGCCAGCGCCTGAGTGAAGCGGGCATCTTGAGGTGAGGGCCCCCTCTCCTCCGAAGAGGAGAGGGGCAGGGTGAGGGGGGCACCTACCCTGTCTGAACCCTCATAACGCCCGGCTCTGTTCCCGAGCGGGGCGAACGCGGCGAATTGGGTTGCGCCGTCAACGCGCTCGACGCAGGCTTCGACCCATCGGTCGATCGCAGCGGCAAGTGCTGTGCGTCCGTATACCACGGCGTGCTCGCCAAGCAAGATCACCTTACCTGGTGCCGCACCTCGTCCGACCCCGACCCCTGGGAATGCCGGCATCGTCATGCCGCCGCCTGGACCGACTCGAGGATCTCCCGAGCCTTGCTGAGCTTGATTTCACCGGCGGCGATCATCTGTTCGACGACCTGTTCGACCAGGTCTTCCGGCGCCCCGGCGGCGACCGCCAGGCCACGCGCGTGCAACGCCATATGTCCGCGTTGAATGCCGTCCGTGACCAGGGCGCGCATCGCCGCGAAGTTCTGCGCTAGGCCGACGGCAGCCATTACCGCCGCGAGGTCGCGCGCCGACTCGACGCCGAGCAGGCGCAGCGACAGGCGGACCCGTGGGTTGCATTCGAGATTGCCGCCGACCGTGCCGACGGCGAGTGGCAGCTCGATGGTGCCGACCAGCGCCTCGTCGTGGGCAATCCACTGGGTCAGCGCGGCGTAGCGGCCGTGGCGCGCGGCGTACGCATGCGCGCCGGCCTCGATGCCGCGCCAGTCCTGTCCGGTGGCAATGGCGACCGCGTCGATCCCGTTCATGGCGCCCTTGTTGTGCGTTGCGGCGCGATAGGGATCGGCGTCGGCGAACGCCCACGCTTCCATCATCCGCTGCGCCACCGCGTCGCCGGTGAAGGCGTCAGTGGCGAGGCAGCGGAAGGGAATACGCACGCGGGCGCGGGCCAGACGCTGGTCGGCGAGGTTGGAGAGGATGCGCAGGCGTGCGTCACCGCCGGTGAGCTCCTCCACCATGGGCGACAGCGCTTCCACCATGCTGTTCACCGCATTGGCGCCCATGGCGTCCCCGACGTCGACGATCAGATGCACCACCAGCATCGGGCCGCACGGCGTCTCCGGCAGGGGCCGCACCTCGATCCGGCGCGCGCCGGCACCGCGCTTGAGCATGTTGGGATGCACCCCGTTGGCAGCGGCGAGGATCTGCGGCGTGGCCGCGAGCAGCCGACGCGTGGCGGTATCGACGTCGGCGACGTTCAGCAGCTGAATCTGCCCGATCATCAGCGGCGCATCGGCTTCGGCGAAGAACCCGCCGGCGTCGCGGATCAGCCGCGCCGCAAAACTGGCGGCGGCGATGACCGAAGGTTCCTCGATGGCCATGGGCACCAGGCGCTCGCGCCCGTTGATGAGAAAGTTGAGGCCAACGCCGAGCGGGAGACCGATCACACCGACGGCATTCTCGACCATGTGTTCCGCCGTCTCGAAGGGCAGCGGCACTGCGTCGAGCAGCTGCGCCACTTCCGTCGGATCGAGGCCGGAGCGATCCGCCAGGCGCGTCAAGCGCTCGTGCCGTTGCAGCCGGTAGAAGCCCTCTATTCGCGAGCCGTGTGCGTTCCTGTACATCATGTCATACCCGTGTGTTGGTGCGTGAAGTGGCGCGGCCACCGGTTCGGGTAGCCGCAACCCACGCCTGCAGCCGCGCGCCCAGGACGACAGGTTGCCGCGCAAGATCGGCAAGGGTGCGCGAGCCGGTGAGCAGCATGGCGGTCTTCAACCCGTCAGTGAGCTCCTGGATGAAGGCGATCGCGGCGTCGACGCCGCCCGCCCGGTAGGCGCGATAGACGGGAAGCGCGACGCCGCAGAGGCGCGCGCCCAGGGCGATCGCCTTGGCCATCTCGAGGCCGCTGCGCACGCCGCCGCTGGCGATGAGTTGGAGCTGGCTGCCGCGCAGCATGGCGAGCGAAGCGGCGGTCGGAATCCCCCAATCGGCGAACTGCTCGCCCAAGCGGCGGCTGCGCCCGTCGCCGCGCAGGCTCTCGACGCGGACCCATGATGTTCCGCCGGCACCCGAGACGTCGAGGTAGCGGACCCCGGCGGCACGCAGGCCGTCCGCGACGGGCCGCGATACTCCACAACCGGTCTCCTTTGCGATGACCGGGATTTCGAGCTCGCGGCAGAGGCGGCGCAGCGTCCGGTAGCCGCCGCGAAAGCTCCGATCGCCTTCGGGTTGAATGAGCTCCTGCGCCGGATTGAGATGCACGCAAAGGCCATCGGCGCCGACGTTGGCAGCGAGGCGGCGCACCGCTGCGGTGGACTGCTCGCCGGCTTGGATGAGGCCGATGTTGGCAACCAGGAGGGTCGTCGGAGCGAACTCCCGAACGGCAAAGGTCCACGTGCTGTCCGGGTCGTGCTGCATGACGCGCTGACTCCCGAGGCCAAAGCCGATGCCGCTGCGTTCGGCGATCCGCGCCAAGTCTCGGTTGACGGCGAATGCCTCCGCGGTGCCCCCGGTCATCCCGGTGATCAGGAGGGGACTCTTGAGGCGCTTGCCGAGGAACTCGACGCGGAGATCGAGCTCGTCGAGGGCCAACTCGGGAAGCGAGTTGTGCAACAGGTCGATGTCCTCGAAGAGCGTCGTCTTACCGGGGTACTCCACCTCTTCGCGCTCGCAGAGGTCGAGGTGCGAGCGCTTGCGCTCGCGCAGGAGATGGCTGGCGCGTCGCTTAGCAGCGGGCAACGGTCACTCCTTCGTAGTCCACCTGCGCGTCGAGCGCCGTCATGCCGGCGGCCCGCCAGGCGGCACGGACGCGCGCGGCGACGTCAGTGTCGTCGGTCAGAGCGATCCCACAATCCCCGCCGCCGGCACCCGAGGACTTCGCGGCCGCGCCGTGCGCGTGCGCGAGGGTCACCAGTTGTCGCAGTCGGGGCGTATAGACGATCAAGTCCAGATCCGCGGCCATCCGATCGAGCAGATCGCCGTTGCGGCGAACCGCCGCGAGATCCAGTGAGCCGTGTTGCAGAGTATCGACGAACTGTCGCACGCAGCCGTGACTGGCTGCGACAAAGGCGGCGCGCGCGGCGCCCTTGCCGTTGCACGCGGCGCGATATCGGCGCACCAAGTCGGTGGTGACCGCGGGGGTACCACTCGATGCAGCGAGCAGGTGTGTCGCCGCGGGCACGGGAAGGGGGGTTACCCGTGGGAGAGCACCAGCGCGGGGCTCAAAGAGCAGCACGCCACCGTAGAGACTCGCTGCCACATCGGCGCCGCTGCCGAGACCGCCCTGGGCGTGGCGATGCGCGTCGAGCGCCGCGGCAAAGAGCGTGGCACGGTCGGACGTTCGTTCCCTCGGTGTGGCGGCAGCGAGCAGCGCGGCCGTCACAGCAACGGTCACTGCGGCGCTCCCCCCGAGGCCGAGCTTGCCGCCCGTCGGCGGATCGAGGTGAGCGGTTATGGCAACATCCAAACTCATCTCTGCCAACAGCGGTTGGGCTCGCAAAGCCGATCGATACGCCGCATACGCGTAGCGAAGCGGACCGGAAATCTCCGGCGGCTCACCGGCACGGAACTCGGCGACCCCATACCCGGCGGCGCTGATCCGCACCTGCGCGCCGGGCTCCTGGTGCAGCGAGACCTCGACCCGGCGGTTCACCGCGGCAAGCACCGCAGGCCCGCCATCCAGGACCGCATATTCGCCCAGCAAGAACAGCTTCCCGGGAGCTCGGGCCGTCCACTGCATCATGCCGCCTCCAAAACTTGGGCGCCGGCCCCGGGCTCGGACAGCAGGACGCGCAGTACGCCGGGCACCGCACGAATGGTCGCGGCAACCTCGTCGCGTTGATCACGCAGGCACAGCACCTTCACCTGCGGGCCGGCATCAATGGTAAAGTAGGCCTCGGTACCTTCGTTCCGGAGTGCGCGCACGCGGTGCATGACTGCCAGGGTCGCCGGCGTCCAATACAGAATTGCGGGGCGAGCCGCCATCGCCACCGCGTGCATCTTCAGGCAGTTGTGTTCAGCTGTATGTCCGACGAGTTGCAGATCGCGGCGAAGGATGCCCTGACGCACCGCATCGAGATCCGCCTCATGCGATTCCAGCCATGCGGGAAAGAACGGGGATTCTTTCAGGGCCCGCGCCATCCCTTCGCGAGAGCCGATGGACTTGGGTCCCTCGTGAGTAATCGCAATGACGACTCCAAGCGGCCAGTGCTCCCGAGGGGCAACGCGGACGGCGAAGCAATCCGATCCGTCGCTCGCCTCACCGGCCAGCCACTCGACGTAGCCATCGAGAACAGATCGGGCGGCAGAACCGGAGCCACGACGCGCAAGGATCGTGAGGGCTGGAGGTGAGAGGCTCAGGCCTGCAGATCGCGAGGCCGCGAGCGCGAGGGCCGCGTACGTCGACGCCGATGAGGCGAGTCCGGCGGCTACAGGAAACTCGCTTCGCACGTCGACCTCCGCGCGGGCTTGGTGCCCCGCCAATTGTCGCACGAGATCGAGGAAGGTTTGAATGCGATGCATCTCGGTGGACTCGGCGTCGTGCCCGTTCAGCACGATGCGATCGTCGCGAAGCTGCGGCTGGAAGCTCACCCGCGCCGTCGTCGCGAGGCCCGCAAGAGCGACCGATATGCTGCCCGTATAAGGCAGATTGAGTCTCTCATCACGTTTCCCCCAGTACTTCGCTAGGGCCACGTTTGCGTTTGCGAGAGCGATGACTTCCTTCATGTACCTGACCTACCGGTCAGGATCGGGCCAGACCCGGCGACTTCGCACTCGAGTAAATCTCGCCGCGAGTTTTGGCCGGGTGCCTGACCAGACGTCCTAAACCGATCGGTCAGGCATATAAATTAGCGCTCCGATCAAGTCAAGCCACGCAGCCCATCATTGCGCCGCTCAAGGATCGTAGAAAGTCTTCTTGGCGACGACCCACATGACCGCGCCGGCCACGACGTAGGCAATGACCCCCTCGAAGACGGTGCAGCCACCGACGAGGAGCGAGACGCCGACGACGAGAATCGTGCTGATGACGGCGACGATCTGGTCAATCCGCGTCTCACGACTACGGTGTTCCTGGACGTGCTCACGAACGTCGGTGCTGCATGCGGGGCAGCGCCCGCCCGGCTTGCGCGTGAGGGGTGCGCCACACTCCGGGCAAGTGAGGAGGGACGTGATCGGCATGCGTTCGGTCGGCGTCCTAGAAAAACCGGAAGTCGAACGGCAGGAGTGCCCACACGCGCTCCCCTGAGAAGAAACGAATCCAGGATAGCGGCGTGGCGGAATGACTCTGGATCGGGCTGAGGTTGAACGACAGCCGCCAGAGCCGTTTCGGCTTGGGATACCGCTCGACGGCAACCAACTCGTCGGGACTGAGGCCACAGAGCTTCTTGAGTTGCTCCGTTGCCTGCTCGACGCCGCCCAGTTGGTCAACGAGCCCGATCGACTGTGCCTGACGCCCGGTCCACACCCGCCCCTGTGCTACCGAAGAAACCGTCTCCGTACTCATCTCCCGACCGCTCGACACGCGGTCCAGAAAATCTGCGTAGAACCGCTCGGCCTCTGTCTGCAAGCGCTGGCGCTCCTCGGCCCCGAGGGGAATGTAATCCGAGTAGAGGGCCGCGTGGCGGCCACGGGTGATGACCTGTTTGGTGACACCGAGTTGCTCGTAGAGACCGCGCAAGACGGCCTTCCCCGCGATGACACCGATTGACCCCGTGAGTGTGCCGGCCTCCGCAACCACCGGCCGTGCCGCCACGGCCACGTAGTAGCCGCCAGACGCCGCAACGTCCCCGAAGGACACGACTACAGGCTTACAGCGACGCGTCCGCACAACTTCGTGCCAGATCAGGTCCGAGGCCAACCCCGATCCGCCCGGGCTGGAGATCCGCAGCACGACGCCACGCACGTCGCTGCGCTCGCGCAATTGCTTGAGGTCACGGGCGACGGACCCCGCACCACAGGCGCTCGCGACGTCCGGACCCGGAACGCTGTCGCCCATCTTCAACGTGCCGGCGACATGGAGAACAGCGATTGTTGGGCTACAGCGACGCAGGACTTGGCGGCGAACCCACCGCCCCCGTCGTTGAAGATAATCGAGCGCTTCGATTGCAGCCGCGCCGCCACACAGCTCTCGCAACTTCTCGGCGGCCTCGTCTTCATACATCAACGCATCGATGAGCCGTGCCTCGAGCGCCTCGCGCGCCACAAACGGTCCGCAATCGAGCCGCTCGCGCACCCCCGCCGCGTCCAACCCGCGACCACTGGCGATGGCATCGACCACCTGGTCGTAGAGATCCTGAACCAGGCCCTCCATCATCTCGCGATGCGCCTCAGACATCTGCGTGTGGGTGAAGGTCTCGGCAGCGGACTTATACTTGCCCATCTGCACGACCTCGGCTTCGATGCCGAGCTTCCGCAGGGTTCCGGCGATGAAGGTCACCTCGGTCGAAACGCCGGTCACGTCCAACGTCCCAACTGGCGTCAGCACCACCCGATCGGCAGCCGATGCGATGACGTATTCGCGGATGCCTGCGTGCGTGAGGTACACCCACACCCGCTTGCCGGCGCTGCGCAGCGCCCGAATGCTACGGCTCACCTCCTGCGCCTTGGCCCACCCTACGCGGAGGTCGCTGCACCGAATGAACACGCCGCGGAGATCCGGATCGCTTCGCGCCCAACGCAGGAGCGCGATGAGGTTGAAATGGTCGAGGCGCTGACGCTGCGACATGCGCAGCAAACGATACACGCCCGGTTCTTCGCCGAGATCACCGCTCATCTCGATCTCGAGCACCCCGTACGATGGCCGGCGGCCGACCGTACGCAACACCGCCTCGGACAGATTTAGATAGCTGAGGGCCACATAGCGGCGCGCTTGCTCCCACATCGCTGCCTCTCCCTTAGCACCCAGAGCGGGGGCGCAAAAGACAAGAAAAAGGCGGTGGGCGTGCACCCACCGCCTGCGGACGACAGGGCGCGGCGACTCAACGCGCGTTCGCTTGCTGCAACGGCGTGCGTGAATGTTCGACGCGAGGCAGCAACGGCTTTATCGGTACGACCTTGGCGTTCGGTGACCCGGCGAGTTGCCCGTCCTTCCACGCAAGAAGCCCCCGTCGCAGATACTCGGCGTTGATGTGGAGGAGATCGCAGATGTTCTCGAAGGAGAACGGCCAGGTTCGGTCGTCGGAACCAATCCACTCCTCGGCATCAAGAAACAGCTGCCGGGCCTTGCGATCCCGCGCCCGCAGGTGCTTCTGAAAGCAATCGACAGCGTCCTGCAATACCGCCACGGCCAGCCGCCGCTCGGGCTCATGCGCCCCCTTCCGCTTCAGCGCGGCAAAATACTGCGACGGCAGCAGGGTGTCGGGCTGCAACAGGTGCACATACGTATCGCTGACAATCGTATCTCGCATGGTTGCTCCTCGTCGACTATAGACGGCTCACGCCGAACCGGTATTCATCAGGCCCGCTCTCCACGGAACGAGTCGATTCGAATCAAACTTCACGAACCTGGCGCCACGTTCTCACGTGCAGCATCGCGGATCGCCATGGATCGCGGCGGCCCGCCCGAGCGGGCAGCCGCGATGGAACGAAGCCGTTAAACGGAAAACGAGGCCCCACACCCGCACGACCGTTTGGCGTTCGGGTTGTGGAGCGTGAAGCCAGACTGCATCAGACCATCGTTGAAATCGAGCTCTGTCCCGTTCAAGTAGAGAAAGCTCTTGCGGTCGACCAGAACTTTGGCACCGTCCGGACCGAAGATCTTGTCGCCCGGGCGCTCGACGTCCAGATCCATCTTATAGGTCAGACCCGAACAGCCACCGCCAACCACCTTGACCCGCAAGCCGCTGGCGGGCGCCTCATTAGCTGCCACCAGACTCCGGATTTTCTCTGCGGCCCCCTCGGTGAGACTGATTGCCATGGTTGAACTCTCTTTAGCGATTCACCCCGGCGCGCGCCACCCCGTACATGGGGGACATCCCGCGCAGTCGCCGTACCTCCTCGGCCACCCGATCGACGACGTACTCGACCTCCGCCGCGGTGGTGAACCGGCCCAGCCCCAAACGCAGCGAGCTATGCGCTAGCTCCTCGCCCAACCCTAGCGCCGCCAGCACGTGAGACGGCTCCAACGTTGCCGAGGTGCAGGCCGATCCCGACGACACCGCCACGTCGTTCAACCCCATCAGCAGCGACTCGCCCTCCACAAACGCGAAACTGACATTCAGGTTTCCAGGCAGTCGTTGTGTCGGGTGACCATTGAGGTGCAGCTGATCGAGCTGCGTCGAAAGCCCATGCCACAGACGGTCGCGCAGCTCGCTGAGCCGCGCTCCCTCCGCTGCCATCTCCCGCCCGCTGATCTCGCACGCCGCCCCTAGGCCGACGATGCCTGGCACATTGAGCGTGCCGGAACGCAAGCCGCGCTCGTGTCCGCCCCCGTCAAGCTGTGGCGTCAGTCGCACCCGCGGCCCCTTGGAGCGCACGTACAGCGCTCCGCATCCCTTGGGCCCGTACATCTTGTGCGCCGACAGGGATAGCAGGTCGATCCCCAACGCCTCGACGTCGATCGGAATCTTTCCGGCGCCTTGCGTCGCATCGGTATGGAACAGGACCCCCATCTCCTTGGCAATGGCACCGATCTCGCGCAACGGCTGAATGGTCCCGATCTCGTTGTTAGCGTGCATGATCGATATCAAAATCGTGCCGCCGGTCACGGCACGCCGCACGTCGTCCGGATCGACCAGGCCGTCCTTGTCGACCCGCAAGTAGGTCACCCGCGCCTTCCCGGCACGCTCCAGCGCGCGGCAGGTGTCCAAGATCGCCTTGTGCTCGGTCACCGCCGTGACGATGTGGTTGCCCTTTTCTTTGTAGAAGTCCACCACGCCCTTGAGCGCCAAGTTGTCCGACTCGGTCGCACCACTGGTAAACACAATGTCCTTGGTGGCGGCATGGATCAGCCCTGCGACCTGCTGTCGGGCACGCTCGACCGCGGCCTCGGCGTCCCAACCAAACTGATGGTTACGGCTCGCCGGATTCCCGAACGTCTCTGTGAAATGCGGCAGCATCACCTCGAGGACTCGCGGGTCCACGGGAGTCGTGGCATGGTGATCCATGTAGATCACCCGCCGGCTTCCCTCACGCTGCGATTGCTGGGACGTCATCGACCGAACTCAGACTCTATCCGTCAATTATCGACGCCCCCGGAGGGAGTCAAGGTCTCAGGTCTCAGGCCGCCAGGCCCGGCAACAGCGGACGCAAGAACTCCCCGGTGTACGAGTCGCGCGCTCGCGCGATCTCTTCCGGCGGGCCGTGCGCCACCACACGACCGCCGCCGTCACCACCTTCGGGACCCAAATCGATGACGTAATCGGCGGTCTTGATGACATCGAGATTGTGCTCGATGATCACCACCGTGTTGCCGGTGTCGGCCAGCCGCGACAGTACGAACAGCAATCGTTTGATGTCATCGAAGTGCAAACCGGTCGTCGGCTCGTCCAGGATGTACAAGGTCCGTCCGGTGGCCCGCCGGCTCAGCTCCTTCGCTAACTTGATGCGCTGCGCTTCTCCGCCGGACAGCGTCGTCGCCGCTTGCCCGAGGTGGATGTAGTCGAGGCCGACGTCACGCAACGTCTCCAGCTTCTGGCGGATGGCGGGCACGTTGCTGAGGAACTCCAACGCCTGCCCCACCGTCATGTCGAGGATCTCGGCGATGTTCTTCCCCTTGTACTGCACCTCCAGCGTCTCGCGGTTGTAGCGCTGGCCGCGACACACCTCGCAGGTCACGAACACATCGGGGAGGAAGTGCATTTCAATCTTCAGCAGCCCATCGCCAGCGCAGGCCTCGCAGCGTCCGCCCTTGACGTTGAACGAGAATCGCCCCGGCCCGTAACCCCGCGCGCGCGCTTCCGGAAGCTGCGCGAACAGGTCGCGGATGTGGGTGAACAGGCCCGTGTAGGTCGCCGGGTTCGAGCGCGGCGTCCGCCCGATCGGGGCTTGATCGATGTCGATGACCTTGTCGAGCAACTGCCAGCCGGTGATCTCGTCGTGCACCCCCGGCCGCTCTTTAGCGCCGTAGAGGCGCTGCGCCAGGGCGCGGTACAGCGTATCGATCACCAACGAGCTCTTACCCGAGCCGGAGACGCCGGTCACGCAGGTGATGGTCCCCAACGGGATCTCGACGCTCACGGTCTGCAGGTTGTTCTGGCGCGCCCCTTTCACACCCAGTGTCCACCCGGTGCCGGCGCGGCGCCGCGCCGGGATCGGAATGTCCAACTCGCCCGAGAGATACTTGCCGGTCAGAGAGTTGGGATCGCGCATGATCTGCGCCGGCGTCCCCTGAGCGACGACGTACCCACCGTGCACCCCGGCGCCCGGGCCCATGTCGACCACCTGGTCGGCCGCCAGGATGGCGTCGCGGTCATGCTCGACGACCAGGACGGTGTTGCCGAGGTCGCGCAAGCGCTTCAACGTCTCCAGCAGCCGCGCGTTGTCGCGCTGATGCAGGCCGATCGATGGCTCGTCGAGGATATAGAGGACTCCCATCAGACTCGAGCCGATCTGCGTCGCCAGCCGAATCCGCTGCGCCTCCCCACCCGACAGCGTGGCTGCGGTCCGGTCCAGGCTCAAGTAGTCGAGCCCGACGTCGGTGAGAAAGCCGAGCCGCTCGGTGACCTCCTTGAGGATGCGCCGGGCAATCTGCTCTTCGTGTGCCCTCAGTCGCAAGCCGGCAAAGAAGCCCAACGCCTCCTTCACGGACATCGCCGTCACCTCGGTTATGTGCCTGCCATGCACGCGCACCGCCAGTGCCTCCGGCTTCAAGCGCGCACCGTGACAGGTCGCGCACGGCCGCACGTTCATGAACCGCTCGAGCTCCTCGTGGACCCACTCCGAGTCGCTCTCCTTCAGGCGCCGCTCCAACTGGGCGACGACGCCGTCGAACGGCCGCTTGAACTCGTAACGGCGGTTGCCTTTCTCGTAGACGAAGGTGATCTCTTCGTCGGTTCCGTTGAGAATGGCGTTGCGTGCCTTCTGCGGGAGCTTCTTGAAAGGGGTATCAAGGTCGAAGCGATAGTGCCGGGCCACTGCCTGCAGGACGTCGTGCTTGAAGTGTCCGCCGGTCTTCTTCTCCCACGGTGCGATCGCCCCCTGGGCGAGCGAGAGCTCTTCGTTGGGGACGATGAGCTCCGGGTCGAAGTACCGCGATGTGCCGAGGCCGCTACAGGTGGGACACGCTCCGTGCGGGCTGTTGAAGGAGAACAGGCGCGGCGTCAGCTCCGGATAGGAGATGCCACACACGACACAGGCGAACCGCTGGCTGAACAGCATCTCCTCCGGCACGCCGCCCGGTGCGTCGGCGAGCACCTCGACCTTGGCGACCTCGTTGCCGTACTTGAAGGCGACCTCCAGGGAGTCAGCCAGGCGCTTCTGAATGCCGTCGCGGACCACCAGGCGATCCACCAGCACCTCGATGGTGTGCTTCAGGGTCTTGCCCAGGGCAATGTCGTCGGCGAGGTCGCGCAGCGTCCCGTCGATGCGGGCACGCACGAATCCCGCCTTACGGAGATCGAGCAGCTCCTTGCGGTACTCACCCTTGCGATCGCGCACGATCGGTGCCAGCACGTGTAGGCGGGCGTTGGCCGGCAGCCGCATGATGCGGTCGACGATCTGCTGGATGGTCTGCGGCGTGATCTCGCGATCACACTGGTAACAGTACGGCGTGCCGATGCGGGCGAACAGCAACCGCAGATAGTCGTAGATCTCGGTGACCGTGCCGACGGTCGAACGCGGGTTGCGGCTGGTCGTCTTTTGCTCGATGGAGATCGCCGGTGACAAGCCTTCGATGGAGTCGACGTCCGGCTTTTCCATCTGTTCGAGAAACTGGCGGGCATACGCCGACAGCGATTCGACGTAGCGCCGCTGCCCTTCCGCATAGATGGTGTCGAACGCCAGCGACGACTTGCCGGAGCCCGAGAGACCGGTGATCACCACTAGCTGGTCGCGCGGTATCTCGACCGTCACGTCCTTCAGGTTGTGCTGCCGCGCACCCGTAACGACGATGTGTTGGGACATGCAGACCGGCAGCAAAGCTGCCGCCGCGCCGGCTGGAAGTCAAGAACACTGCCGGCACCCACCCGCTCGATCTGACCACCGTGTCTTCGCGGCGCCGCGAAGCGTTTCCCAGCCGGCGGAGCGGCGCCCGGCCGCCTCGCCCGCAGAGCACCTTGCATCACAGTGTCCATGACGGGCACATGCGTTGCTGCCACCAAGGACCACGGTGTGGGGCCGCGGCTGGGACGGATTGCACAGCGCCGAAGGAGGAGATTGTATGAAAACGCTGCCTGGTCTGTTGGCCGTCGCATTGGCCGCGTGCGCCCTGGCGTGGCCGGGTGCGGCGTTAGCTGGGGAGTCCGCTCAACCCCCTCACCTTCCTAAGGGATGGAAGTTCAGCTTGCCGGGGGGCGACGCCGCGGCCGGCAAGGACGCCTTCCGTAAGATGGAGTGCTACGGCTGCCACAACGTGCCGGGCGCCGACTTCCCTGAAGCTCGCTCCAGCGGCGGCGTCGGCCCCGACCTGGTTGCCGGCTACAGCAAACTGCCGCGCGAGTTCCTCGCCGAGTCCATCATCGACAGTCACAAGTACATCTCGGGAACCTTGGAACACTATCGTGGCCTCGACCAGGTCTCGTCGAAGATGGGCGACTACAGCAGCATCATGAGCGTGCGCGAGCTGCTCGACATCGTCGAGTTCCTCAAGCACCTGGACGGCGGCAAACCCGCCCCGGCCAAACCCTAGCCGCAGCGCGCGCCTCGCACCTGGCTTCTCACGCCGCCGCCATTGACGTATACACCTCCGCAGCGAGGTGACGATGGACATTGGACGTGTGGGAATCTGGACGTTTGCGCTCGATCTGCAACCGGCGGCGCGGGCCCAGGACGCGGCCGCGGAAATCGAGGCGCTCGGATACGGGGCCATCTGGATCCCCGAGGCCCTCGGACGTGAAGCGTTCACCAACTCCGCGCTGCTCCTCGCCGGCACACGCCGTATCGTCGTCGCCACCGGCATCGCCAACATCTGGGCGCGCGATGCGATGGCAATGGCCGCGGCGCAGCAAACACTCACCGAAGCCTATCCGGACCGCTTCCTCCTCGGCATCGGCGTCAGCCACGCCCCGCTGGTCGGCATGCGCGGGCACCAGTATGACAAGCCGTTGACCGCCATGCGGCAGTACCTGGACGCCATGGACTCCGCGCCGTTCATGGCCAGCCCGCCGACGACACAGCCCGTCCGCATCATCGCCGCGCTCGCCCCGAAGATGCTGCGGCTCGCCGCCGAGCGCTCCGCCGGCTCACACCCCTACTTCGTGCCTCCGGAGCATACCGCCCAGGCACGACAGATCCTTGGTCCGCAGCCGCTATTGGCGCCAGAGCAGGCAGTGGTCCTCGACACCGATGCCGATCGCGCCCGCGGCATTGCACGCATGCACATGTCCACGTACCTGGGCCTCCCCAACTACGTGAACAACCTGAAGCGGCTCGGCTTCACCGACGGCGACATCGCCGACGGCGGGAGCGACCGCCTGGTGGACGCCATCGTTGCCTGGGGCGACGTCGCGACCATCGTCAAGCGGGTGCGCGCGCACCACGATGCCGGTGCCAATCATGTCTGCCTGCAAGTGCTCGATGCCGACCCGCGGGCGCTGCCGCTCCGCCAGTGGCGCGAGCTAGCGCAGGCGTTGCTGCGCTAGTAGCAGGTCCTTCCGGCCGTCGACCACGTAGTCCGTGGACGTATCTGTGTGACCCAACCCACCCCGGCCGGGTTGCCAGCACGGAGTGTGATGGAGGAGTGACCGAACAGCGCCGTTTTCTGCTGTCGCGTGGACCACGTCCAGCGACTACGGGTAGCGTGGTCAACGATGATGGTGCTATAAGCAACTTCCCCTCACACGTTCCCAGCCTGCACGCGGGGCACAACGGTCCCGACTTTACAACGGGCAGTCTCTTGACGCGGAGCCGCACGGCTCCCGGCACCCTCGCGCCCAGTGCGCGAAAGGACACACGACCATGAAGCTGCGCTCTCATATTCTCAGCCCGTCCGTCGCTCGAGGTATCGCCGTCATGTGTGCCGGTTTTTTCGTCGTCGGCGCCCCTTCCACCGCCCGCGCCTCGAGTGTAGCTACGATCACCGTCAACGACACGGGCGACGACACGACCGCGCATGATTCGAAGTGCACGCTGCGAGAAGCCCTCGCTAACGTGAACGCAGCGGGCGACACTACCGGCGGCGACTGCGC